>Ga0114934_10002313_pt1 | contig 12187 bp, 13 predicted proteins | sample 4SBtaG_2_FD_99695 | JGI IMG/M metagenome (GOLD analysis project Ga0114934, IMG submission 99695) | Deep subsurface microbial communities from Kolumbo volcano to uncover new lineages of life (NeLLi) - 4SBTROV10_white metaG | ecosystem: Environmental > Aquatic > Marine > Volcanic ...
AATGATTTAACAAAAAATTTTGTATAGTTTTACAAGCTATTTAAGCAGAAGGCCTCTATTTCTTTTTAACAAAAAAAAGGAGCCCTAAAGCCCCTTTTATATTGAAATTTGCTGACTTTATAATCTTACAATTTAACAATTCGTAAGATGTAAAGGTCAAAAAGGAATGTCATCGGAATTATAGAAGGACTCGCTTTCGTCTTCGTCGGCCTGGCGTGAATTGTTGTTTTGGTCGATTCCTCCCTGAGCCCCGCCTAAGAATTGAACAGTCTTTGCGTTGATTTCAGTTGAATATCGCTTTACTCCGTCTTTTTCCCAAGACCTCGTTTGCAGCGACCCCTCGATATAAACCTGGCGTCCTTTAGACAGATACTGCCCACATATTTCAGCAAGTTTGCCCCAAACAACAATCCTGTGCCATTCGGTTTTTTCTTGCTTGTTACCATTTTTGTCTTTCCATGATTCTGTTGTCGCCACAGAAAAATTGCAAACTTGGGTCCCATTGGGAGTACCCTTAAGATCAGGATCTTGACCTAATCTTCCAATAATCATTGTCTTGTTCAAACTCATTTTGTTCTCCTTTGATCTTATTAAAGCACCATAAAAATAAAACCCGATCGTTTTGAGGGGTAAAATATCAGTCTATCAGAGAATCGAAGTCTATCCTCTCTTGCTGGTTTGGGATCATGTATTCTTTTATTTTTTTTAATTTCTTGTTTTTTAAAATCATTTCTTGCGTGATGCGACCTTTGGCGTATTCCATCTCTCCCTCTATCCAGGTTAAATGTTGGGCCTGGCCCTCTTCATATATGTAAACCACTGAATATACCCAGGAAGAAGGTCCTCCTTTGATGTAGTCAACTTGGTTGACATCCATGAGATGTCCCACTCTAAATACCCACAAATTTTGCCCGTCAGTATGTGAATGTCCTTCAACCTTGCGAACGAATATCCTTGCTGACTGAGAGATAGAACCTCTTGAACCGTTCGCCCCTTTATGGCCATGATCTGCCAACTCAAAACCGATACCATCAGGACCTTTTTTGCCTAAAATATAGCTAGAGTCTAAGTCTAACCACTTTAGAATTTCTGGATTTTTAATCCCATAAAGTTCTACAGCGAATCTTAACAATTGTTTTTCTTCATTTATGTATGGAAAGTATTTTTCAAATAATTCTCTTTTAATGTTGGTACTTTTTTGAAGGCTCTTAAAAAGTTCATTCTTATGCTTAAACTTACCTCTTAAGTGGCTTAGGATTGCTACCGGCTCTAAAAAGGCCGCGAGGAGTGCATTTTTTGGATTTCGTCTGATGATTCCTGAATCAATGGCCCTGGCGAGCATATCGTCGTGGTTCGATTCAACTATGACCACTTCTTCAAACCCGAACTCACAGGCGCGATTAAGATCTTCGGCCAGTATCGATAATTCTTGGCATAAATCAGTTTTGTCTACAATACCTAATGCTGTATTATATGAAGGCCTATTCGCTTCATGAGGATTGACACTGGTACTATCAAAAATATCATGAAGAATTAGTTTTCTCGCTTTAATCGCTTGGGACATCTTTAAGAAATCATTAAATTTTTTAGCGTCTTTAACCCTAGAGTGAAGGTCACCAAAAACTACTCCCTCCGGGGCGTTAATAGATACTTCCCCATTGGCCCAGTATTTAACTCCCAAATCACTAAAAGATCCGTCTACAACGTTAAACTGGATTTGGCGTGTATGAAAAATTTTAGTTTTTTTGTTAATTTCTACGACAATTCCCCCCATCATATGATCTGAGTGGGCCAGCATATTTCTTTTTCCCATTCGGTATTTGTCACTTTTATATTCGGGGAGAGTAATCGCTCCTGTGGTAGCAAGAAGTCTGGGATAGCTTCCTTTCTTTTTAACCGGGTAGGGTTGTCTGAGCTGTTTAGGGGAGGCATATATAAAACTATCTAACCCCTTTTTAATATATCTTCCAAGTCCCGCTAAGGGGTGAGCAACCTTGTCGTCTATTTCCATTGCGCTAATCCATAGATTCTTTGATAACATAAAAGAGTCTACAGTAATAAATATATCCTCATTTAAGTGCATTTCGATAAGAACAGGATCAATTTTACTAAGCTTTTGTTTGGAAGGAATCAGTATTAAGTGAGCATTATTTCTCTTGCAGTAATTCATAGTAGACTTGACGGCCGCAGTAAAATGAGGCCCAGAAGCAATCGTGCTCACTATGACTCTGGAATATTTTTTCTTGATCTCCTTAACTCTTTTGGCCTGAAAGGCTTCGTCTATTAAAGTGTCGGCTGTATATACTTTATCAAAAAATTTAGCGTACTTATGCCTAGCATATTGGTCTAAATCTGAAAGGTTGGTGAACCTTTCTCTGAGAGACTGACGAGTTATCCCCACATCTTTTAAGTCTGCCAATGTTGGATAATTATGATTTTCATAACAAAATTTCACATAAGCGAGCGCGATATTTTCTTTCATCCGGCTTAACTCTGAACTGAGTTGTCTCAATCGGAATGATCTCTCTAGCGCCAGTTTTTCTATAGTTTTAAAGTTCTTGTAGTAATCATTCCATTGAATCCCTACTCTCCCCAGTGCGTCCGATAATTTTGTTTCTGAAATAATTTTACCTAAAGCTAAACATAGAGTGGTGTATCGGGTAACACAGAATGTCTTTTGGTACACCTTGATACTTCGGCGCTTGAGGGCTTGATTTTTACGCAAGCAACTAGAAATCTCTGATTTTATACTAATTTTATGTTTTAGTCCGGCCTCGATAACTGAGTGCCCGTTGTTCGATACCCAAGGGATATTGATATCCTTGCCTTCGGTCTCCCATCTCTTTTGAGCTAGTGACTTAATTGTTTTTCTAATTTTTTTTAGATTGGCATCGCTCATTAATTTCCTCTTGGTAACTGAATTTTCTATAGATATTTTTTAGCGTTCACCAAATAAAGTGATTAACCCACCTCAGTTACCCTTTAGTGAACACTTATGTACCAATACAAGAAAAATGAGCTTTTATTTTTATCGATAGATAAGTAAATAGGAAAAGGAACATATTATGAATAATAAAGAGAGATTGAACATTGTGACGTTGCTATTATTGGGGTTGGCCTTTATCTCAGGATGTACGCAATACAAATACCGTCCGTATCATGATTACAATCTTAATTGTTATAAAAACGATGGAGATTTTGCCGGTGAAATTGTGGACGATTGCCACGAATCCCCTGTTTTTACCGATTATACAAAGCTCCACGAAATGAGCCCTACAGAAAAAAGATTCTTGCCGAAACCTTCTGATAGTTTTTAACTATTTGGCATTCCTCAGTTTAATCTAGTCGGCCTGGGACATCGTGAGCGTTTTTCTTAATCTCTTCGAGAACCTTAGGCAAAAACTTTTCCAGAGCTTCATGCATCTTCGTTTCTAGCTCTTTATTTGTAACGATATCTCCCCACTGTTTTTGAATCGATTTCCGGATATCTGAAGTTACTTCCCTTTTGAAAGCCTTTTTGTTCATTTTTCGTGAAAGAGACCTTATTTTAGTGTTTAGTTCGATTTCTGTGACCTTGAATCTTTTAATTAACGCTTTTTTAATTATCTTACGGTATATTGAATATCTTTTTTTAGTCTCCACTTGATATATTTTCATATTTTTTGACATTAATTTATTCGATTCCAGGATCATCGCCTCAACTTCCGAGCGATCAACGCTGTAATGGCTATCGATCATTCCATAAGCAAGGATTCCTCCACAAAAGGTTGCGGCCACTGGCCCTGGTCGGTCTTTAATTATAGCAAAGCTTGCTCCGGCCGCTACACTACAAGCAATAAACGATTTAAAGTTATTCATACTAAAAAAAGAGGAATGAACGTTAAAACAAAATAGAGATGCGAATATAAATAAAGTTTGCAATCTTTTCATTCTTGGCTCCTTATAATTTTCTCTTATAAACGATTTCACAATAATGAAGATTAATCTCTCGACCCGTGTCAAAAGATTTAAACTCACAATCAGACTTAGGTTTGCATTTTTTAATCTGATCAACTTGATAATCGTCTTTTTCTAAAGTCTTAAATATGCACTTCTTCATTTTACTAGAACAATCACGAAATTTTTGAATATCATTAAATTTGTCAACGGCCAGGATACAACGCTGTTCTGAGGGGTCAAAAATAACTCTATACTCATATCCTTCAATTATGGCCCGGTAAAAGTAAAGATTAGACCAGTCCCATTTGGGGTATTTCATCTTCTGGTTGACCTCAAATTTTTGGACAAGGGCATCATTCGGCGACGATTGATGTTTATCGACGAGATCCATCATTATGTCATTGATCAGCATTGGGCGAAAAACCCATTTATCAAGTTTTATTCCGTTAAGTAATGACTTCTTCTTTATATTTCCTGGAATTTCTTGATTAGCGTAGATGCTCTCTAAGAAGAATAGCATCCCTAGAAGGAACACCATACCCATGTTTTTTTTAATTGCACTTCTCATAAGATGTCCTTAATCTCCTAAGAGAACATCAGTTCCGGCCTTGCGAATACGAACTCGAAGGTGTTCCATACTGATAGAACCGTCGGGGTGTGCCGTAGCGGGGACGACTTCTTTTTCGATAAAATAGCGCCCCATTTCATCTTGCGAATAATTACTAGCGTCTTGTCGCCTATATTCCCTTAGGATTCTTGCCAACTCTTGCTTGTCTGCACGTTCCTTTTGGGCATATCTTCCGGCCATATTGCGATCAAAAAGCCAAGCACCGAATCCCCCGATCAGGCAGCCTACAATGGCCCCTTGAGCCTGGGCCGAAGTAGGCTGGCTCATATTAAAGGCATACCCTCCGGCGGCCCCCACGCTACAGCCCGTCATGTTAGTCGAGCTAAAAATATTTGACCAGTCTGCATTCGCCACATTTGAAGTGACCATGACAAATAAAATTACTATCAGTTTCATTTCTTCTCCTCTTCTCTAAAGTCAATACCAAACTGACCGTCTATTAGAGAGTCGTATTCTTCCTGGCCTATAATTTCTTCAAAACTATCAACCACATAAAATCCATCTTGATTAAACCATCGCCCTTTTTTGTCTTTAAGGGGTGCACCTTGAATAACTTTGTAGACAAGCCGCCTATAACCCCAGAGGTCACTCGCATTATCGTTAGAATTGCCGTTATTCGAGTCAACTTGATACTCTCCGATAACACTGACGATAGTCACTTTTCCGGCCAGAATAGTCTGGACGTATTCGATACCTTCTATGTTAAATCTCCAACTCAAATTCGACTTATTCAATCGAGAGAAAATATCCTGACTCTTGAAATACAGCCCCCAATTTTTAGTCTTTTCTTCGTTTTTTGCATAAGTGATGGCCGATAGAAGGGCCTCTGAAGTCGCTGAATTTTTAGTTTTTTCAGTGAGGCCTCTGCGAAACTGCTCAATGTTTTTATTTTTTGTGAGTTCTATATATTTAACGATAAAGCTATAGAACTTGGCAGTGTTGTAAGAGGAATCAATACTCGGCATAAAAGAGAGAAAAGGATAATTGTATTTTAGCTTAGTTGGATAGCATTCGGCCTGAGTCATACGCCCTCGCCAAAGATAACTAGAGACTGAGACGCAAATAAGCATTATCGAACACGCCAGTGTCGAATAAAGTAGTAAATAAGACTCTTTTTTAAATGAAATCATTTTTCCTTGCCCATTAGTTTTTCGTACTCAAGCTTAACATCGTATCTAAAGGCCATATACTGGTCATTGTATTCGTTAAAGTTTTTGCCATACATATTCTGCACGACGTCCTTAGGGAGCTGAACTCTTGCGTTGATAAAATCCTTAAGGTCTTGACTATCTATAGACAAAATTCCAGAGTTTATAATTTCAAGCTTAATGACACTTAGTCCTACGGGATCATTAGAACCCTTTTTCTCTATATGGATATTGTCGTTGGTAATGGTCTCGGAGTTATATGTTACAGTTTTTGAATCAGCATAGGTAAAAACCCCGAATCCCATGGATGCCTGTTTCTTAATTGCGTCTTTTGCACAATTAGTTATTGAGGTAAAAAGAAAATTTTGAAAATAAAACTCCAAGGTTTTTTTGGTCTTTTTTCCACCTTCATTCTCGTAATTTTTATCCCCTATTGCCCCATCGTATTTTGATACATCAAACTTATCTAAACATCTGTAAAAGAAGATTACTGCCTCTTGCCCGATATCGTCGTTAAATAGCCTGGCTCCCCCCTGGGCCTGCTTAAATTTGCCAGCTCCGAATCGTTTAGAAAGCACTTCTTTTTCCTTTTCTAATTTAGAGACCATTGAAGAATAATCGCGGAGTTTACGAGATTTGCTTTCAGATAAGGTTCCCTTCTCCCTCATTTGGGCAATAAGCTTTTGCACGCGATCTTTATACTTAGTAAGCTCTCTATTGATTGGTTTGAGATCCTTGGCTATTTTTTCAGGGTTATAGCCGCCGACATACGGATTATAGGCCTTTGGGTCTTCACTATCTTCCGCCAGATTCCACCGCCCTATTCTTTTTTTGTAAGCAATAATGCCCTTTTCTAGGAAAAGTTCCACTAGTTTATTCCTTTGTCTCTTCGTTAAGGGTAATTTTGGCTTAGCGGTGATCTCTGCGTTGTAAGGTCTTTTGATATGGACAAGATCTTTTAGCTCTGTCACAGTTTCTGACTTCTCGTAATTCTGAGATTTTTTCATTATTCCTCCATCGAAACATTAAAGTGGCAAGGAGATACAAGAATTCTGATCAAATGATTATTCCTGGTATGCACTGAGATTATGTCGTTTTAAAAAGTCCGTTTTTTAAAAAAGTTATTGTTGGCTTCTCACTATGATTTTTACCCTTTAGGAGAGAAGAATATCGATGGGGCTGATTTTAAGTCTTGCCCTAAGAATTTAGCCACTGTCTGGGCCACAGAACTGGTGGAATTTGCCGCGCCAGCACCGACCGCAGCTATGACACTAGTCGCGCCGTTAAACTGCTTTGTGGCCTGCATTTGGATATACTGAGAAGCACTCTGAATAATTTGGGTCAAGAAGGCCTCTGTTAGTATCTCTCCGCGAGTTAGTTTTACTACCCCAGGGACACTAACTTTGAGGTTTACACTCTCAACTTTGGGACCACTGGTAATCGATGAAATATTTACTGTGATGTACCCCGTTTTCTTATCAAAAGTGGATGTCAGTCCAGAAGCAATACTATTTTTAGTGATGAGTATCTTATTGGTGGCGGGGTCTATAATATCGGCAAGAATGCGAATATTAACTGGGGTAACGGGCTGAATAGACGAAACTAAAATAGCGTCTTCACAAACTGCGGGTATTTTAAGTGAAGGTGGTAATTTTAAAGAGTTGTCCTTCTGATCCTGTAGGACAAAGTAAGACTTAGAATCCGCCTGAATATTATCTCCAACACTGGCGTAATGGGCACCAACAAGATCGCTATAGAATTTTTGGTTTCTCTTGTTTCTATAAGAATTCAGTAAGGCAACTTCTTCTGCCGTAAGTTTTCTTCTCTTCTTGACTCTCTTTTTTTGGATATTTCGATAAGCGACCTTTTGAAGCTCATTGCAGCTTAAGAAGGAGTCGCTCTCAATAATTTGACCGTTTAGTTTCTGTTTTAAATGAGCATTTGCCTCGATTAAATCTCTTTTCATCTTTTCGGACAATTTAGCATAGGCCCTTATTATTTTCTTTCTCTTATTTTCGAGCTCTCTCTTTTTCTCTATTTTTTTAGAGTAATCAGATAAGAACTTCTTCTCTGCGGTACTCAAATCCTTATTCGCCAATTGCTTAGCTAATATTTTGTTGTATTCTGGCCTACCTTGTTCTAGCTCAGTATCTATTTGTTTGATCTGTTTATCTATATCATCAATGGCCTGGTTAAGTATCTTCGCCTTTTTTAAATTATCATGTCCATCCAATAATAGTTTATCGTTTTTTAGAAGGTCATCAACCGTGTAATTTTTATTTTTAGATCCACCTTCATCGTACCCTCTGATAGGGTATTTTTTTGATGCCTGCTCAATAGTTTTTAAATCTTGTTGATTGAGTTTTTCTTTATCAAGAAGGTCGAGAAGTGCCTTTTTTGTTTTTTTGTCCATGTTTGGATTATTGACAATCATTTTTGCTATTTTTCTTTTATTGGGGTCAGAACTCACCAGTGCGGTTGCAAGTTTAATGTCGTCCTCGTTTTTTAAATCGCCGCCGACAAAGTCACTAAGGATTTTTCTCTCTCTGTCGGTTAATTTAGCATTTGGGTCTATCAGCGCCTTTGCCGCTTTTTTCTGGGCCTCAGTTAAACCTAGTATGCTCTGATTGAGACAGTCGTCAAATTGCTTCGATTCATTTTCACTTAAAACCGAACCCGTTCTTACTTTGTTTAGAAGCTGCTGACACAAATCAAAATTAAGCCCTTCTCCGCCATTTATGTCATACAATGGGGACTCTCCCCCCGTTGAATTTCCATCATCCGAATATCGGCCATAAAAATCGTCTCTTCCTATATCATTAAGGTCGCTAACCGCGGCGATCCCACCTTGGTTGTAATCGATAGTTGTTTCCTTATCGTATTTATTATAATTTGATAAATTAGAATTATCCCTGATTACATACCTAACAATAAAAACAATCATGAATATTGCGATAGGAAAAATAACAAAGACTTTCATGACAATCTTGGGGTTTAACCATTTTTCGTCTTCGCCGATCCCAGGGTTAAATATCAACGAAGATATCTTTTTCCATAAAGCCGAACAAAGCTCTAAAAATTTAAAAAACAAATTCTTCATATTAATTCAACTCGTATCCGAGCCCCTTTAGTCGCTCTATCTGAGAGCGTAGATTTATCTTTCCTTGGAAGTAAACTTTCTTATCTTTATCTATAATCACGATATAAACAAACTCCCGCTCTTTTATATACTTTTTAGAAACCGAAACCTTTGAGTTAAAATCAAATGTTAACGAATGGTTAATCCTACTTTTTTTGAGTGAACTATATTTTAAGAACTCTGTAGTGCTCTTGAATTTTTGAACCTGAAGTGAATCAATAAAATGGACTTCAAAATTCCACTTCTCTCTGAAAGGGTCATCCTGGAGGATCAGAGTAAAGGGGATATGAATCTTAGTATAATTGCTATGTGCCCGCAGTAGCCCAATTTTGACTTGATGAATATGCCTTCGAGGATAGGCCTTGGTAAGCTCTGCAATAAATTGCTCAGAGTTTAAAAAAGGAGAATTTAAACGCGAGGTCTTATCCAATGGGTGAATTCTAATTTCTTGGGGATAAAGCCCCATTTTCTCCTCAAGCGGACAGGCATTGGCTATGAGGTTAATATTATAGCTCTTGCCGTCTTTCCTCTGGATAGATACATATCCCGGCCAGATTTCATTAGGCTTGAGCTCCTTTTTCAACATTACTACAACACTTTTTTTGTCCTCACTAACAGAGGCGTCAAAAAAAATCTTTTTTTCTGAAACACCGGCCATCATGACTTGGTCGTTTTCATCTGCCAGAAATATTCTTATGGGGTGACCAAAACATATCTTAGTATCGATAGTGTCATCTGGTGACATATGGACAGTAGCTATTCTGGGGTCATTTCGACTAATGATAAGATTGGGGTTGTAATATTTTTTTCGCTTGCTATTACTACTTTTCAAATCTTGGGAAGAACTTAAACTCAGGGCCTTTCTCCCATGATGCTTACCCTTGAGTATCAGATTCCTTTCGTCTTTAGACAGTTGGTCAAGAAACAGCTCCCCTGAGCCAAAAATAACGCAATTACTTACCAAATAAAGGGCAGCTAGGAATATGAGCTTCGTAAAATTCATTATCTCACCTTCCGGGTTTTGCCGGTTATACTATCTGTAGTTTCAATGTATTCGTAGGCAATTACCTTGAGAGATACGTCAGAATTGTCGAGAGAGGGCCCATCCATTTCTATAGTGTATCTGGCCGTAACGTAACTTCTCCCAAAGTCGGAATCTGAGATTCTCTTCACCTCTACCGCTGGGAATTGGACAATCCAAGCATTCTTTGATTTTTTTCGAACCTTAAAATTGAAGTGGGTTTTAGGATAAAGACTAGTGTAGATACCTTTACTTAGGTTAGCTTTAATCTTTTTTATGTCATACATCCGAGATTTATAATCTTCTAGAACACTCCCTTCACTATTGGCCATAATGTAGCTGTAGTAATTGTCAACGTCTTGTTCCCTCTTAGGGTATTGGGCCTTAACAAATTTTCTCAGAAAGCCCAGAAGCAAATTCTGAAACTCTTTGGGGTCGGAGATGCTATTAATTTTTTCTAATTTCACAGGGGCATCAAGATAGGGAGAATTTGCGGGGCACGAATATTTGCGTACAGAATTATCAGTAAGATATCCCCATATTTGGATAGTAGAAATCAAACAGGCCGAAATAAATATAACGTAAGTGCTATATCTTAAGGCCTTCATCTCTCTTGTTTTTTGTTCCAAAGATATAAACTTATCCGCCGCGGACTTATTTACTCCGACGTAGTGGGATTTTTGCTTTTCTTCTTCATCTCGGTGCATAACAATCTCTTTTTATTGGGATTTCTCATTCTCTGCACTATCACTCAATTCTTCTTCAGACTCTTGTTTCAACACTTTTTCCTTCTCTGACCTTGCGGCCAATAGTAAAGCACTATGACAGGTCAAAAGTGCCAATCCCAGCATTGGATCAGTAAAGGCTCCAACCAGTAGGTAAATAGGCAGTATCATTAGCGAATCGAATATCCAGTCTTTAAATTTTTTTTCATTTTTAACTAATTTGGGAAGAATAAGGTCTATCCCCTTTTTAGTCTTCTCGTTAATCAGTCTAGCTGTTTTCATAATTTTTTCGAGATCTCTCTTTTTCATAACTTTTCCTTTTTAATGTCCATAATATATATATAGGTAAAAGTTATTCATTATGATTTTTTCTCTCTTTTGAGAAAATTATCGAGCGTTTTCTTAAACTCAATCTTCCAAGAATTAAAGTCAGTCCCATTGTATCGAGACATCTTATCTCCGAAGTTGTTTTTTATTTTTACACCGGAATCAACTAAAATTAAATGCTCGCCGATCTTCTCGCCTACAAAACACGGAATTGCATTTCCTATTTGTCGGTATTTGTCTTTAATGGTTCCCGAGAAAATGTAATCGTCAGGAAATGTCTGTAGTCTCGAATACTCTTGGACTGATAATGGTCGATCCTCGTCAGGATGACAGAGATCAGTCGCGGGCATAGTTGGACTCGTTACCAATGTCGGAGAAGGCATATCCCAGGCCAACCTTCTAAAGAAGCCGGTTTTTCCTCCTCCAGAGTAATAACTTCTTCCCATTGCTTTTTTTTGGAGTGAGGTAGTTAGATTTTTCCAGTTCTGTCCAGATTTTAGATATCGGTAGTATTTGAGTCTCTTTTCTGGGAATTGCTTAAATTCATGGTCACTTCGGCCTCTAAGGTCAAATATTGCGTCTCTCGTTGTTTTCCATCTAGGTAGCTCACTTTTAATTTCGTTAGAGTTAGTTTTGGTTATAAAAGGTATCTTTTTTCCGGAGATGCTTGCGATTATTATGAGTCTCTCTCTTGCTTGAGGAACACCTAGGTTTGCAAAGTTGTAAAGAGTAAAAGTGACTGTATAGCCGGACTTCTCAAGTTTGCTCACTATAAAATTCAATGCACTTCCAGGGATATTTTCTAACGACAAAGGAGAAGATTTATCTCCTTTAGAATAAGGGGCCGAAAGCAGCCCCCTTACGTTTTCAATGACCACATATTTTGGTCGAATCTCATCAATTAAATCTAGAAAACAAAGGAAGGCGCCCCCTCTGCTGTCGCCGAAGCTTTTTCTTTTTCCTACGGTCGAAAATGACTGGCATGGTGGTCCACCCACAATAGCGAAAAGCTCTCCCGGCTTAAGTTTATGCTCCTTCAATAGAGTAGATGCCGAAAGATCCCGAATATCCTTCTGATACAAAGTCACTCCGGGCCTATTCGCTTTTATAGTTTGGCAGCAAATAGGATCAATCTCATTATACGAAATGGCCTCCATTCCGGCCTTCTCTAGCCCAATATCGATACCCAGGGCTCCAGAGAAAAAGGACATATATTTCACTTTCCCCCCTTTTGTTGGGTATCGTTTTTAGAGATGCGGC
>Ga0114934_10002314_pt1 | contig 12187 bp, 11 predicted proteins | sample 4SBtaG_2_FD_99695 | JGI IMG/M metagenome (GOLD analysis project Ga0114934, IMG submission 99695) | Deep subsurface microbial communities from Kolumbo volcano to uncover new lineages of life (NeLLi) - 4SBTROV10_white metaG | ecosystem: Environmental > Aquatic > Marine > Volcanic ...
TTATGCTCATTTTGAATTGTGAAAAGTTTTTGTTTTGAATGTTTTTATTTTCTTTCATAAAAATCACCTTCTTTTTAATTAATCGGTTATTTGTTGTTAATAAACTTGCTGTTAAAAGACTTGGCAATTCCTTCAAATAGCCCCTGTAACCCACAGTGCGAAGGCAAGCACCATGCATGCTGCTTCTATTAACCATAGTATTTGTACTACTTGTTTTTCTGTGAAGTTTCCTAAGTTCATTATTACGTGTGTTAGTGATTCTATTTTGTTGTTTTTTGGTTTGAGGTATCCTTGTTTTGTTAGTTTGCCGAAGCTTGTTCCTTTGAATTTTGTTTTGAGTTTTATAAATGCTTCTATTATCCAAGGAGTGAAAATAATTACTCCGAATTTTTCCATGTTTCCTATTATTACTACTGTTGCTATTAATGCTCCTGCGAGGTATGTTCCAGTGTCTCCTGGAAATATTTTAGCTGGGTACTTATTAAAATAAAGGAAGGTTAAGAATGCTGTTGCTCCTATGAATGCTATTACTGCTGCTTCTGTTTCATGGTTTAATGCTGCGTAGATTCCAAGTGCTGTGAGTGCTATTGTTGTCATTCCTGATTCTAATCCGTTTAACCCTGCGAGCATGTTAACTGCGTTTGCTACGCATAGCACTCCGATTGGAATTAATAATAAGGGGTATAGTATGCCGAAATTAATTGTTCCAATGAAAGGTATTGCCATTGTTGAGTGCCCTGCATTTATTACCATTAAAGGTATTGCAGCTGGTAGTACTAGTAATGCTTTTGTTCTTTGCCTTAATCCTACTCTATAATTAGTGTCTCCATGTATGTCTTTTGTTGTTGTTTTCTTAGTCATTATGTCATCAAAGAAACCTATTAATGCGATTGTTTGTACTGTTACAAGTGCTGCTAGTAATGTTGTTGTGTTTATGTTTGAAGGGATTAAAAAAGTGCTTATTGCTAAATAAGTCATTATTCCTGCGAAGAATCCGAATGCAATTGCTGTTCCACCTGATTCTGGGATTATTTGTTTTATTTTTTTAGCTTGATTTATGCCTATTAATCCGATTTGTTTGAAATACTTCATTATTTTTGGCGTTATTAAAAAAACAGTTAATGCTGTTACTAATGCTGAAATTATTATTCTTTCATACATTTTTTTACTCCTTTATTTTGTAATCGCTTATTTTTTTTATTGCCCTGTTTTGTAATCACTTTCTTCACATATTTTTTTTGCTTCTCCTGTGCATAAAACTGAGTGTGTTTTTGTCCACGTGTCGTATTTTTCTGGGTCTGGTATCCCGTTCCAGTTTACTTTGTATATTACGTTCCAACCATTATCAAATACTTTTGTCACGTGTTTTAATGAGGGGTCGTTGAAGAATAATCTCATTTCAAATGAGTAAAGTGCAGGTGAGTTTGAGTTTGCTCCTTGTTTACTGAAGAAGTAATTTCCACAGTTTAAGGCTGTTGCATAAAGTGTTCTTCCACTGCTGTTCATGTTTTTTGCGAAGTATCTTGTTGGTATTTGTGCTACCTGTTGCCCTTGGCTTGTTATTACTGGCATTGCTATTGTTTGCCCTGGCCATGTTATGTTTGTCAGTTGATTCCATTGTTGTTCTGTGAATTGGAAGTAAATTGGTTCTTGTCCTTGTTTTGTGTTTATGTAACCAAGGTTACATGCTGTTGAGTTATCTTCTTGTTGTTTGCAATTGAATTCTTGTATGCATCCTGTTTCTACTCCTGCTATTCTTTTTAATGCACCGTATTTCCCACCTGTTTGTCCTGCTACTATTTCTTTGTCTATTAGGATGTAATTTGTTTTAAGTGGTTTTAGTAATGATAATGATTCTACTTCTTCTTGTTCAAGTGCTTCTGGTGTTGAATCGCAGGTTATTACTCCTGAATTGTCCTGAGTACAGCTTGTTACGTGTGTGAATGCTGATGCTACTGTGTATATTATGTCTTTTCTGTCTTGTATGTTATCTTGTGTTGTGTAAATGTTGTCCCCACTGAAGTAATTCATCCAGTGTCCGTAGTCCCACCATGCTGTTATTACGCTTCCTTTTGGTAATGTATTTAAGAAAGAGTATGTTTGTATCCATTCTTGAGGCATGTCATAACCAGTGTTGTTTACTTGTTGTATTCCAGGCAAGCTGTATGCTGAAAAGGATAGGATTAATATTAAAAATAAGCCTGCTTTTAATGCTTTTTCTTTTCCTTTTAAATTATTTTTAGTGTATTCAATTAGTGAGTATAGGAAGCCGAAGAAGTATCCTGTTCCAAATGCAACTACTCCTGCAAGGAAGAACATTGTAATTGCTTTTGAAGTTAAAGTGTATAATGAGAATGTTAAAAAAGCCACTGCAAGTATATCCCATTCGTAAGTGAAATCTTTTCTGATAAAAGGCATTATGCTTAATTTTGCGAGTATAAGTATTATGGATATTACGGCGAGCCAAATGCTTAACCCGAAGTTTCCAACCAAGTTTCCTATTCTTTCAAAAAAGTTGTTTCCTGGCACTGGGTTTTGTTCTGCTATTGTTGACATCATTCTTTTTTCATAAGGCAGGGATTGTTTTTGTTCTCCTAACATATTAAATCCAACGTAGTTTAAAGGAGCTGTTGCTATTGCTGTTCCATAAATTAATGTTGCTAGTATTAAGAAAATAATTGTTGTTGCTCCTGTTTTTACGTAGAAATTTTCTTTTTTAATTTCTATTTGTTCTTTTGTTGTTACTTTTTCAATTATTAAGCTTATTATGATTGCTGTTATTAATGGCAGTGATACTATTAAGCCAAATCCGGTTTTTCCTATGAATAAGTAATTAATTAATATTGAAGGTATTATTGTTATTAATGCGTAAATCATCCATTTTCTGTGTTCTTTTCTTTCAGTTGATTCTTTGTAGTTCTTAATTAATTTCATGATGTAATAAGTTATAAAGTAGAGTCCAATTGTTCCTGATACGAGGAGGGTTACTACTGTGTATGACTGCCAGACAAGTGAAAGCCAAGCAAATAAAATCATGTTAAGGAAACCATATTTCCAGCTTTTTTTCTTAACAGTCATTACAAATGAAAATAGTGTTAGGAAGAATAGGCTTAACCCGAATCCGTCGTTTTCAGCGTGTCCGTATATTGAGTAGAATAAATGGTTTCCTGATACTGTTAGGAATAATGCTGATGCAAGTCCAGTCATTCTGTTGAACGCGTTTTTTCCAAATAAATATACTGCTGGTATTGCCAGTGAAGCGAGGATTACTGTTGTCCATGAAGCTATTTTTCCAAACAAGTTGTAGTCCCAGGGTATTCCTCCTCCTGCTATTTTATATATTACTGCATTTACTGCCCACCATCCTAATTCTACTGGATGTATGTTTGCTCTGCCCCATGGGTAGTCTGTTGCGATATCTTTTACTGCTTTAAAAGGCCATCCTGGATGGCTTCCGTCAAGCATGTATTTTGTCATTCTTGCTGCCCAGAAGCTATCGAACCCGTATATGTTTGGAAACTTGTCTGATGGAACTGTTCTTATTCCAAAAGCAAGTATAAACAAAGTTAAAACAATTATTACTTCTAACTGGTTTTTTTTAAAGAATTTTTTTGCTTTTTTTCTCATTTTTTCTCACTTTTTTTTTATTTATTGTTATTGTATTACTTTTATTAATAAACTTATGGTTGGGGGTATTATTAAGTTATCATCTAGGGTTGTGAATAGTTCTATTAATGTGGCTGTTAATGAAATTATCATTACGCTTGTAAAAGAAGGTATGAAGAAGCTCATTATTAATACTGTTCCGAGGAATCCACCTATTGAACCTTCAAGTGTTTTTTTACCCCATATTTTGTGTTTGCCGAAGCTAATTCCAATTACTGTTGAGAAGCTGTCGTTAAAAGCAAGCACTAGGATTGATAGGAAAACAATTTTAGGTGTGAAGAATACAAGTGAGAGGAATGCTCCTATTAAGAAGTTTATTACTCCGAGTCCTGGGCGTACTTTTTTTCTTTCAAATTTTTTAATGAACCAGTTTAGGAATAGTATTTTTTTTCCTTTTAATATTGCTTCTGAAGTTATTGTTCCTATTATTAATAGTGTTCCGAAGAGTATTAGTGAAGTGTTATAACTTAGTTTTAAGATTATAACTGCTGTTATTACCCCTAATATTAAATGTATTATGTTTCTCTGTAGTTCTTTTTGTATTATGTTTTTTTGCTGTTCTTTTTGCATTATTTATCTTTCCTTATTTTTTTTAATTGTTTTATTAATTTCTTTTCTTTTTTTTAATAACTTCTCAATTTCTTTTTTTAGAATTAATTATTCTTTTGTTTTTGTTTTTGTTTATTTTTGTTTTTTTTAAAAGTGTTTTTAGAATAAAAAGGTTTAAATTTAAGTAATTGAAAAATTATTAATACAATTCAAGTTGGCCCCATAGCTCAGCTTGGCTCAGAGCGCCAGTCTTATATGGCACGTTCTGGTATAATTCAGCTTGCTTAGGTTAGCTGGAAGTCCTTGGTTCAAAAAGAGGAGTTGCACCCCTTCTATCCTTTACAAGAGGCATGCTTTTTGCTTAGCCTCTTTTTTGGGGTTTGTGTAACTCTTCATGAAATTCCGAGTGGGGCCATCATTTCTTTTTTTGTTTTGTTTTTTTTTGTTTTTGTTAGGGAGGGGGAATCAGAAATTCATGCAGTTAATCAGAGATTAACTGATGTTCCAACTAATCTTTGATTAGTTGCAACCCTAAAACTGAGGGGGAACCGTTAGGTGCCCCCCCTGCGTTTCGGGTTTTTTTGCAAACTTTTTTATACTATGAGAACCTTTTTTTTATTTACTTAATTTTTTTTTTAAAAAAAGAGGTTTTGAATTTAGGAGGCGTTTTGTTAAATGAATAAAAAAGCAGGTAAGAAAGTAATTAAAAAAGATGAGGATAAGATTCTTGAGAAGGCAATTGGTAATAAAAAGTCAAGTAGTAAAGAAAGGATTAAGATTTATGTTTCTAAGAAGCAGTTTTGGCAGGCTTTAAGTGTCGTGTTGGCTTTAATGTTTGTTTTTAGTTTGGTTATTTTTTATTCAAATTCAGCAGTAGGGGGTTCTCCTTCAAAAGCACAAGTGCAGAGTAATGTTTTAAAGTTTGTTAAAGCAAAACTTATTTCTCCTGGTGTGAAGGTTGATTTGTTGAATTTTACAGAAGAGAAAGGATTGTATAAGATTGTTCTTAATTTAAGTTTGAAAGATAAATCGCAGGAAGTAACTTCTTATGTTACTAAATCAGGTGACTTGTTTTTTCCACAAGCAATTGAGGTTCCAAAGGAATTTCAGACAGCAGAGCCTGTTGCTAATAATCATGTTAATTCAAATATTGTGAAGTCAGATAAGCCTGTTGTTGAGGCATTTGTAATGGCTTATTGTCCTTATGGTACTCAGATTGAGAAGGGTTTAATTCCTGTTGTTAAGGCACTTGGGGATAAGATTGATTTTAATGTGAAGTTTGTTTATTACTCAATGCATGGTAAGAAGGAGTTGGATGAGCAGTTGAGGCAGTATTGTATTGAAACTGAGTATAATGATAAGTATTTGGATTACTTAGGTTGTTTTTTAAGTGATGCTAATTCAACTAGGTGTTTGGCTCAAGTTGGTTTGAATGAAAGTAGTTTAAGTGATTGTGTTGCTTCAACAGATGCTAAGTATAATGTAACTGGCTTGTATGAGGATAAAAGCACTTGGTTAAGTGGAAGATTCCCTTTATTTAATGTATTTAAAGAAGAGAATGTTAAGTATGGCGTGCAAGGTAGTCCTACTCTTGTTATTAATGGAGTTAATGTGAATACTAATAGGGATTCAGCGAGTTTGTTGAAAGTAATTTGCAGTGCTTTTAATAATAAGCCGGAAGAGTGTAATACTAAGTTGTCTTCAACTGCTTATAGCCCTGGTTTTGGTTATGAAGCAGGAAGTGGAAGTAATTCAGGTAGTTGTGGGTAACTTTAGATAACCTTTATTTCTTTTTATTGAAAGAGGTTTTTTTTTAATTCCTCTTTTTTCCTTCTTATTTTTCTTTTTTTATTTTTTTATAGGATTGTATTTTGCTATGATTACTGCGTGTCCTTTTTGAAAGGGCTTTAAACTTTTTTTTTCAATTATTTCAAACCCTGCTTTTTTTAGTTTGTCTTCTTCTTGTTTGAATGTTTTTGATGGTTTTTGAGTTACGTCAATGCTAAGTGCTTTAACCATGTATATCACGTACCCGTTTTTTTTAAGAAAAAGGTTAGCGTTTTTAATTAGTATTCCTGCTTGTATTTTTTGAGCTAAGTCTTGGTAAATCACGTCAATTTTGCCTACTTGTTTTATTAATTTTTCGTAGTTTTCAGGGTGGTTGGCGTCGCTCAGTACTGGTATTATGTTGTTTCTTTCTTCGCATAATTTTAGGAATTTTTTAAAAGGATTAGAGGAAATGTCTACTCCTATTATTATTCCTTTTGGTATGATGCTGCTTAAATGAGAAATAGTTGTGCCTTCAGCTGCTCCTAAGTAAAGTACTTTTGAATCTTTTTTAAAAGGCCAGTTTTTTATTTTTTTTTTAATTGCTGCAGCTGCTTTTGAGTGATAAGCGTCCCAGTAGTTGTATTTGTTTTCGTGTTTTGTGTATAATCTTTTTTTTTCATCTTCGTAAACAAGTGGGTAGTTTGTTTGTTTCATATTAATTCCTTTGTTTCTTTTTCAAGTTCTTTCATTAGTTTGTCTCCGATGTATTTTCCTTTGAAGAAGTCAATTTTAGCTGCTATTGATAGTTTAGATGCTGTTTTGCGTGCTATTTTTCCCTTGTTTTTTTTGCTTGCTTTTCTAACTAGGGGGTATTGGAATAAGATTCCGTATTTAGGTGGGTTGACTCCTTTTTTTAGGTGTGCGAATAATGCTTTTTCAGCTCCGAGGATTTGAATTGTTGATGAGGGAAATTCAGCTAGTTTTTCTAAGCTTCCTGCTATTGCAATGAATTTTGCTCCGAGGGTGCTTCCTACGATTGCGGTTATGTTAGGTGCTTCTTCTTTCATTATTTTTTCAAGGTATGATGAAATGTTTTTTCTTTCGTTGTATAATGCTTTTACTTTTTCAGAGTAGTTTTTGATTTGTTGTAAGTCTTCTGGTTTTAAGTCAGCTCCCATTGTGTCTTGTTGTCTTTCAAGTTTTTCAATTATTTTAAATAGTTTGTCGTTGTCTTTTGTTTTTAATTCAGGTGAGTAGACAGAGTACCATTCTCGTAGTTTTTCAATTAGTAAGTTGCTTGTTTTGTCTATGACTTCTATTGTTTTGACTGCGTGTACTATTACTTTGTCTCTTCTAAGTAAGTCTTTTTTAATGTCTTGTTTTGTTTTTTGAATCATTTGTTTTTTAAGTTCAGAGTAGTTCATTTGAAAATCACAACCTTATTATACTTTTTTTTACTTAAAAAACTAATACTAAAAAGTAGGTGTTTTTGAAGTTATGGTTGAAAAAACAATTTATGAAAAAATAACAGAGCTTAGTTTAAGAAGAGGAATTCTTTATCCTACAGCTGAAATTTATGGTGCTTTATCTGGTTTTTATGATTATGGTTCTGTTGGAACGAGGTTTAAAAGAAATTTTGAGAATTATTGGAGGAATTATTTTTTAGGTTTAAGTAATAATTTTTTTGAAATAGAACCAAGTGAGGTTACTCCTAAAAAGGTTTGGGAGGCAAGTGGACATTTGGAGCATTTTGAAGATCCTGTGGTGAAGTGTAAAAAGTGTGGTGCTACTGAAAGGGCTGATGAGTTAATAAAAACTGTTGTTGGTATTGAGTTAGATGAGAAAACTGATTTGAAAAAGTTTGATGAGGTTATTAAGGAGAATGGGGTGAAGTGTCCTAAGTGTGGTGGTGAGTTAAGTGAGGCAAGTGTTTTGAATTTAATGTTTGGTTTTAAAGCTGGTTTGCTTGATAATTCAGTTGATGTTTTTCTGCGTCCTGAAACTGCTCAAATGCCTTATCTTAATTTTAAAAAAGAATATTTGTTAAATAGGGAGAAGTTACCTCTTGGGCTTGCTGTTGTTGGAAAAGCTTTTCGTAATGAGATTTCACCGAGGAGGTTTTTTTTCAGGATGAGAGAGTTTAGTCAAGCTGAACTTCAGATTTTTTTTAATCCTAAAAATTTGGGGGAGTCAGAGGATTTTGATTTAAGTAAGAAATTAAGAGTTGTTTTAGCAAAGGAAAGAAGTAAGAGAGAGCAGTTTGTTACTGCAGAAGAATTAATAAGTAAGGGTTATCCTAAATTTTGTGTTTATTATATGGTTAAGGTGCAGGAGTTTTATGAGTCTTTGAATGTTCCTTTGAATAAGTTAAGGTTTTATGAGAAAAATGAGCAAGAGAAGGCTTTTTATAACAAGCTTCATTTTGATGTGGAGTTATGGTTTAGCATGTTTGATTCTTATTTAGAGGTTGCTGGTTTTCATTATCGGGGGAATCATGATTTAAGTAGGCATCAGGAGTTTTCGAAAACAAAATTAGAGGTTAATGTTGGTGGTGAGAAGTTTATACCTCATGTGCTTGAATTAAGTTTTGGGGTTGATAGGAATGTGTTTGCGTTAATTGATTTAGGTTATAAGGAAGCTGATGGGAGAGTGTGGCTTGATTTGCCTGAAAAAATAAGTCCATGGTTGTTAGGTGTTTTTCCTTTGATGAAAAAAAGTGGTTTGAAAGAAAAAGCGTTAGAGGTTTTTAATCAGATTAAGTCATTGAATGTTTTTTATGATGATTCAGGTAGTATTGGAAAAAGGTATGCGAGGGCTGATGAAATAGGTGTTTATTATGCAGTAACAATTGATCATCAGACTCTTGAAGATGATACTGTTACAATTAGGGAGAGGGATTCAACTAAACAAAAGAGGGTTGAAATAAAAGATTTAAAAAAGATTCTGGTTTAACTTTTTTTATAGGTGAAAAAATTAAGATGGTTATTTATTGGACTTATTTGCATTTAATATTAATTATTCCTTTAGTGTTTTTGCTTTTTATTTTAAGCAAAAACTTAAAAAGTAATTCGCGTAAGTTTTATTTTATATCTATTTCTTCTTTTGTTTTTTGGATGTTATTTAATTTTTTGTATGTTAATTCTTTTTCAAGAAGTATTGCAACTATTTTTTATTCTCTGATGTTAATTTCAATTTCTATTGCTTCTGGTGCTTTGTTTTTAACTGCAGTTAATTTTCATAAAAAAGCTTGTTGTTGGTATTACTTGATTTCATTAATTCCTTTGATTACTTTGATTTTTATTGTGCCTCTTAAACCTGTTTTAACTAATTTTGGGTGGCAGGTTGTTTATACTCCTCAATTTTTTTTATGGGAACTTTTTATTTTTTTAATTGTTCTTATTGGGGTTTATTTATTAATTCTTTTAAGAAAAGAAGTGAGAAGTAAGGTTTTAAAGAAGAAGTTGTTTTACTTGATTTTAAGTTCTTTTTTAAGTGTTTTTTCAGGCGTTATTGATACTTTTTTTACTTTTTCTTATAATCTTCCTTCTGTTTCAGGTATATTAGCTTCTCTTTTTGTTATGATTACTTATTTTGCTTTTAAAAAGTAATAATTATTTTTTTTTTATTTGAAGAATTCTTCTATTTTTATTTCCACTTTTTCTGTTATTTTGAAGTCAATCCATTTTAGGGGGTGGAGGGTGTCTGCCATTCTTTTTATTCTTATTTGTCTTTTGTTTTCATTTATTCTCATTTCTATTGTGCCATCCATGATGTAATTTATTGTGGAGACTTGTCTTTCGTCATGTATTCCACTTTCAATTAAAAATATTCCATTTGAGTTGATTGACTTGATTTCTCCTGTTATTAATTGTATTAGTTTAAATACTGATTTTTCTTCTGTGTGTAATAATAAGTCAGATAAGGAGTCAAATAAGATAACTGCGTCTGAATTTATTTGCATTTCTGTTATTGCTTTTTTAAATAATTGTTCTAATTCGTTTAATTTAGTTATGCTTGATAATTGGTATTCTGCTTTTTCTCTTTGGTTTATGCTTATTCTCCAAGAGTATCCATCTATGAATTTTATTTTTTCTTTGTATTCACTTATGTTACATTTCATTAAGTTCATTTGTTTTTTTATATTTGAAGGGGGTTCTGCTGTTGTTATGTATATTACTTTTAAATTATTTTTTAAAGAAGAGTAAATTATTTCTCTTGCTAGGGTTGTTTTTCCAGCTCCAGGTGCTCCTGTTATTAAAATGTTTGTTGCTTTTGGTATTCCTCCTTTTAATAAATAATCAAGTCCTTTTATTCCTGTTTTTATTCTTTTTATTACTCCATTTTCAGCTGGGTTAATCATTTAATTTCATCTATTTTTTTATTTTTATACTCTTATCCCTAAGTTTGTTATTAAGAACTTTTTCTTTTCTTTTATTTTTCCTTTTTCAAGTTTCATTTCTCTTTTTAATTCTTCTTTGTCTTCTTTGAAATTTAACTTAATTACTGTTCTTGCTGCTTTTTCAAGTTTTTCAATTGTTTTTTTGCTTATTAAGTTATTATTTATTATTATTACACTTATTTTTTCGTTTTTTTTATGGTAGTTAATTATTCTTTCAACTGTTTTTGTTTCTATTTTTTGCCGCTGTTTTTTTTGAAAGGGTGTTTGTTCAGTGTTAAATAAGTATCCTGTTAATGAATCAAATACTACTATTTCATTTTTTAGTTTTATTTCTTTGACTGTTTCTTCTATTTTTTTCAAAGGGATTTTTGTTTCATAAGTGTTTATTATTATAAAATTAGGGTATTTGAATATGTTTGTTTTAAAATATGTTTTAAATATTCTTATTATTCTTTCATCTGTGTTATCTGCATTTATTAATATTATGTTTTTCTTTTTTTTAATCCAGTTGTTAATTAATTGGTAAGCCAGCATTTTTTTTCCTATTCCTGTTGGCCCCTCAATTAAAATTATTCCTTTTTCTTCAAATCCTCCTGTCTTATCAAAAAACCTTAACCCTGTTTTAATCATAATCTTCACTACTCTTTTATTAAAAAAGTTTTTATTTATATTTTTATTTAATTAAGATTAGTAAGTTTAATAAACTTGTTTTTTGTTATATTTTTCATATGAAAAAAATTTTACTTGGTATTCCTGGTTTAGATGAAATGCTTGAAGGGGGTGTTCCTAGCAACCATAATATTTTAGTTGCAGGGGGCCCTGGTGCTGGTAAAACTACTTTTGGAATGCAGTACTTGTATAGGGGCGTTAAGGATTTTGGTGAGAAGGGTTTGTTTATTACTTTGGAACAGAAACCTGAAAAAATAATTAATGATTTAGAAACATCTTACGGGTGGGATTTAAAAAAAGAAATTAAAAATAAGAATTTATTTATTCAATCTGTTGACAGGTTTAATTTTCAAAATTTATTGGATATTTGCCAAAGTGCAGTTGTTAATTTAGGTATTAAAAGAATTGTTCTTGATACTGTTACTATTCTTCGTTTATTTTTTAAAGATGATTTTGAATTTAGAAAAGGATTATTTAACTTACTTGATTTTTTAAGTTCTCTTGATGCAACAGTTGTTTTGACAAGTGAAAGAGATTATTCATTAAGAGAAGATGCTCGTTTTGGCTTAGAAGAATTCATATCAGATGGAGTTATCTTACTATACAATTTACCACGTAGAAATGAAAGAGTAGGTGCTCTTGAAATTCTTAAAATGAGAGGCACTAACCACTCAAGAAGCATTTACCCTCTTCAAATGACATCTAATGGCTTAGAAGTAGTACCAGAAGAAATGTTATAACCCTTTCATTTTTTTAATATGAAAATTGGTGAAAAAAAATGAAATCCAATCGACTGACGTCTCAAGGCTTTCATTTTTTTAATATGAAAATTGGTGAAAAAAAATGAAATCCAATCCAATCGCAATCCTAACAGATTGCTCAAGGCTTTTAATTCCCAAAAAGGAATTAAAATCGACTGACGTCTCAAGGCTTTCATTTTTTTAATATGAAAATTGGTGAAAAAAAATGAAATCCGATTCATTTGTATATGACTTAAAAAACAAGCTCAACATAAAAAAATTAAAAGAAATAAGTTACCTCAACTACGCAGAAGGAAACGAAGAAATCTTAGAAACAAAACTACATGAATTAATACTAAAAATAATGCCAAATGGAAAACTAATTGTTTTCAAA
>Ga0114934_10002315_pt1 | contig 12187 bp, 13 predicted proteins | sample 4SBtaG_2_FD_99695 | JGI IMG/M metagenome (GOLD analysis project Ga0114934, IMG submission 99695) | Deep subsurface microbial communities from Kolumbo volcano to uncover new lineages of life (NeLLi) - 4SBTROV10_white metaG | ecosystem: Environmental > Aquatic > Marine > Volcanic ...
GCTGTGCCAGATTCAGGTAATAGTGCTGCTATTGGATATAGCGAAAAATCACATATCCCTTTTGAAATTGGCTTAATGCGTAATCATTATGTAGGCCGAACTTTTATTCAAAATAGTCAGATTGCAAGAGAAATTGGTGTGAAAATAAAACTGAGTCCTATCAAACATGTGTTAGAAGGGAAAAAAATTATTGTCATTGATGATTCTCTTGTGCGTGGAACAACAAGTAAAAAAATTGTTAAAATGCTTAGAAAAGCTGGTGCTAAAGAAATACATCTGCGAATTAGTTCGCCGCCCTATAAGCATTCCTGCTTTTATGGTGTGGATACTCCCAGTGTAGAACATCTTGTAGCGCATAATAATTCAGTTAAAGATATTCAAGAATTTTTAGGTGTGGACAGTTTGGCGTATATTAGCTTAGATGGATTATTGAACGTTGTGACTGAAACGAAACTTCTTAAGGCAGATGATTTTTGTACGGCTTGTTTTTCTGGCGATTATAAAATTCCTTTATATAGTTTAAACAAATTGGGCAAAGGAGCGTTGGAGAAAAAATGAAAAAAAAATCAGCTTACCAAAAAGCAGGCGTTAATTTAGAGGCCGGTATTTCTATTACAAAAAAAATTGGTAAATTAGCAAAATCTACATTTACCCCAAATGTATTAAGTGAAATCGGTTCTTTTGGCGGATTATATAAAGTGCCATCAGCCTATAAAAATCCTGTCTTTGTTGCAAGTACTGATGGGGTAGGGACTAAGGTTATGTTAGCGGCTCAGACTGGACGATTTGCAGGAGTAGGAAAGGATATTGTAAACCATTGTGTTGATGATATATTAGTGCAGGGTGCAGAGCCTTTGTTTTTTTTAGATTATGTGGCTTTTCCTTCTTTTTCAAAAGAGCTAATTGCTGATGTAATTTCTGGTATGTCACAAGCTTGTAAAAAAAATCATTGTGCTCTTCTCGGTGGTGAAACAGCTGAAATGCCCGGAGTTTATAAAAAAGATCATTTTGATTTAGTTGGAACTATTGTCGGGGTAGTGGAAAAAAATAAAATTATTGATGGTAGTAAAATTGCAAAAGATGATGTTATATTAGGATTGCCTTCTTCTGGGTTGCACACTAATGGATATTCTTTAGCACGAAAGGTTTTGAATAAAAGAATTCAATCTAATGATAAAGTATATAAAAATAAAACGATTTTGGATTTACTTCTGGAACCACATAAATCTTACTTTCCTATTGTTAAAAAAATTTGGAACAAAGTAAATATCCATGGTATGGCTCATATTACAGGGGGCGGGTTTGATTATAATGTGGGACGTGTTGTTCCTAATGGACTGAAAGCCATTATTGATGTTAGTCAGTGGACTGTGCCTTTTATTTTTAAACTCATTCAGCAAGAAGGGAAGGTTGAGCTTAGTGAAATGTATGATGTCTTTAATATGGGTATTGGGTTGGTGCTTTTCCTTAATAAGAAAGATGCGGATAAGGCCATGAAAATATTAGATGCAAATAAGGAAAAATATTTTGTTCTTGGGAATGTTGAAAAAAGTAATTCCTCTCAAAAAGTAGTGTTGAGAAATTTATGAAAAATTTAACTGTTTTTGCCTCAGGTCGAGGTTCAAATTTTGAGGCTATTTTAAGAAAAATAAAATCCCAAAAACTGAAAGCTCATATAGCCTTGGTTGTTTCCAATAATCCAAAAGCTAAAATTATTGAAACTGCTAAAAAAAATAAAATAGAGGTATTCCTTTATACAAAGGACGTATCAGAAAAAAAACTTCTTAAAAAATTAAAAGAAGTAAAAACAGATTATATTATTTTAGCTGGATATTTAAAACGCATTTCATCAAAAATGATTAAAAAATATCCAAATAAAATTTTAAATATTCATCCTGCACTTTTGCCAGCTTTTGGGGGAAAAGGGTATTATGGCTTGCATGTACATGAGGCTGTTATTAATTCTGGGGTAAAGTATTCTGGCCCAACGATTCATTTTGTAGATGAGCAATATGACCATGGCGCGATTGTTGCACAAAAAGTTGTACCAGTTTTAGATACTGATGATGCTCAGTCCCTTCAGAAACGTGTTTTGAAAGAAGAGCATAAATTGTTTTGGAAAGCCATAAAAAGTGTGGTGGAAAACAAAATTAAAATTCAAGGAAAACGTGTTCTCTCTAAATAAGGATAACTTAAATTTGATACCTAATTTTTTTTCATTCAAAGATATAAAAAACACTTTACAAGAAAATCATATTTTTTTAACAAAAAAATATGGCCAGAATTTTTTAGTGGACAAAAATAAAATTCAGCAAATTATTAAATTGGCTGATTTAGGACCAGGAGATTGTGTCCTTGAGATAGGTCCAGGAATGGGGGCTTTGACGCATCAAATCCTTTCTGTTGTAAAACATCTTGATGTTGTTGAAATAGATAAGGGGTTGGTTCGATTGCTCCAAACTTTTTTTGGCTCATTACCTAATTGTCAAATTTATCATGAGGATATTCTTAAATTTGATTTTAATCTATTGCAGGGTGAAAAAATCAAAATTATTTCTAATTTACCTTATAATATTGCTTCGCAGATATTTTTTAAAATTATGGATATTTACGATAAAATAGATTCTCTTGTAGTGATGCTGCCTGAAGATTTGGCGAATAAATTGGAAATGGTTCCAGGGAACAAAAAATATGGTCTTTTTACTATTTTTTTCCAATCTTTTTTTGTGATATCTGAAAAACCTATAGTTGTCAGCCCTTCTTTGTTTTTTCCAAAACCTAAAGTGGCATCAAAAGTATTAAAGATTTTTAAAAAAGAAAAACCAAATCTGTCTTTTTCAGAAGCTTCAGATTTTATTAAATTTTTATCTTTTATATTTCAAAATAGACGAAAAAAATTTTATTCAACTATTTTAAAAATTTTAAAAAAAGAAAAAGTTGATTTTTTGTTTGCAAAATATAAATTAGAAGAGAACATAAGACCAGAAGATGTAGAGGTTTTTTTGTTTGAAATTTTTTATAAGGAAGTCAAAATAAAAAAAAAATTTTGACAAAGTATAAAAAAAATAGTATTTATTAACTGAATAAAAATTGGAGAATTTTATGCCCAAGAATGACAAAATTTATTGTGCAAATTGTAAAAATTGTATTATTATGAAAGTGCCTGTCCCTAATGATCCTAAGAAGTATATGTTGCGTGTTAAGTGTGCTGCTGGTGCTTGGCAGAAAAAATTAGGTACAGAGAAAATGTATAAATTTTTTACTGTGGCACGGCGTGTTATGGAAAACTGTGAGTTTTATGAAGAAATGGGAGAGTCAAATCAGTATCTAAAATCTTTGCGCAAAACATTGCCAGCACAAGATGATGTATATGATTATCCTAATGCTATTAATTTGTCAGATTTTCAGAAAGATAAAGAGTGATGTTGATGAAATTTAAGTTTCAATATATTTTTTTTCTATTATTATTTTTTGTGACAATGTGTAGTCGTAATACAACTGTTCAAATTAAAACTGAAAAAAATATAACTTCTGCTAGAGACGCTTTAGAGACGGCTCGTTATTATATGAAATTGTCTAAATTTTCTAAGGCTATAAAATTTTATAATATTGTTTTAACTGATTATAAAGATCAAAAAGAAGAAGCCGCTTGGGCTTTGTATGAAAAAGCACATTGCTACTATCAATTAAAAAAGTATACTATTGCTCTTCAAACTTTTAAAAGAGTAGGAATTGTTTATCCTGAACAATATGGTCCTGTTAAATTGTCCCAAAAAATGATAAAAAAAATAGAGTTTTCAAAGTGAAAGTAAAAATTGGAATTATTCTTTTAATGTTTCCTGTTTTAATTCTGGCTAAAAATTATGTTGATCTGTATAATGAGGGGTTAACAGCTATTGAAAAACAAAATTTTTCATCTGCAGAAAAACTTTTTAAGCAAGTAATTAAAAATAAAAAAAACTATTATCCAGCCTATTATAATTTAGGTGTTTTATATTTACAGCAAGGCAAGATAAACGCAGCAGGTGATATTATAACTAAGGGTCTTGCTTATAATTCTAAAGATGCTGATGGGTATTTTTTGTTGGCCTCTATTTTTGAAAAACAGAAAAAGTTAGATGCGGCTTTGCAAAATTATGAAAAAGCGTATTCTTTAAATGCGAAAGAAAAAGGTGTGATGACTAAGTTAGGAAGATTGTATCTTCAGAAAAATGATGCTCCTTCTGCTATAAAATGGTATAAAAAGGCTTTGAATGTAGATGCTAATGATGTGCTAGCTCATTTTGGGTTGGCCAATGCTTATCGTTTAAATCATGAAAATAATAAAGCCATTGAAGAATATAAACAAGCTATTCGGCTTAAACCAGATTATTGGAAAGCTTATGTAAATTTGGGATTGGCTTATTCTTATGTGGGACAATATGAGAACTCTATTTCTTCATATGAAAAAGCAGTTAAATACAATGCTCAGTATCCTTTTACTTACTATAATATGGGCAACTCTTACAGGGCTTTAAAAAAATATAAAAAGGCTATTGAAAATTATCTTGTGGCCATTTCCATGAAAAGTAATTTTCTGGAAGCTTATTATAATTTAGCTTGTTCCTATGCTTTATCTAAGCAATCAAATGAAGCTTTAGAATATATTCAAAAAGTTATTGAACTAAATCCTAAGCTTAAACAAAAAATCGCTCAAGATCATGATTTTATGTCTTTAAAAAAAAATACAAAATTTAATAATTTAATTAAGGAGTAATGACAGATGGCTAAAAGCAAATCAGTTTTAAAAAGAGAAAGACAAAATGAAAAAAGACGACTTAAAAATAAAAGTGTCAAAAGTGAAATTAAAACTTATATGAAAAAAGTTATCACACAACTAGAAGCTGGTGAATTAGATGAGGCAAAAAAAACTTTTAGAACTTTAACATCTAAATTAGATAAGGCTGCTAAAAAAAATATTTTGCACAAAAATAATGTTGCAAATAAAAAATCTAGAATTGCTAAAAAAATTGCATCGGTTAAACCTAAAGAATAGATTTTGAAGGAGGGGTAATGAAAAGGAGTGAACTTATTGAAAAAATTTATGCTGAACTAGAATCTAAAGGGATTGCCATAGATTTTAGTCTTTTATCAAAGATTTTTGAAGTTTTTTTATTTGCGATAAAAGATAGTGTTGTGAAGGGAGAGAAAATAGAATTGCGTGGTTTCGGGACTTTTTTACAGAAAAAACGAAATAAGCGTATTGCTTGGAATCCTTCTACAAAACAGAATTTTGAAGTGCCAGGGAAATCTGTACCTTATTTTAAACCTGGTACAGTTTTTAAAAAAGAAGTTATATTAGGGAATGTAGTCGAACCAGAGAAAGAGAAATAATATGACTTTATATGCCCTTATTGGTGTCATTGCTTTTAGCATTCTTTTGTACCTCTTTTTTCTTTTGAAATCCACTTTTGGACCTAAAAAAATTAAACAAATTGCTAAGCTTATTGAAATGAATAACACTCGATTAGCTATAAAGCATTTAAAGGCCTTATTGGCGAAAAACGAACGTAATGTTACTGCCCATTGGTATTTGGCAGAAGCCTACATGAAACAGAAAAAATATGAATTAAGTTTAGTAGAGTACAAATATATTTTAAAGTTAAATAAATTTAATGAAACTGTTAGTGAAGTGGGGATTCGTAAAAAATTGGTGAAAGTTTATGAGAGTTTTAAACAAACAGATGAAGCCTTGAAGGAATATATTCTTCTTACTCAAATTGAACCGTCTAATGATTATAATTTTTTTAAGGTAGGTGAAATTTTTTTTAATAAAAATCAAACTGACAAAGCCTCTAAATATTTTATTGCTGCCTATAAATTAAATCCGATGAATCCGGAAAATTTATTTTATTTAGGCCGTTTGTACTTAAGAAAAAACCAAATTAAAGAAGCTTTGAACTCATTTACGAAAGTATTAGATATTCGTTCTGATTTATATGGGGCTAATTTTTATCTGGGGATTATTCAAAAAAATTTAAAAATGTATGATAAAGCTCGTATTAATTTTGAAACTGCTGAAAGAGACCCTTCTTATAGATTAAGAGCCTTGCTTGAGAAAGGTAAACTTCTTTTAGAGTTGGATAATGTCCGTGAAGCACTTATTCAACTGGAACGTGCTATAAAGTTTATTAAAATTGAAGATGATGTTTCGGTCGCTGTGCGTTATGCCTTGGCTGATTGTTATGAGCGAACTAAGGAATTACCAAAAGCTATTGATCAGTGGGAAATTATTAATAAGTATAAACCTGGTTATCAGGATGTTGTTGAAAAACTGCAGATGTATTCAGATCTGAGAACAGACGATAGATTGAAAGATTTTTTGACTGCTTCAAAACAAATTTTTATTGAAATTTGTAAGAAAATTATTGTTGCCATGGAACTTGAAGTTTTAGAAGTTATGCCCGTGGACGATGATACAGTGGAATTTTTAGTAACAGAACAAGAAGGAAAATGGCGTGATACTAAGAAAAATAAACGAATTATCCTTTTTAAACGTGATGCCGCTATTGTTACAGAAAAAACTGTTCGTGAAATTCAGGATAAAATGAAATCTTATTCTGCTACACGGGGGCTTGTTTTTGCTGTTGCTGGGTTTTCTCCCAGTGCTATGGAATATTCTCTAACTCGGCCTATTGATTTAATGGATAAAAAACAATTAACTGATTTGCTTAAAAAAGTAAAATATTAATTTTTTCTTAAAATTTTCTCCTTTTAAATATATTATTTTTGACTTTTTTTTAAAAAAAACATAAATTTTAATTAATAGTAAACTTTTATGGAGAATGATTGAATAAAAATATAAAATATGATTTACACATCCACACAACCCTATCTGACGGAACTTTTGGCTGGAAAGATATTGTACTTATGGCTAAAAAACAGGGGTTGGCGGGTATAAGTATTACTGATCATGATGTTATTTATAATAACTTAGATGATATTCGTACTTATGCCCATAGTCAAAATCTTTTTTTTATCCATGGGATTGAATTTTCAAGCAAAATTGACAATGTACATATTTTGGGATACAATATTGATGTAAATTCTGAAGATTTAAAAAATTATCTTTTAGAGGAACAGGCAAAACGCGAAGAAGCCGTCAAAGAAATGTGTGATCAATCTGTAAAATATCATGTTCCTGTAACTTATGAGGAGGTTTTGGAATTAGCTAAGAATAATTCGGCCATCGGACGACCTCATATCGCTGCTGTTATGGAAAAAAAAGGATATATTAAAAATATTTACGAAGCTTTTCAGAAATGGCTTCGAAAGGGGCGTCCTATTTATGTGCCTTACGATAAAAATTGGCATTGGGAAATTATTGAAAAAATAAAAACTTGGAATGGAGTCCCTGTGTTGGCTCATTTTTCTTTGATAGCGGAAAATTTGCAAAAACAAATTTTTGAAGAAAGTCTTGCTGCTGGATTGGTTGGCATGGAGGTGTTTTATCCACGTTTTAATGCATATCAAACGCAACGCATTTATCAGATGGCAACGCGGCATAATTTAATAATGACTGGCGGTTCTGATTTTCATGGTACTAATAAACCAGATATTCATCTTGGTGATGCTGGGTTGACAGAAGAAAATTTCTCTAAAATTAAGGATACCTTGGTATCATAACATGCAGTTTAAAAGAATTTTTGTTTTATTGTTGCTTATTCTTTTAGTGTTTTATATCGCACCAGTAAATTTGCAAGCTGCTGATACGGCTTTGACTTTGATTGAAATAACAGGAGGAATTTTGGCTGCTGTTGAAACAGGGCATTTAATTTATTGGCTTGTTAAAAAATTAAAATTTCATAAAAAAATCAAACATAAAAATCCGCCTATTCAAACCAATTTAATTGCAACTTCTCATGAAACAAATGTTGACCTTGGTAATTATAATAATTTATTTCTTAATTTAGGGGATAATACAAATTCGATTATTAGCACAAATACAAATTTAGTTCTTGCTACTAATTCGAATGCATCTAATATGATTATAACAAATGTTGTGAGTAATGTTGCCACCTCAGTAACAAATCTTGTTGCAACTATTACAAATAAAACGCCTATAAATTATGACACAAATCTTATTTTAACTCATAATCAAATTACAAATTTAACTGAACAAGAAAAGCAAGATATTAAATTGTTAGGAAGAGATTACTATTATTTAGTGGCTCTTGCTTATTTTAGAGTTAAAAAATATGATAAATCAAAGGAATTTATGTTGCATTCTTTAGCAATAGGTGAAAAAATTGATGAAGGGAAAGAATTTTTAAAAAAGAATTTTAAATTTTCAGATAAGGATATTGAGCAAGGTGTCAAAAAATATATATTATTAAGAAAAAAATAAGGAGAAATTTATGCGAAAAACTTTTGTTCTGGATACAAATGTTCTAATTCATGATAATCAAGCTATGTATTCTTTTGCTGATAATAAGGTTGTCATTCCTATGACAGTCATTGAAGAATTAGATAAACTCAAAACTTTTCATGATGAGAAAGGATATAATGCAAGACAAGCTGCAAGAACTTTAGAGCAAATTTTTATGAATGCTACAAAAAAATCTTCAGGTGCTTTTTTGTCTCATACAGAAGCTCCTTTAGGCGATGGCTTAATTGCTATAGAAACGAAACATAACTCTGCTCTTCCTGATAGTCTTGATTTACATAAAAATGATAATAAAATTTTAGGGACAGCTTTGTATCTTCAGAAAGAAAAAAAAGAAAAGGTTATTTTTGTTAGTAAAGATCTAAACGCAAGATTAAAAGGAAGAGCTCTAAATTTAGAAGTTCATGACTATGAAAAAGCCAAAGTTCAGTATGAAGATTTGTATAAAGGGTGGATTGAGGCTCAAGTTGATGATAATGAAATTGATCGATTCTATAAAGAGCATGTATTGCCTTTTTCTGTCTTAAATTTGGAAAATATGGTTCCTAATTCCTTTTTTATATTAAAATCTAAAGAGAATGAAAAAAAATCTGCTTTAGCTAAATTAGATTTTTTAAATCAAACATTAGTGCCACTTGATTATCAAGGTGATAATATATGGGGAATTACTTCTTTAAATGTTCAACAGCGTTTTGCTTTTGATTTATTGCTAAATGAAAAAGTAAAAGTCATTTCCTTGCTTGGAAAAGCAGGAACAGGCAAAACCTTAATTGCCATTGCTGCTGCTTTGAAACAAACTTTAGAGGATAAATTGTATAAAAAAGTTTTGGTGGCCCGTCCCATTATACCCTTAGGCAAAGATATTGGTTACTTGCCTGGATCAAAAGATGAAAAATTGAGTGTATGGATGGAGCCGATATTTGATAATATGTATTTTCTTTTAAGTCAAAATAAAAAAGACGAGCATTCTATGAAGGAAGTTAAAGAAGAACTTCATTATTTATTTGATTCTAATTTAGTCGAATTAGGTGCGATAACTTATATCCGTGGTCGCTCTATTCCGCAGCAATTTGTGATAATTGATGAAGCTCAAAATCTTACACCTCATGAAATTAAAACTATTGTATCGCGTATCGGTGAAAAAAGTAAGATCATTTTGACAGGTGATCCTGAACAAATTGATAATCCTTATTTAGATCAGGATAGCAATGGCTTAAGTTATTTAGTGGAAAAATTTAAAGGCCAGGAAATTTTTGGTCATGTTAATCTTGTAAAAAGCGAAAGGAGTACCTTGGCTTCTTTAGCCTCTGAACTTCTGTAATAAAAAAGGGGGGTAATATGTTGTTAGTTGGACTTATCACTGCCATAGTTGTTATTTTGCTGCTTTTTCTGTTTAAGCCTAAATCTATTGATGAATCACAAATTAAAACTTTTATTCACGACGGTCATATAGAACAAGCTAAAAAAAAATTACAAAAGGCTTTGGCACATAAAGATAATCCCGAGTATCACTTTTTTTTGGCTTTAGTGTATGAAGCTGAATTTAATTTTGAACACGCTATCTTAGAATATGAAATAATTTTAAAAATGAAAACTTTCACAAAAAATGCAACTTTTAAAAATGTTGTTAGTGGTTTGGTTGAGGATTACAAAAAAATTAATAAAATCCCAGATGCCATTGCTTTGTTAGAACAGGAAAATACAAAGAATAAGACCGACCTTGTTGATTATTGGTTATGTCATTTATATAATTTAACAAAACAGACTGCAAAAAGTCAAATTTTGGTTGAAACTTTACTTCAAAAACATCCGAATGACTCTAAAGTCTTAACTGAAAAAGGAATTATAGAATGGGAAAATGGGAATAGGCAAAAAGCTTTGGATACTTTTTTGAAGGCTACTACCCTAGATAATAAAAATTATTATGCGTTTTATTATTTGGGTCTTTTGCAAATGAGTAAAAATTTGCTTGATAAAGCCATTTTGGCCTTTGAGCGAGCTAAAAATTGCTCTGCTTTAAAACTTTCATCTTTGGAAAATATAGGTGATGCCTATAAACAAAAAGATATGATCAAAAATGCAACAGATGTTTATGAAATTGCAGTAAGTGAATGGGAAAATAATTTGTTTTTTCAGGAGACAACATCTCAAAATAAAATTTTGGAAATTCGTTATAAATTAGCAGATTGCTATTTAATTGATAAAAATTATCAAGCTGCCTTAGATCAGTGGCGTATTATTCAATCCTTAAATCCAAATTATAAAGATGTTCAAGCTTTAATTCAATCTAATGCTAGATTTGGAAAAGACAGAATACAAGATTTTTTAATTACATCTGATGCAGATTTTAAAAAAATTATTACTTTTAGTGTGGGCTATTTAAAAATTCCTTATACTCATATTGCGTTTATTGATAAAGAAATAATAGAGGTATCTGGTACACACTCTGTTTTGCTTTGGGCCGTTCGTTCAGGAAATCCTGCTGGAGAAAAAATTGTAAGAAATTTTTATCAGGTTATGACTGAACATAAAATTAAACAGGGTATCATTTTGTCTGCTAATGGGTTTTCCCCTAATGGAATTAGAGCCTCTCTTGGTAAACCTATTAAACTTCTTGGTAAAGGCCCTATGCTTAAAATTTTAAAAGCTTATGAAAATAGAAGTTAGCAAATTCGCAGAACCAAAAATTTTGTTATGTGAGGCCTGTCGTCCTAAGTGCCTGTGCGAAATTCCATTTTAGTACAAAATTTTCGAATAATAATTGTTTTATTTGACTTTTTTTTTAAAAAAAGTTATTATTTTAGTAAGTTTGTTGAAAACTAAAATTATTACAATAAATTAAGGTGGAATATTGAAATTATCTGCAGTTCTTACATTAAGACATAGTTTTGCTACTTATTTCTTAGTGCATGGAATTGACTTAAGATATATCCATGAATTACAAGAATATAATAGTTCAAAAACAACAGATATTTATACTCATATTATAAAAATGGGATACCAAAAGTACACTTGATAATTTAGAATTACAATAAGTATATGTTGTTCCTTTTAATTAGAGGAATATATGATTTTTTTTATATACTAGAAATATGTGTGTACAGATGTTGTGTAAAAGGCTTGGCCTTTAATAAAATCCCAGACTGTCTAGGGCTGTGCCGAAAAAAACAAGAAGGATTGATAGGTAAATGTGAATGAGAGCCGAAAGGGAAATTGAAGAATCTTTCATTGAAAAGCTTAAAGACTTAAAATATACATATCGCGAAGATATTCGGGATAAGGCTTCTCTTGAAGCTAATTTTAGGGAACATTTTCAGAAACTTAATAAAGTCACTTTGACTGATTCTGAATTTTCTCGTCTTAAGGAAGAGATTATAACCTCCGATGTATTTAAAGCCGCCAAAATGTTACGGGAAAGAAATACTTTTCGCAGAGATGACGATACGCCCCTGCAATACACCCTTGTCAACATTAAGGACTGGTGCAAAAATGAATTTGAGGTAATCAATCAACTTCGAATTAATACTGAATACAGTCACCAGCGCTATGATGTTATTATTTTAATTAACGGTATCCCATCTGTTCAAATTGAGCTTAAAACTCTTCAAGTCTCTCCAAAGCGTGCGATGGAGCAGATTGTCGAATACAAAAATGATCCTGGCAATGGTTATACTAATTCTCTGCTTTGCTTTATGCAGCTTTTTATTGTAAGTAATGAAAACAATACTTATTACTTTGCTAATAATCATAAAGACCATTTTA
>Ga0114934_10002316_pt1 | contig 12186 bp, 9 predicted proteins | sample 4SBtaG_2_FD_99695 | JGI IMG/M metagenome (GOLD analysis project Ga0114934, IMG submission 99695) | Deep subsurface microbial communities from Kolumbo volcano to uncover new lineages of life (NeLLi) - 4SBTROV10_white metaG | ecosystem: Environmental > Aquatic > Marine > Volcanic ...
AGAATATCAGATAGGCGATGATGTTCGTAATATTGATTGGAATGTTAGTGCTAGAATGGGAAGCCCTTTTGTTAAGAAATTTATGGAGGAAAGAGAACTGACTGCCATGCTTATGGTGGATATGAGTTCCTCTGGTAAATTTGGAACAAAAAAACAATTAAAAATTGATCTGGCTGTGGAATTATCCGCACTTTTGGCTTTTTCGGCTATTAAAAATAATGATAGAGTGGGACTTATTATTTTTACTGATAAAATCGAAAAATATATTCCACCTAAAAAAGGGAAATCCCATGTTCTTAGATTAATAAGAGACCTTCTTACATTTAAACCCCAAAATACTAAAACTGATATTAAGGCATCATTAGAATATCTTAATAAAATTATGAAAAGACGGTCTATTGTGTTTATGATTTCTGATTTTTTGGCTTCGGATTATGAAAAACCTTTGGGAATAGCTAATAAAAAGCATGATTTTATCGCTGTAAGTATTACTGACTCAAAAGAACGAAAATTGCCAAAAATGGGATACGTTTTGCTTGAAGATGCTGAAACTGGCAAAACTGTTCTCGTCCCCACACAAAAAGCTTCATTTCAGAATAAATTTAATCAAATTGTAAAAAAAGAAACAGAGCAAAGAGAAAAGTTGTTTAAATCCATAGATGTTGATAATTTGGAACTTTTTACAGATCAGGACTATATTTTGCCTCTTGTACATTTTTTTAGAAAACGTGCCAAACGAATCTAAAATATCTTCTCTCAAGAACAATTTAATTTAAATGATTGACCTCCCAATAAATAGCAAAAATGTGAAAAGATAAATATTAATTTTTTTGACTTTATAGGAAAAAAAATATATTTTATTCTTATTATAGTTTTATTGGAGTTTTTGAATGTTGGATGATGTTAAAGAATTAGAAACAGAAATAACCACTTCTGAAGATCAGGAAAAAGAAACCACTAATGCCCCTGCTCAAGATGAACCTTCTTCTGTTATTGAAAATGACGATGATGAAATCACTAGTATGGATGATTTTACTGATACTGAATTGGACGTTGGTGAAGGATTGCGAAAAGATAAAGTCTTACAGTGCAAAGTTATTCAAATTGATGGTGATTATGTTTTTGTTGATGTAAATGATAAACTTGATGGAAAAATCGCTTTAGCTGAGTTTGAAAATCCTCCGGCAATAGGTGATGTTGTAGAAGCTGCTGTAAAAGTAGTGAATTATGATTTAGGTGATTTGGTTCTGTCTATTGATTCTGCTAAAATATTATCGACTAAAGCTAAAATTATAGAAGCACTTGAAAATGACAATCCTGTTATTGAAGGTGTTGTTAAAGAAAAGAATAAGGATTTTTATATAGTAGATATTGGTTTTCCTGTTCAAGTTAAAGAAAAAGAATTCAATAATTATATTGACGATGTTGATAATGTTATTGGTCGATCTTTTAAATTTAAAATTACTAAATTTATTAATAAAAAAAATTTAGTTTTCTTATCCAGAAGAGCTTATTTGTATGATTTGCGTGAAAAACAGAGAAAAGAACTTTTGGAAACTTTGGAAATTGGAAAAACAGTTCATGGAATTGTGCGTGATATTAAATCATTTGGTGTTTTTGTTGATCTTGGTGGAATTAGTGGTTTCATTCATATTAGTGATTTGTCGTGGTCACGAAATCCTAAAATAGAAGATATTGTTCGTCCAGGTGATGAAATAGATGCTGTGGTATTAAAAATAGAAGAAGTTCCTCTAGAAAATAATGAAGGTAAGAAAAAAATTAAAATCAATTTGGGGTATAAACAATTAAAACCTAATCCATGGAATACTGTGTCTGAGAAATATCAAGAGGGTGCAACTGTGCAAGGAAAAGTTGTAAAACTTTTTGATTATGGTGTTTTTATTGAATTAGAAGAAGGCGTTGATGGATTTGCTAAAAAAGAAAATATTTCCTGGTCTAAATATGCAAAAAGCCCAAAGAAATTATTAAAACAGGGTGAGTTTGTTCGAGCTAAAATTTTATCTGTTGACCCTTTTGAAAAAAAAATAGATTTAAGCTTAAAAGAACTTCTGCCAAATCCATGGGAAGAAATCCATAAAAAATATTATGTTGGGGAAAAAGTTAAAGGGACGATTGTCAAAATTATTGAAAAAGGGGCTTTTATTAAATTAGATGAAACAATAGATGGTTTTATTAGTGTTGATAATATTGCTTGGAGTAAAAAACGAATCAATGTAAAAGATTATTTAAAAGTAGGCCAAGAAGTAGAAGCTGTTGTATTGGATATTAATGCTGAAAATCAAAGAATCGCTTTGGGAATAAAACAATTTTCTTCTAATCCTTGGGAAGTTTTTAAAAGTCAGCATCCAAAAGGAAGTGTGATTGAAGGCAGAGTTTCTAGTATTAGTGACTTTGGAGTTTTTGTTGATTTAGGTAATGATTTGGTAGGATTGCTCCATGTGAAAGACATCACTCGTGAAAAGGCTGAAAATCTACAAGAGACTTTTAAAAAAGGTGATACTTTAAAGTTAGCAGTTTCTGATGTAGATGTAGAAAAAAAGAAAATAGGCCTCAGTGAAAAAATGTATTTAAAAGCTCAAGAGAATAAAGAAATCTCTGAATATATGAAAAATAATGAAGAGAGTAATAAAGCTACTCTTGGTAGTTTTATCCAATTAAAAAAAGAATAGAGGTAATTATGAAATTTGCTGATGTTATAGAAAAAATTAAGAATTTTGATATAGGTGTTGAAATAAACAAACTTAAAAAAATAAGTTTTATGGATATCATGCATGGATTACGCCATTTTATTATGCGAAATTTTAAAAATGTTTTGATTAGTATTGGTATTGTGTTAGCTATGATTATCATTTTGATCTTTTATAAAAGTCATTTAGATAATGTAAATGAGGAAGCTAATGCTATGTTGAATTCTGCTATTAATTATTATAATTATACTTTGCGTGCAAAAGACCTTTCTTTAGATGATCAAAAAAAATATCTTGAAGCTACTTTAGGGACTTTACAACAACTTTTAGGAAAATATCCTGGTTCCTCTGCTGCGCCTGCTGCTTTATTTTATTTGGGAAATGCTCTTTATACAAGTCAAAATTACGATAAGGCCATTAGTCAATTCAAATCTTTGGTTAAAAAGTTTCCTCATAATTATCTTGCCCCTTATGCTCTTGAAAATGTGGGGTTTTGCTATGAACAGAAAAAAGATTTTTCTAAAGCCTTAGAATTTTATGGTAGAATTTTAACAGATTACCCAAAATGTAGTTTGGTAGGAAAGGTAGGTTTGGACAAAGGTCGTATTTATGAAGCTCAAAATGATTTAAATAAAGCTGCTGAAAGTTACAGAAGTGTTTTGACCATTGATCCTAATTCAGTTTGGGCAAGAGAAGCACAAAACCGTTTAGGCTTTTTAGAAGCTAAATTTAAATATATGACTTCTAAAATAAAACAGGAAAAATAAATATGCGTAAATCTGACATAAAAAGAAAAACCAATGAAACAGACATTGCTTTATCTTTAAATTTAGATGGAGAAGGGAAATATAATATAAAAACTCAAGTCCCTTTTCTCAATCATATGTTGGAACTTTTTTCTAAACATAGTCTAATTGATTTGACTTTGTCAGCTAAAGGTGATGTAGATATAGATGCTCATCATACTGTCGAAGATATAGGTATTGTGCTTGGAACGGCCTTGCTTGAAGCTTTAGGTGATAAAAAATCTATTTCTAGATATGGTTTTTTTATGCTTCCAATGGACGAGGTGCTTTCTATGGTTGCCTTAGATATTTCTAATAGGCCTTATTTCGTTTACGATGTTCCTGTCGATAAATTAAAAGTCGGAACTTTCGATTCTGAACTGATTAAAGAATTTTTTCAAGCTTTTGCTTTTAATGCTAAAATAAATTTGCATATTAAAACTTTTTATGGTGATAATGTGCATCACATTTTTGAATCTATTTTTAAAGCTTTCGCACGTGCTATTAGACAGGCGATTTCTTTAGATTCTAGAAATAAAGGATTGCCTACGACTAAAGGAATGTTATAATGTCTCAGATAGCCATTATTGATTATGGCATGGGAAATATCGGTAATGTAAAGAATGCTTTAGATTTTTTGGGATTTCCTAATTTGATTACGAGAGATGTGGTTGAATTGGAAAAATCTGAAGGCATAATTTTGCCTGGTGTGGGTGCTTTTGGGGCTGCCATGAAGAATTTAGAAGATTACCATTTGATTGCTCCTATACTGAGACATATTGAGAACAAAAAACCTTTTTTAGGTATATGTTTGGGGTTGCAACTTTTATTTGAAAAAAGTGAAGAATCCCCAGATGTTCATGGTTTAGGATTGTTGCCAGGAACAGTTTTAAAATTTCCTAAAACTGACTTAAAGGTGCCTCATATGGGTTGGAATAGCGTCAAAATTCGTAAGAGAAATTCCTTGGTGGCAGGTCTTCAGGATCTGTCTTATTTTTATTTTGTGCATTCCTATTTTGTACCTGATAATAAGGCTGATTTTATATCAACAACGACTGATTATGGAATTGAGTTTGTTTCTGGCGTAGCTCAGGATAATCTTTTTGCTTTTCAGTTTCATCCTGAAAAAAGTCAGTCTCAGGGACTTCATATTTATAAGAATTTTGGAGATTTATGTGAAAATTATACCAGCAATTGATATTAAAAATGGTCAATGCGTCAGATTGTTTCAAGGTGATCCTAATTTAGAGACAGTGTATTCTTCACATCCTGCTGATATGGCTCAATTATGGGAGTCTCAAGGTGCTGAATTGATTCATCTTGTTGATTTGGATGGGGCTTTTTCTGAACATATTGTGAATTGGCCTGTTATTGAATCTATTGCTCATTCTGTGTCTATAGATTTGGAAATTGGTGGTGGTATTAGAAGTTTGTCTGATTTAGAAAAACTGAACAGTTTGGGGATTAAACGTTTTATTCTAGGAAGCTCAGTTGTGCAAAATGAAAGTTTTTTAAAAGAAGCTATTGCCAATTATGGGGATCGGATTATTGTTGGTGTTGATTTAAAAGATGGTCAATTCGCTTTGAAAGGTTGGAAAAATTTTGTTGATTTGGATTTGATCGAATTTTTGAAAAAATTAGAAGGTTTGGGAATTCAAGAAATTATTTATACTGATATAAAACGTGATGGGGCTTTAGTTGGCCCTAATTTAGAAATGATAAAATATATACTGGACAATTCAAATGTAAAAGTTGTCGTATCTGGTGGAATTAGTTCTTCTGATGATGTTTTAGCGGTAAACGATTTAAAAGAAGAAAGAATTACAGGTGTAATCACTGGAAAAGCTTTGTATGAGAAAAAGTTTGAATTGAAGGACATTATTCGCTATGTTAGCTAAACGAATCATTCCTTGTTTAGATATTAAAAACGGGCGTGTTGTCAAAGGAATACAATTTTTAGACTTGCAAGATGCAGGGGATCCTGTAGAAAACGCAATTTTTTATGATAAAGAAGGCGCAGATGAATTGGTCTTTTTGGATATTACTGCATCGTCTGATGAACGAAAAATCCTTATAGATTTGGCTTCTCGTATAGCACAATCAATTTTTATTCCTTTTACAGTTGGTGGAGGTATTCGGACAGTTGAAGATATTCGAGAACTTTTGCTTAATGGTGCAGATAAAATTTCCATTAATACACAGGCCGTATTAAATCCTGATTTAATAAAACAATCGTCTGATATGTTTGGTTCACAATGTATTGTTGTGGCAATTGATGTGAAAAAAAATACTGATACTGGAAAATGGATTGTCTACACTCATGGTGGTCGAAACCCAACTGATTGGGATGCCTTAACTTGGGCACAATTTGTGGAAAAACAAGGTGCCGGAGAAATCCTTTTAACGAGTATGGATGCTGATGGTACTCAAGGTGGTTATGATAATGAAGTCCTTCGTTTGGTCAGTGAAAAAGTTAATATTCCAGTCATTGCTTCAGGTGGGGCTGGTAGTTTGGAAGATTTTTATGATACCTTTACTAAAGGGAAGGCAGATGCTGCTTTGGCAGCTTCTTTATTTCATTATAAAAAATTAACAATTAAACAGGTCAAAGATTTTTTAAAATCAAAAAATCTGCCTGTGCGGTTGTAAGGAGGAACTATGAAATTTGAAAAGAAACATTTTATTTCTATGGGGATTTCAGTAGGGGTGGCTTTTTTAATCTTATTTTTGTATAGTTTCACAAATATTTTTACAAATATAGAATTGCTTTTTTTGGATCGTTCTTTTTATATGCGTGATGATAAGCCAGTCATCAATTCTGAAGGTGAGTATTCCCAAGTTGCCGTTAATGATCGATTAAATAAAAATATTCTTATTATAGGGATTGATGAGACCAGTATTAAAAAATTTGGACGATTTCCCTGGGCGCGCAGTGTTTATGCTAAGTTTCTTGATCATATTGCAGGTTCCAAGCCTGCTTTAACTTTTTTTGATATTTTTTTTACAGAATATAGTCGCGATAAACAACAAGATAAAATTTTCTTTAATGCAGTCAAAAAATATGGTCATAAATTGAACCTCATATTTGATTATCCTTTTTTTAGACAACATAATAATGATTTTAATATAGAAAAAAATAAAGAGCAGTATGCTGATTTTTTAAAATTTTCTTTACCTAAAACTGGAGTAGGCCAAGATGTTATTCCTTATAATCAAGTTGCCATACCAGTTAAAGAAATTTTATTATATGCTAAAGATATTGCTAATGCCATTATTGAGCCTGATTCTGACAATAAAGTACGACGTGTCCCTCAATTTGTTGTGTTTAATAATAGAGTTTATCCTTTTATAGCCTTATCTATTGCAATGAATTATTTCGATGTGAAAAAATCTGATGTTGATATTGAAACTGGAAAATTTATAACTTTGAAAAATGCTAAAGTGCCTGTTTATGATGATTTTGGTGATTTGGAAAAATATGAGCGAAAAACTATCAAAATTCCTATAGATAAATATGGTGAAATGATGATTAATTATGCAGGTTATCCTGGTGAATTTAAAGTGCAGTCGCAGTATTTATCTTTTGCTGAAGCTATGGATGTACCAAAAGAATTTTTTGATAATAAAATTATTATGATTGGTGCTTATGCGCAAGGTATGGCTCATGATATTTGGCCGTCACCTCATGGAAATATGTATGGAATTGAGCATAATGCTAATGCTGTAAATACTATTTTAAAAGAGGATTTTCTTAAAGAGGCGCCTTTCTGGTTAAATTTAGCTTTTCTTTTATTCTTAGCCCTTCTTATCGGATTTATGATGCCACGTTTAAAGATTGGGCTTAGTGCAATTTTTGTTGTTTTGTTGATTATTTTGGCAAGTATTGGTACTTTAATTGCTTTTATTAGTTATAATATCATATTATATTATTTTGCTCCTTTTCTTGTTATCCTTTTTTCTTTTAGTGGAGTTCTTTTGTATCGTATTCTTACTGAAGAAAAGGAAAAAAAGTTTATTAAAAAACGATTTTCTAATTATGTCAATGCCAGTGTCGTAGATGAGCTATTAAAAAATCCTAAAGCACTTGAATTAGGTGGTGAAAATAAAGATTTAACTGTCTTGTTTTCAGATGTTCGTGGATTTACTTCTATTTCTGAAAAATTAGGTGAACCCCAGAAATTAGTTGCACTTTTAAATGAATACTTAGGAGCTATGACTGAATTGATTTTTAAATATGATGGTACTTTGGATAAATATGTTGGCGATGAAATTATGGCTTTTTGGGGAGCTCCTATTCCTCAAGAAGATCACGCTTTGCGTGCTTGTAAATCTGCGTTGGACCAAATGTGGTATCTCAGAAATGTTTTAAATCCTAAACTAGAGAGTGAGGGTAGACCAGTCTTGAATATTGGTATTGGTATTAATACTGGTGTTATGACTGTGGGTAATATGGGATCTCACAATAGAATGGATTATACTCTTATGGGTGATAATGTTAATTTAGGTTCTCGCTTGGAAGGAACGAATAAAGTGTATAAGACAAATATCATTATTAGTGAATACACTTACGAAGTTGTTAAAGATAATGTTTTAGTGCGAGAATTGGATACAATCCGTGTAAAAGGAAAAGTGAAACCAGTTAAAATTTTTGAATTAATTGAAGTGAAAGGATATGTACCAGGAGAATAAATTGTTGAGTCCAAAAAGGCCAATAAAGAAAATAACTGACGACGAGGAACTTAAACTACAGACAGATCGTTTAGAATTTTTGGAAGCTTTATTATTTTCGCTTTCTATATCTTTTAAAGAATGGTCTTTAAAAAGATTTTCTTTTATTCTGGATGAAATCCGTAAAGTTTTTGTTGCTGATACTTTAATTTTGTATATTCATGAATTCCCTTTGCTTCCTTCCTCATATTTAGGAATTGTGGGTAAATATAGCGGTCAAATAAAAAAAATGAAGGCTGATTTTTTGAAATTTGGAAATGATCTTCAGGAGAAAAAGAAAGAGGGTGCTAATTTTAAAAAATTTATAGAAGAGAAATGTAAAATATTAGTAAAAAATTTTTTCGCCTTTCCGTTTAATTTTAGAGGCAAAAAGAGTTTTGTTATTTTTTTGAATAAAACAGATAGAGATGAATTTTCTCGTAATGATAAGGCTTTTTCTAGAGCCTTGGTGAAACAACTTATTGTTTGGATTGATAATTTTATTTTAGTTGAACAACAAAAACATCGTATTAAAGAATTGTCTGCATTAAGTAAAATCGGTGAAATGCTAAATTCAACTTTAAATTTAAATGAACTGATTTTTTCTCTTTTGGAAAATTTTGAAAAATATTTTTATAATGTCAAAAATGTTAGTCTTTGTTTTTTTAATGAAGATAAAACTAAATTGAATTGTTTTTATAATACTATGCAAAATATTTCTTCCTTTTCTTATAAATTAAAGAAAAATGATTTTTTTAGTGAGATCATTAAATCCAAAAAAGTAGTTTACGAAAATGGATTATCCAATAAGGCTAAAATTCCTTTTCATAAGTATATTAAGAAGATTGAATCATATATTGCTTTGCCTATGGTAATGGATAATAATGCTGTTGGGATTTTGTTTTGCATGAATAAAAAAGAACATGATTTTAATGAACATGATGCTAATTTTTTTAGTTCTATTGCTTATCAGATTGCTATGACAGCGCAAAACATTGACCTTTATGAAAAAAGAAAACTCACCTTAATTTCCACTGTAAAGGCTTTGGCTCAAACTATTGAAGCCAAAGATCCCTATACAAAGGGCCATTCAGAACGTGTGACTGAATATAGTGTGTTGATTGCTAAAGCCTTAAATTTACCTGATGACGTAGTTGATAAAGTACGGTTAGCAGGATTGTTGCATGATATTGGGAAAATAGGTATTCATGATAATATTCTTTTAAAACCTGGTAAGTTAACAGATGATGAATTTTTTGAAATTCAAAAACATCCTGAAATAGGCGAAGAAATTCTTCGATATATTGAGGATATGCGGGAGATTCTACCTGGTATTCGTAATCACCATGAACGATTAGATGGGCATGGATATCCTGATGGTTTGGATGATAGTAAGATTCCTCTTTTAGGTCGTATTATAGCTGTGGCTGATGCTTTTGATGCTATGACTTCTGATAGACCTTATAGAAAAGCCTTAAGTGTGGATAAAGCAATGCAAGAATTAAAAGAATTTGCAGGGTCTCAATTTGATCCAAAATTAGTGAATGTGTTTATTGCTGAATATAAAAAAAAATATCATTAGGAGTTTTCTATGGAAAAAAAATGGTACGAGCGTACTAAAAATAAAGTAATGCAGGATACTAAACCCAACAAAATTCCAAAAGGAAAATGGGAAAAATGTCCTAATTGTGGTGAAACCTTGTATAAAGAGGATTTAGAGAATAATTTATATGTTTGTCCAAAATGTAATCATTATTTTAGATTGACAGCTCAACAAAGAATAGAACAACTAACTGATAAAGGAAGTTTTCGTGTTTTTGCTGATTCAATTATGTCCTCTGACCCGTTAAAATTTGTGTCTTTAGGTCAGTCTTATGGAGATAAAGTTAAAGCGACTATGAAAAAAACAGGACTAAATGAAGCTGTAATTGTAGGGACTGGCAAAATAAATGGAATTAAGACTGTTTTGGCTGTTATGGATTTTCGTTTTTTAGGTGGAAGTATGGGAACAGCTGTAGGTGAGAAGATTACCATAGCTGCAGAAAAAGCTCTTTCATTAAAAGTGCCTTTGATTATTGTGTCAACTTCAGGTGGCGCTAGAATGCATGAAGGAATTTTTTCTTTGATGCAAATGGCTAAAACTTCTGCTGCCTTAGAAAGATTACATAAGAAAAAGATTCCTTTTATTTCTCTTATGACTGATCCTACTACAGGTGGCGTGACTGCTAGTTATGCCATGTTAGGGGATGTGAACATTGCTGAACCACAAGCTTTAATTGGATTTGCTGGACCTCGCGTTATTGAACAAACTATAAAAGAAAAATTGCCAGAGGGATTTCAACGCAGTGAATTCTTGTTGATGCATGGTTTTATAGATGCTATTTTTGAACGCAAAGATATGAAAAATGGTTTGACTACTATTTTAAGTTACCTGTCTTAAAGACATAGGCTTCGGTTTTTGAATAATTTTTTTTAACCTACAGAACAGCATCGCCTTTGGTAAGTGGCTTTAGGTGAGACATAGAGGTGAATATATTCCTGCTGAATATTGATTGCTTTAAAGAATAAATATTTTTCCTAAGGAGCCTGTTATTTTTATTATTAAAAAAAATTATGTGCTTGAGTATTGAAAGAATACAAAATGGTTTAGGATGATAGTCACTGGTTCTGTTCTCGAGGCGGACTTATAAGGGATTTTGTCTAATATGAAAGAAATAAAAAATGTTTTTACAGATTTTTCTTCTCAATTTTATTCGCATATAGATGAATCTCTATTTACGATTGAAAAAAGCAAAACTGGTATTTTGACAGCCTTGTACAATAAAAAATATCTTCATAGCAAATATGACCCCTTACGCGAAGCAAAAAAAATAGCAGAGAAGTTTGTGTATTCTTCAGGTTCTGGTTTGATTTTTTTCGGCCCTGGTTTGGGATATGCCCTTATCGAAATTTTAAAAAAAATCCCTGTCCTAAATAACAAAATTAGAGTTTTCATCGTAGAACCTTCAAAATGGATTTTTGAAAAATTTTCTGAATTAAATGATTTGGATATCTTGAAAAAATTCGAAGTTTACTGGGTTGCGACAACTGAAGATTTTATTAAGTTTTATGTTGATGGACAATATCAGACTGTTGAATTTTCTTCTCTTACGGATATTGGTTTTTATAATTCTATTAAAAATATCTATGAGCTGATGATGGCTAGTTTTAAAACTAAGAATAAATTTCGAAAACTCATTTTAAAAAATTCGTTTAAAAATTTAAAATTTTTGTCTAATAAAAAAATATTTTCAATTCAAAAAAAGAAAACGGATATTCCTGGCATCGTAGTGGGAGCAGGGCCGTCCTTAAATAAAAGGCAATTGGAAAAGTTATTAAACATTCAAGATAGTGTTGTAATTGTGGCATCTGATACTGTGTATCCGCTTCTTTTGAAATATAACATAATTCCAGATTTTGTTTTTGTGGGGGACCCCCAATTTATTAATTATAAGCATTTTTTCGGTTATGAGTCTTCTAAAACTTTTTTAGTCTCAGATATTTCTGTCCATCCCTATACTTTGTCCCAGTTTTCAAAAAAATTTATTTATGTTGATACAGGCTCGCCTATTACTAAAATTATTCATCAAGATATTCCTTTAACGTTTCTTAAAATGGGTGGGAGTGTGACTGCTGGGGCATTTTTCTTCCTTTTATCTATTGGTATTAAAAAGGTGTATTTCCTTGCCCAAGATTTTGCATCTGAGTTTGATAGAAGCCACTGCACTTATACGCTTTATGATTATTTGTTTATGCAACAACAAAATAAATGGCAGACTTTTTCTAATTTACATAGAAAAATTTTAGGTCCCAATTATGAAGTCGTGGGTGAAAATTTATTTACGAATTCTTTACTTAAGACATATCGAGATTGGTTAATAGCAGAAATCAATCAATTACATGATATATCCGTGATGAATGTCTCAGAAAAAAGTCTCTTTCATTCT
>Ga0114934_10002317_pt1 | contig 12185 bp, 12 predicted proteins | sample 4SBtaG_2_FD_99695 | JGI IMG/M metagenome (GOLD analysis project Ga0114934, IMG submission 99695) | Deep subsurface microbial communities from Kolumbo volcano to uncover new lineages of life (NeLLi) - 4SBTROV10_white metaG | ecosystem: Environmental > Aquatic > Marine > Volcanic ...
TGATACTTCATGGAAGAACAATCTGTAAATCACGAAAACCTGATTGCTGCAATTGTTGTATATTTGAATACTGCCCCTCAAGAGTATATTATGGTGTTTAAGAATATCGATATATACAAAAGGGCCTGCTAAAATGTGTGAGCCGGGCACCCGTTTTCTATAAATATACAGTTTTTGTGTAGGACTGGGAAATATTATCAATTGAGTTTTTCAACAGTCTGTATATCTTTGACAAAAAAAATATTCAATTATATCATTAAGATATGGGCGATTAGCTCAGTTGGTTAGAGCGCAGGCCTCACATGCCTGAGGTCACAGGTTCGACTCCTGCATCGCCCACCATAATTAATTATTTAGATATCTTTTCTTGAAATAGGCATTGTCATACATCTACAGCCACCGCCACCTCTAGAAAGCTCTGATCCTGCGATTGTTATAACAGTCTTTTTACCCTTTATAATCTCTTTTTTATCTGCAATAATATCTTCTGCTTTTACAATATCAAACCCTGCTTTTGATAAAGCATTTATAGTATAAATATTTCTTTCATATCCAATCACAACACCTGGGGAAAGTGCAAAAAAATTAGCTCCACTATGCCATTGTTCTCTTTCCTGAGCAGATGTATTATTCCCACCACAAAACACTGGTTTAAGATCCATTCCATGTTTTTTAAGAGCAGTCAAAATACTTTTTTCTTCTTTTATAGATTTCACATGACCATTATCTATTGTTATCTCTATTGTCTTAAAAGGACTACTTTCATTAATTATAGGTGGAAATACCATACAAGTATCCCTGTCAAGTATTGTAAAAAGCATGTCTAAATGTATATAAGATTCAAGTTCTGTTGGGAGCTGTTGTGCTATTATATGAATTTTATCCTTATTTTCCCTTAATTTCTCAATAATAGAATCTATTCCTTGTGTAGAAGTCCTGCAACCAAATCCTGCAAGAAGTATATCTTCTCTCGCTACATGAATATCACCACCTTCCAAGACTATATTTTCATTTCTCGGTGGTACAATAACCTTTCCATTAAATCTAGAACAATACTCGAAAATCGCATTCATAATAAGAGATTCTCTTTCCCTGACTTTACCAGCCATTTTCCCAATAAACACATTATTCCTTATAGCTATAGCAGAATCCCTTGTATAAAAGAAATTATGCACTGGTGGAAGCATATATTTTTCATCTGCAAGAAAATTTGAAAGTGTATTTTTTATTCTGGGAACGCCTTCTATAAGCTGAATAACGAGGTCTTCTACTGGAATATCAAGAAGTATAGGGATTAAACACTCAGCATTTTCATTTTTGCATATCTTTGTGACTAACTTTTCCTTGACCTTTTCATTCTTCATTATCTCTGTAAATAATTCCCGGACTTCAAAGACTTTAGTCAATTTTTTCATTACATCATAAAACTGACGATATTCATTCAAAACTACAGAAAGATTAAGTATATCACTATAAAGTGCTCTTGCAGCATTTTTGGGGTTCATATTCTCTACTTCTCCACCTGGAGTATGGAGAATAACACCCTCAAGTTCGCCAATTTCGGAATTTATATTTATCTGCATTGTATTTTTCATAATAATCTCCAAGAAGCATAAATTTTAGTTAAAAAAAACTTTATATACTTGAAATATCAATTATATTTTACAATTTTAAATTTTATTTTCAAGAAAAAGTCCTATTTTTTCCAGAATCTTCCGCTTGTAGTAACTAATATTTTGACCCTTCCGTTTTTTACAGATACTTTCTCTATTACATGGGAACATTCATCATGTTCTATATCAGAATCATATATATATCCGGTTATACTTACATCATAACTCACATTAGATAGGTATAGCCTATGACTATTTTATATTTAGGAAATCTTTTATCTTTATTTGAATAGTCATAGGAAACTCCCTTTAAATTAGTGGAAAGTGCATATTGTGAGAAATACTCAAATACATCTCCAAGAGTATAAGTCTTATCATTTTTTGAAAATCTACCACTTATATTTGTAAGAGAAAGCTTTTTTAAGTCTAAAGTTAAAATTATCATTAAAGGTAGTCCCGTCTGTAAGAACTGCGCTTGTGGAGCCTGGACCATATACATCATTGAATGTAAGGGAAAAATCATTTGAAATATGCATTCTTTTGCTTTTAGAAAAAGCAGAAAAACTGATTAATAAAATAAATAATAAAAATATACCCCTTTTTAAAATTACCATAGTAATTCTCCTATAATTTATTTGATAGTTTGAATATTACTATAATAACTATATTAATACAAAACTTTAAAATACCTAGGTACTGTATACAAGACCTTGATACTATATAATCAATGTTTTTTCTACTTCCTACTTCCCATTTCCCCTTATGCCTTACTCACCTACAAAGATTATACAGAATCCAAGACCTTTATAAATTTGATTTCATAATGATTTAAGTATAAATTATATGCATGTTTAGATTTATAATCATACTTTTGCTTTTCTTTTTTATTTCTCCGGTATTTTCTGATGAATATTTTTATGCTACTGTAATAAATCAAAAAATGCTTTCTACTTCGGAAATAATATCACAAGTGCCTTCTGCTCCTGAGGATGCAGCAGTACAAAAACTCACAATTCATATTAATAGTAATAAAATCAAAAAAACATATCCACTCTATAATATTCAGCTTCCAAATTCGCCATATAATATTCTTGCCAAAAAAAATGATAAAATCATTGTTGCCAAGAATAAGAAAAATTCATCATTCGAACTTGTGGATTTTAAAAGAAGTGGAGTTATATATTTCACGATTTTAATATTCATAATGCTCTTAATTATTATAGGAAGATCTAAGGGGGGGATGGCATTATTTTCTGTTTTCTTATCCATATTACTCATTTTCAAGGTATTTATACCATTGGTCTTAAGGGGATATAATCCGCTAATTACAGGAATAATCATAGTTTGTATTTCTGCATTTATAACTATCTTTTTCATATCTGGTTTTACTAAAAAGGGTATTATTTCAATATTAGGGACTCTTGGAGGAGTGTTCTCAGCAGTCCTATTAACCGTAATTCTCGGGAAAATGGCATATCTGTTTGGCAATTCAAATGAATCAATTCTCTTTTTTTCACAAAATGCTGGAAAAAACATCAATTTTCAATATATTCTCTTTGCTGGAATAATCATAGGTGCACTTGGAGCAGTAATGGATGTTGCAGTATCAATAGCTTCATCTGCTATTGAGATAGTCTCTCATAATCCTAATATTTCAAGAAAAAAACTTATGTTTTCACTTATGAATATTGGCGGCGATATTATAGGTACAATGGCAAACACTCTCATTTTGGCTTATGTTGGGAGCTCACTTCCACTTATTCTTATAATCAGCATGTAGGAAAGGCTTTCTTTTATAAAATTTTCCAATATGGAGCTTATATGTACTGAAATATTTCGCTCAATAGTCGGAAGCATAGGAATACTCCTAGTTGTACCACTGACGGCCTTTTTTGCTTCGATAATTCTTTTGAAAAAAAATCATAGTCACAGAGCCAGAATTTATTATTAAACAACTATATAAATTATCTCAATTCCAGATGATATTTTCTTTTATTATACTCAGATGTTTCATATCAGAAAAATTTTCCTTTGAAATTATTATGAATGCATAATGAAGAGCACATAAAAGATCTAAAGAGTCTTTTATTTTATACGATTTTTTAGAGTCAAACTCTTTTCTGAATATCATATATTTAATATCGAGTGGTATTCCATTTATGTCTCCCTCTTCCCAATCGATAATTACTATTTTTTTATTAGGTGTCTTTATAATATTTCTAGGTCCAAGATCTCCATGCATTAAAGATAAAGGGTATATTTCATTGCTGTATTTATCTAACATATTAATCAGAGAATTTATTGTGATGTTTTTATTGTATTTTTCGAATTTTGACAATACTTTCCTTATGTATGGATGTTCTTTTAATGTGAAATTTTCCTTTTTTACTAGTTTATTAAAAAAATCTTCTATTTTTTTAAAATCTTGTTTTTGTGCATAATCCCCGAAAAAATAATCTATAGTCAAATATGTAATATTATCTCTTTTTTTAAATGAAATGACTTTCGGAAAGCTTATATTTCCTTGTTTGATATTGTTTTTTAGATATTCAAGCATTATATTTTCATTTTGAAGCATTTTTGAAGCTTTTTCTGAAAATGCACATTTAATTATCCTTTCCGGTTTATAGTCTTTATCCATAATCAAAATTGTAAATTTTTCATCAGGAAAATGTACCCATGGTATGATAAGGCCACTCCCTGAGCCGTCTTTTGATCCAACTAGAGCCAAAGGATATATCATTTTAAGCAGCCAAATTGGTAATACTTGTAGCAGAGTTTTTTTTATTAACGATAAAATACCTATGCTTTTATACATATTTAAAGCTTTAAGGAATACTTTTTTGTTACTTACAGGAAAAATAAGACGTGGGTATTTCCTATCAGGATATAATATGTAATCGGCCTCTTTTAAAGGCAATTTTTTTAATATTTCTAGGTTCATCTTTTATTATCATCCTTAATAAAGCATGCCTTATTTTGAAATTCAAGTGTTTTATGAATAGTTTTTTTTGATTCATCATCATGTTTTTTCTATTATTTATTATACTATTAATACTTGCTATATCCCAATTTTTTTCAAAAGCTTCAAATAGTGATTTTGTGATATTATGCGCGTCGCTTTTGAGAATTTTATTCGAAAAAACATTAAAAAAATCACTGCTAATAAGCCTTTTATATGAGTCTTGATATCTCTTTTTATAAATATCAAATGTTGAACTTTCTCGAGGATCTTTTTTATCTAAAATATTATGAAATGACCAAATCGTAAAAAGCATATCTTCGGGGCATACAGGATAATAATAACCATTTTCCAATCTTATATTTTCCTGTTTTAAAACAATAGACGATATGAGTTTCCCTGAACTCAAAAATGATAATCTATATGATATATCAAGCATTATCCCGAAAATAAAAAGTCTTATTTTATAGCATTTATGAGGAATGGAGTATTTTACGGGTATGAAGTTATTCTGACAGTATGAAATTAATTTGAATATATTTTCTCTTGATATGAAAAGGTCAATCTCATCATCATTTTTAGAAAATGGCCTCATTATAAAATATTCTATATTTGAATCTTTTAGTATGTAAATAACCTTTTTAATATCTCCGCCTGAAGTATTATCTATGATTCCTTGTATAGTCTTCATCGTGTTTTTAATACTTGATTCAGTTGTATTTATGATAATAGTATTTATCCTTAAAATATGCAAAATCTTACTGTATATATCGCTAAATCTTTTTATTCTATCTTTAGATATCTCTTTTTTTCTATAAAAAATCTTGCCAACATCTCCAGAAAGAAGAAATACATATTTAGGTCGTGGATATATTATTGAAAGAAAAAGATAGATAAAAAAAGAAGGGTTTTTATCTATAATCGTGTTTACAAGATTATCATAAATATATCTATCCGCAATTATCTTACGATTACGGTTTTTTAATATCCATACCATATCAGAAAATAAAGTATATAGTCTCTTTAAACAACGTGGATATTGAATGAAGACATCTTTTCTTGTATAACCAAAATATTTTCTTATGCTATTTTGAATTTGCTTTGAAAGATTTTCTGAAAGAGTGCTTTTCCCCGATCCGTCAGGGCCAGCAAATAATATTATCATAATGATTCCCTTTTCAGGAGCAGCTCCCCATAAATAAAATAACAAACTAAAAGAAGCAGATAACCGCTCATATTTGCAAGTGAGGCCCCTATTATACTATATCTTTTTGTCAATATGAACAAAAGGACAGTACTTATAGTAAGAGAAAAAAAGGTCACATAAACTCTGATATTTTGCTTTCCCATTGCTGTGATCAGAATGCCATAATTACTGCTTATAAACCGCATCGTGATGGTTCCTAAAAAAATATAAATAAGAATATGATATGAAGAAGATATCTTATCATGATACAATAAATTTATTATATTTTCTCCAAGTAATAAATATAAAAGAAATAGAGAAATTCCTATTAAAGAAAGAGTAAAAAGAAAAGTTCTGAATATTCTTTTAAATTCCTTATGTTTCCCTTTTGTTTCAGAAAGTCTTTGAAGAAGTACCTGAGAGAATATTCCGGGAATAAGTGATGCCGGCAGAGCAAGTAAATAAAGGGCTTTATAAGTTCCTATAAGATCTGGTGTAACAAGAAAACCCAGTAGAATATAGCTGATATTTGTATAAAGAGTTACCTGAATGGAATGAATACCATATGGTGACTTAGATTTAAATATGCTAACTAAATTTGAAAAAGTTTTTAAAACATCAATGCTTTTAAGAATTTTGATGCCTAAAAAACCAGTAAAAACAGGTATACAGTATATTATAAGCATTATAAAGAAAAGCTTATTAAGGTCTATAGGATAATCAAAAAGATAAAGACAAAGACCAAACAATAATATTGCCAAAAGATAAAATGAATAGCATAATGCTTCCTTATAAAAAAATCCCTTTCCCTTCCAGTATGAGAAAATACTGAGTGAAATAGCATTGATAAATCCAAAAATCATACTCCAGTGAATATAAGTCGTGAACTGATTTTTTAAGAATATGCTCAATATTGGAATAAAAATAAGGAATAAAATGAATAAAATCGTAGATATAATGATTGAATCTATAAGTAATCTGTCGCTTTTGTCCCTTTCTTCATTTGCTTTATGTATAAGTTCAAGATTCGATCCAAATGCAAAGAAAACACTTAGAGTATTTCCAATAGTATTGATATAAGAGAATATCCCAAATTCTGAAAGGGGTGTAAGTATTGAAAGAATAAAGCTTGTCAACCATTTCGACCCGAAGTTCATTCCGAGAGATAGTGTATTATGTAGCAATTTTATAACCGTCTTGCTTTTGAAGTAGTCAATATTTTTTTTAATCGTGATAACTTACTCCTTTTTTTATTCAATAATATCATAAAAAGGCTATATATTATATTGCATAAGGTATAATAGGTAAGAAATTATAAATTATAAATTTTAAATTTTGGATTTTGAATTTTGACTACTTCCTATCTCCCTGTTCCCTTGAAGTTTAGGAGTAAAAAAACATTATCGGTTTTGTCGTCAGAGTTTTTTCAACAGCCTGTAAAGCATAAAATAAAAGGAATTATAGAGCATAGATGATGAATTAGATGAAAAGCTGAAGCGAAAAAGTGCTAGGTAGATTTGAATTAGTGAACAAGACTGATATAATGAAAATAAAGAATCTAAGTGTGTTTATTGTAAAGCGGATGAAGAGGATTTTTATGAAAAAAAATATACTCATAGGAATAACAGGTGGAATTGCTGCATATAAGATTCCATTTCTAATAAGACTTCTTAAGAAAAATGATTATGAAGTAAAAATAATCTTGACAGCCAATGCAAAAAAACTCGTTTCAGAATATACCCTTGAGGTATTATCCGGGAACAAAGTATTTTCTGAGATTTTTAATGATGAAAAATCATATAATATAGATCATATCTCACTTTCTAAATGGGCTGATCAATTTATTATTGCTCCGGCTACAGCAAATATTATCGCAAAACTTGCAACAGGAATTGCAGATAATCTTTTAACATCTGTTTTTCTGGCCACTAATGCTATTAAAAGTATTTGTCCTGCAATGAACTCAAATATGTATAATAATCCTATAACCCAAAAAAATATCAATACCCTATCTAAATTCGGAGTAAATATTATTGGCCCTGAATCAGGATTTCTTGCTTGTGGAGATGAAGGGAAGGGACGCATGGTAGAGATTGAAGATATTTTTCAGAAAATTGAATTCAATGTAACAGAACCAATTCTTAAAGGTAAAAAGATAATTATCTCAGCAGGTCCTACACAGGAATATATTGATGATGTAAGATTTATAACAAATCCAAGTTCAGGAAAAATGGGATATGCTCTTGCTGAAGTAGCAAGAAATATGCATGGTGAAGTTACTCTGATAAGTGGGCCTGTAAATATTTCACCACCAAGAGATGTAAATACCATTCATGTAATAAGTGCAAAAGAGATGTATAAAAACATTCTTTCTAAAAAAGCTGATATATATATAATGTGCGCTGCTGTATGTGATATTCTCCCAGCTCATTCTGATGGCAAATTGGACAAATACTCATTTCCAAATGAGATTAATATTTCGAAAAATAAAGATATTATCTCTGATATTAAGAAAAAATACCCTAACTCTAATGTCATTGGATTTTCTGCTGAATATGGTTTTAATATTGAAAGGGCAAAACAAAAAATGGAAAGGAAGAATATAGACGCAATAGTACTTAATGATATTAGTAGAAAAGATATTGGTTTTTCTTCTGATATGAATGAAGTCTTAATAATAAAAAAAGATGGTAAAAAAATAAAAATCGAGTTAAATCATAAAAAATTCATAGCAAAACAGATACTGAAAAATGTATGTTGAAGTTGCCTTTCCAATTCCCAGTTTTAAGTCTTTTACATATAAGATTCATCCTGATCTTGAACACATAAGCCCTGGCCAAAGAATAATCGCTAGATTCAGGAATCGTAATGAAACCGGAATTATTATTAATACCAATGTCCCAAAGTTTTTAGGAAAAGCACATACTATTTTAGAAAAAAAAGACTCTATCAATCTACTTAATCAAGAATTATTAAGACTTGCTAAAATACTTTCAAAATACTATTTTACAAGCCTTGGAATAACTCTAGACTGTATGTTAAGGGGAATGTCTGAACCAAAAAGATCTTTAAAAAAATCATTCGAAACAATAGCTACTCAAAATAATATAGAATTTTTTAATAACAACCTTCTCTCAAATATCAAAAAATCTCTTAATAAAAATACCGAAACACTTGTAATAGATGAACAGAAAAATCCTGATATGTATATTCATTTTATTACTGAGAATATTCTTGCTGATATCCCTATAATATTAATGGTACCAGATATAAGAAGCCTTGATTACTGGGAGAAAAAACTTTCACATCTATTTCCAATCATAATTAAAGGAAATATGAGTCCTGTGAAAAAATTTAGGAATTGGAGGGATATATTAAATTCCAAATCTAAATTAATACTAGGAACAAGACAAGCCTGTTTTTCACCTGTATCTAAAAAAGGTATTTTTATAGTTTTTGATGAGGAATCACCTTTTTACAATGAAGAAATCGGATTACATTATAATGCTGTCGAAGTATGTAAGTTGAGATGTCAGTATTTCGGATGGAAAATGATAAGCTCTACTCCAACCCCATCTATAAAAAGTTATTCACAGGCTGTGAAAAAAATAATCAATATTTATCCACAAACTGTGGATAAAAAAAACATTATAGTAAAAAAACTCTTGAAACAAAGGACAAAACACGATTCGTCATTTATGGAACTTATACACAGGACAAATACTCTTAATAAAAATGAATATGCTGTTTTGCTCTCTACCATAGGCGGATATATCAAAAGGGTTAGTTGTGGAAATTGTGGAAAACTTTATAAATGTAATAAATGCGGTTCTCCCCTTAGTTTTGATAAAAAAAATCTAATTTGTGATAAATGTGGTTTTCCTGTTGAAAACAATTATAAATGTACTTCATGTAATGAATTTTCACCAAGATTTACAGAATTTGGACGAGAAGGACTTAAAAAAGTATGTGAAGAACTCTTGGGTAATAGTAATTATGTACAACTATTGAATAATAGCTCGGAAAAAGTCAAAAAGGGAGTTAAAATAGTTATCTCGCCTTTCAATATTTATTCTCCCTTAAATAGAAATTGTCGGATTTTAGGCCTATTTTATCCGGACAGATTTCTTTTTGGAGAAAGTCTTTTAGAAATGGAAAGATTTTATCAGGTATTAAGAAGAGGCTTTCTTTTTACAGCTAGAAGTAAGAATCGGTCTCTTTTTGTATTTTTCAAACAATTGGATCAAAAAGAAATACAGGAAAGAGATTGGATATCAAATATAGATGAAAATGGAAAACTTATTTTCTATGAAAGGGAACTTTTAAGCAGAAAAAGATTCGATTTTCCACCATTTTCAATTCCATATACACTTAATATTCATTCATCAAAACAGGAAATACTTGAAAAAGAAACACATAAAATAAAAAAAATATTCTCAAAAATAAAAGAAAAAACTGAATATAAGGCATTCCCTGATTTCCCAGGTTTAATAAAAAGGCGTGGAAATTCTTTTTCATCAAAAACAATTTTTTATTTGAAATCAGAACTTTCTGAATATTTTTCCGAGATGCTTTATAATTTTATATCAAACTATTCTGGAAGATTGAAAATAGAAGTTTCAAGAAAAACTCCATAGTTCACTAAGAATAAGCTAAAATTAAAAAATAGATTTAAAATTTATTATTAATCATATATAATTATTTTATGCGCTATAGTTTAATATTATTTCTTATACTTTATTTAACACATTCAGGTTTAGCATTTCCATATAAGGTCAAATGGCATAAACAATCTGAGATTAACTTTTATTACTATTCAGAGAATGCATTAAAAGACCTCAGATTTTTTATTCAAAACAAATTAAAATCAAAAAAGATAGGTATTACAAGATTTCAGAAAAAAGAAATAGAAGGCATAAAATTCAAAGATGGAAATGCTAAAAAATGCCCTAAAAAAAATGGAGATTTATTTGATAAAAGCCTCATAGATCTTACTAATCTTAAAAACTCTAAAGAAATTCCCTATAATGAAAGCCTAAGAAAAATTATTATGTCTCAAAAAAGCATAAAAGGATTTGCTGAAATTCAATTAATAAATGGTAAAGAAAATTGTATATATTATATAAGTGAAAATTTTAAGTATATTAAACTTAAAATTAATTTCATCATTGATGCGATTGTCAAGTTAATTGATAAAAACGGAAAAGTGATTTTTTTTGATGAAATAAATCCAGGTTATACTCTTATAAAATATTTTGAAATAGACAAGGAAGATTCTATAGGAATTGATTGTATTGAATTGGTCTTGATTGAAAAAGAAGGAGAAGCAGTATATAATAACTCTGAATATATTTCTTGGAGTGTCTGGGATAAGGAGAATTAATAATGAGAAAAATTATTTTTGTTTTTTTTATGGTATTATCAGTGTTTGCTCAAGCAGAATATGGAAGTGTTGATATAAATATTCTTTTAAAATTTCACCCATCAAATATTTTTTATTATCTTCCCGCCTCCAAAAGATATTTATCACCTTCAGGTACAAAGATAACAGCATTTAATTCAGAATCCCTTTATAAACTTAAATATGCAATGGTAAAAAAGATATATGACAGGGATTGGGAACTGTCAAATAAGATATATGCAGAGCAGAATCATCTAAAAGAACTTAATATCAAATCTCAAAAAATGCTATATGACTATTCTAATACAAAGAATAAAACAGATTATCTTGATAGAGAATTCCTCAAAAATAAAAGAAAAATCAAGGAAGAAATCAGCAAATGCAAAAAAAATATTAAAAAGCTTCAAAAAGACAAAAAAGAAAAATTAATTGCTGATGACAAAGAAAAATCAAAAATCATTAAAGGCATATTTAGAGATATTCATAATGCTATAAAACAAATAAAAAGGAAAAATTCTTTAATGGATATAATCTTTATGCCCTCTATCCCACATAGTTTTCCTATTAAAAAAAAGGGTGTGTTTGATTTCTGTATTCTTGGAAAAAATAGTTTTACTGCAGATGAAAGAAAACGATTTTCAGAATTTCTTACAACATCTTATAATAAGGTCCCAAAAATATGTTTAGATAGAAATATGTTCATACTTATTGGTGGGAAAGATTATACATTAGAAGCTCTAAAATATATCTATAATAAAAATAATGTTTCTAAAGAATTTACAGATTTAATCTTAAGAAAAATAGGAGGCTCTAAATGAAGAGATATCTTGTTTCAATAGTATTTTTAATGATTGCATTTTCAGTAAATGCATCAGTTGGTGTAGTTGATCTTGGAGTCGTTTATAATTTTCATCCATATGTCCTTTTATACTATTATCCTGAATACAATGCATTTATGCGACCAATATCCGGGCCACTCTCTTCCTCTAATATAGAAAGTGTAAGAAAAGAAAGATCAAAAAA
>Ga0114934_10002318_pt1 | contig 12185 bp, 11 predicted proteins | sample 4SBtaG_2_FD_99695 | JGI IMG/M metagenome (GOLD analysis project Ga0114934, IMG submission 99695) | Deep subsurface microbial communities from Kolumbo volcano to uncover new lineages of life (NeLLi) - 4SBTROV10_white metaG | ecosystem: Environmental > Aquatic > Marine > Volcanic ...
CAATTCTCCTACACTTTCCCAAGTCGAACCTGTGAATATACCAAGGCTATTATCACTTAAATTTATAACACTTAAACCATTAAAAGCAGTCTCAATTAATAACCAAGTGTTATCACTCTGTGCCTCGTAAATATTACCGTTTCGTGGGTCAGATGTATCAAAAAGAGCAACCCTGTCTCCTGCAACATAAGAATTTACAGAAGGTGCATTGCTTACAATATTCTGGTCAGTTACAATTTCTTTAATTACTCTTCTAACTGGTCTATTCCCATCAGAATATAAAGAAGATACAGCCAAAGAACTTTGCAATACATATTCTCCAGACTGGTCATCGGTCGAATATGTATAAATCATATTGTCATCATTTAAAATAACAGACAAGCCTTGAAATCTTTCTGTCAATAATTCCCAAGTATCATCAGGCAATGCGTGATAAATATTCCCATTTAATACACCACCAGCACTCTCACTAACTGCTACACGTGTGCCACTTGAAATTCCGATTGAAGCGGGTGATTGGTTTAATATATCATTTGTCGTAACAAATTTATCAACTACATACCTTAATGGAAGTCGCCCCTCAATTTCCACATCAACATCATCTTCTAAACTTTGTATTCTGTTTTCGTGGTCTATTAATTCATCTGTATTAGTAGTTATCCTATTACTTAAATTTGTATCGGCGTCTATTCTCTCTTGCCTTTCTGTATTAATAGCATTTGTATTATTTGTTATATTGCTGCTATTATTCCCTATTTCATTAACATTAGAAGTGATTTGTGATTGTAAAGCATTATCCCCATTTTCCCTCGCAGTTATCTCTGCTAATAAATCAGAATCTAAAGCAAATTTAATAAATCCTATTTTTTGATTAGTCTCATCTACTACAAGCCCCATTCCATCTTTTCCACTATACGATGATGGAGTATCGCCTAATTGTAAAAAAGTAATATTATTGGGGTTTATTGCAAAAAGAAAATTCCAAGAACCACCAATATATTGATAAGCCCCTGCTATCTTTAGCACTCCACCTACAGTCTCATTATCTTGTGTGATATAAATATCTTTGTCTTGAACATCAGTCAAACTTGATAACGCAGAATAATTAAGAACAGAACCTTGAATCCCTGTTTGTAATGAAGAAATGGTATCAGGGTCTAATTGCTCCATTTTAATATTATATAACTTTACTAATTCTGCGGCTATTTTAAATAAATTGTTATTATTTTCACTGCCCCAATCTCTTTCTCCTATTGCAAAAATTTTTAAAAAAATATCTCCATTAGGCCCAAAGCCTGGTGTTATGTTTGTAGCCATAATTATACTCCTTTTATTTTATGGATTATTAGGGTCTCCATAATAATTAATTCCATATTGATTCAAACCGTATCCTTCTAAAATTTCAAACTTCAAATCTTCTTCACTTACAAAAATTTCTAATGTGGTATTCTCATTAGGCATTACTTAAATCCTCCAAAATAGAAATACTTGATTTTATTTTAGTTAAAACTGCTCTTCTTAAAAAATTATCAGAACCTATTGCCATAATAGACACCTCAAAATCATAAGAATAAGCGCCTTTTATATTAAAAAAATCTCTTTCATTTATTCTAATATAACCTTTACCAAGTGTATCAGGATTTGTTTGGTCTTCAATATATATCCCATTGCTTTTGTTTTTAATAAGAAGATTCCTTCCCAATCTATCTTTTATTGTAAATGTAAAAGAATAATTTGAAATGTCTTTAGGCTCTTTTGTTTTTTTGTCTTTTATTATGAAATAAATTGTTGGATTATCTCCAGAATAAAAAACTAATTTGTTATTTATCATTTTTAGCCTCTCTATAGAATATAACAAATTTATTGCTATTTGTCAAGTTATTTTCATTTTCTTTAAAATTTTTTCTTATAAATTTATTTGTTTTTGCGATATAATTATCCATAGACTTAAAATCACTTATAAACTTTTTTTTATCAATCTTCATAATCAAACCCAAATTGTTTAATAGTAAAATCTTTGTCTGACTGCTCATCAACTTGTATTGTCAAACTATCTTTTAATGGCGTAACAACTCTAACATTTACATAATCTCTGTCTACTTTAGGATTGACTTGCTTTGTCTTCCCGCCTACAGTAATAGTAAATGGGACACCATTTTGTAATAAAAAATGAACAAACTTGATATTAGTCCTGCCCTCATAATTCTGCCTTTTTATATCGCCTGTCCTCAATTCAATATACCTATCTTTATCCCAAAAATAATTTCCCTTAAAATCTTCAAAAATTATATTTCTATAATCAACAAACAATAAATAATTTTTTGTTTTTTCTTGCGAGATACTTAAGGCAGTAGTATAATTATAATTTTCTACCTTCTGCTCTATGAAATACAGTCTGTTTTTTATATCATATATTAAAACTTGATTCTCAATATATAAACGATATTGATTTTTAGTGCCAAAAAACACAGCAAAACTTTCCCTAATAGATTTTATATCAAAAGATAATAAATATTTATTGATAACTCCCTCACTAATATTCTTTACATCATTTCCTGTTAAAACACAAAGCCCGTAGTTACTCATAAAATAAATATAGTTGTTAATAACAACTATACTGTTTTTAGATATTGCACCATATTTGTCAGACAATTTCATAAAGATACCGTCTTTCACATCGCCTACAATAACATAAGTCGCATTGTTCTTAAAGATATAAAGCCTGTCATACAAAGAAGCAAACCCTATAATATTATCATTATCATTGTATTCTATCGGTCTTGTATTTGTAGCAGGATATTGTTCTGGATATAATGTATCACTGTATTGAATATAATCAGGATACTCAATATCTCCACTTATTAAAACTCTATCTAAATGTTTAGATATTATATTTGGCCTTTTAAAAAACGATTTGCCTGCGTATGTAGTCGTTATCTCTGGAATTTCAAGATAATCTTTATATGGAGCAGCATTAAAAATCTCTCTATAAGTCCTGCCATCAGGGTCGTTTGGGTTTACATCATCACTTATATTAATTTTATCTGTTCCAATCAGAGTCGAAACATCATTATCTACAGTATAAAAATAAATTTTAAGAGCCAATAATCTATAAGGCCCAGTAAAAACCTGTAAAAAATTCAATCTAAACCCTGTCTTATCAATGTTTATTATATCATCAAGAGTCGTTTCTAATGTCTCCCCCTCTTCTGTGATATAAGTAGCCCTACAAGTTAGATTATTTATTTGCATATCTGAATAATCATCAAGCATTTGCATTGTAAAAAAAGATGGTGCATTTAAAAAATACAACTTATCTTTATTAAAAGAATTACCTGCTATGATTCCTCTATCATTACTAACAAATGAAGACGGAGAATTTAATTTATAATTTATATTGCTACCAGTTTGCCAATTAGTATAATCATTGTTTGCTCTTATTTCCTGTTCTATATTACTTAATTTCCCAACCAAATTAAAACTTCCATTGACTAATTCATTAAAATATAAATCAATCATTTCATTATATCTATTATTCCATTGTTGATTAAATATGTTTTTTGCTGCCGAACCTTGTACTTCGCCCCCTGTATCAAAATCTTTTGTAGAAAATAATCCTTTTTGATAATAGCCCCATTCATTTGTTTTATAATACATTAAATAAGCAGAAGCAGAAAAAGTTTTATGAATATACATTCTCATATGCGTATCATCAAAACTATCAAAAGGGTTAAGAAAAGAACTAAAATCAAAAGAAAGAAAATTATATTTATATTCTATAGACGAAAAAGGTATAAATAAAAATACTTTTGAAGCACTTCTTATCTCTGTATCAACATAAACTCCACTAAAAATTTTTAACCATTCATTTAGTTGCGTTTCAGTTATTTTATTCATATTAAACAATTTATTTAAAAGAGTATATATATTCATATATACACCTTGATATTCTATTATTTTTGTATCGTAAGTATAATAACTTATAAACCCATAAATAAACGAACCATAAAATTTATAATCTGAATAAGGATAATTTGCAGGCTCTAAATATTGTGTATATGAATAATTGACTTCACGATTATTGTTCTCTTCTTTTGTTAATTTATTTAATTGATTATCCCCATTTAATTTATTAATATACCAACTATAAATATATTTTTTTTTATAATCTTGTGATGTATTTCTTATTATCTCGCCATAATTTATATTATAAATATTATCTATTCCTGTATCTTTTGCAAGATGAGACCCGAAAAGGAAAATATTTTTTTCATCAAAATTAGACATTTTGCAAACATTATTCGGTGATATATTAAAAGGTGATTGTGTATTATCAATACTTCGGCATTCACTCCCACCTGTTAAATCTTGAAAGTCTTGATAAAAAATTGCCGTATTATTCCAAGCCCCACCCCCAGATAAATTATGTGCCGCTGTTTGCCAAAGTCCATTCCTAAAATTATATATCATAAAATCATAAGGCAAAAATCTATCTTTATCAAAGTAAGAAAAAATAATATTGCCAGGATTAAAGAATACCATAAATTGTCTATTGCCAAGTTTCGTATTGATTGAAATTTTATTTGATTCACCATAAGGATACTGTTGTGATTTTTTTACAAAATCAAGCCCACGACTTTTGTCATTTAAAGTCGCCTTATACATATCAGTAACCATAGGATTTTTAAAAGTATGAGTAAAATAAAATAGCCCCTCATTATTTAAAATTATATCACTAACTTTAGGATTAGATGGGTAATTATATGTATACGGCAAATTAGAATTAGCCGAAGTCCCAATTCTCTCTATATAAAAATCTTCAAGTTTTTTAGAATATATTGCTTGTCTATCATTATGAAAGACAAAAGCAAACCATTGCACATCTGTTCTATTTATTCCTGTTCCTATCAACCAAACAATATTCCCATTATTACTCGCATAAAAATTATTTTCTAAATAAAAATCTTCATTATCTTTTTTAGGCGGCAACCCAAATTTAAACTTATCTACAAAAACTTGTTCTGCTCCTGTAGTAAAAAAAGATAATTCTCCATAAGCCAAGTCAGGAAAAAGTTCTATTGTATATAAAACTTCTGTATTACCAACTATATCATCTAAATATAAAGCCCCTTTAGGCAAAATATAAAATGGCGGATTATCTCCGTCAGCAACAAAAATTTTATTTTGATATTGAAAAGAAGAAAGATTTTTATTGATTGTCCTAATTCTATCTTCAAAAACTTTATCAAACTCATCATATTCAGAATTGTATTTATAAATGCCGTCAGAAGTAAAAGCCCACCAACTAACATCTTCTGTTTTCATTTCTTCATAACGAACAATTTTATAAACTCTAACATCATCAGGAAAGATATAAGTAAAAAAAGGCTCATACCCTTTTATTTTGCAACTCGAACCATCAGGTGTAATATCTAAATTTACAATTTTTTTTAAATAAGTCCTTCCCGTCTTATCAATATCTACATCAGTAACCATTCCAAGATTAAATTTATAATTGAAAGACCTTTTCATTATATCCGTCCAAGTATGCGACGATTTCTATGTGCTTTAAAATTCCCCTTATTATTTTTTCTTATATTATATTCCCGTCTTAAATTTTGTAAAACACCTTGAAATTCATTCATATAAATATTATAATCTTGATTCATTTTAAAATACTTTGCTCCCTCAACCAAAATATATAATCTTAAATAATTATAATATTCATTTAAAAGAAAATCGTCGTCATTATCGCTATAAAAAGGAAATGCCCACCCGCTATAAGTTAAATCAATTTCAACATTTGCTTGAGTGAGATTATTGACTTTAATAAGAGATAATCGTTTAGCAATAGAATTTCTTTTTATTAAATTAGATAATTCTAAATTTGTATCTAATTCTCTATATAAACTACCATCTTCAGCCAAATAAACTATAGGATAATCGTCATCTATTGATATAACATACTCTCCCCAATCAGTAATAAAATATAAAGAATCACCCTTTTCATACAAAGTATTTATATCTTTTTTCAATCTAACTATTGTATTATATGGAATTTCTTTTTCTATTTTAAATCTATTCTCATTATCATAAATATACCCTGCGTCTTCCCAACACATATCAAATGGAGTCCCATTAAGAAAATCTGTATAAAGAAAATACTGTATTGTATATTTAATTGAATTAGTATCAAGGGTGCGAACCATTGGCAAAAACATATTATATAAATTAGAAATACGCAAAGGCTTATAATGTTTCATTAAATATGAATTTGCTATAACTTGGAAATACGAATCTTTATTAATCGTTCCATACGGCAATATTATTTGCCCTTTAGATTTTATTTCGTCAACTGTATGCAAATTAGAGGGAGATAAAAAATAATTATTATTTGTATTATCATAATTTTTTATAGGGATTAAATGACTTGTATAATTCCTTAAACCTGGGATAACACTTAAAAGTGTCCTGTGCCCATTAGGTAATAACTCTCTCTTTATTCTATTAGCAAATTCTATATCTTCAAATTGTAATTCATTTTGTATGTTATCAATAAATTCGCCAATAATCAATTATGCTAACCCTCTTTTTATAGAGGCCGTTTCTTGTTCTTCTACATCAGCATATTTTTTATTAATCTCTTGTTCAATCTCTTGTTTCTTTTGGTCTAACTCATCTCTTTTAATTTGAGAAGCCACAGAGATATATTTTACTTCTTCAGGATATTTTTCAGAAAATTTTAACAATTCTTCTTTTTCTTCTTCGGTTTTAGGAATATATCTAAAATTTTTAAAATCAACAACTAAAGCCTTTTTCTTTATAATCTTATTGCCACGACTATCATAAATAACATCAGCAGGTTTCAATACACAAGCAAACATTTTGTCTTGACTTCTAAAATAACCTTTGTATTTTTTCCCATTTAATGATGTAACATTTGTCTCTTCTTTTGTTTTAGTCTTTTCGTCTTTTGATATTTCTTTTAACATTTTAGAATATTCTTTTTTTTCATTTTCTAATTCTTTTTTCTTTGAAATTAAACTCTCTTTTTCTTTGTCATCTTTCGTGTCTTTGATACCAGAATTTAAAATTTCAATTTGTTTTTCAATCTCTTTGATTTCCTCATTAATTTCTTTAACATTTAAGTCTTGCATTTAAAACTCCTTATTTTTTATTTAAAGATAAGGGAGGCTAACCGCCCCCCTTATTTTAATTCTTAATGAACAATCAATTTACAGTTTACTTCAGCATTAGTAACTCTAATACCAGAATCAGTAAACCATTGACCTTTCTTTGCGTCTTCGTCATTCTCTTGGAGATTAGGTTCGTATCGAGTATCACGACCTTTTAAAGCCATATAACCTAAAGAACCGAAATCAACACCAACAACCAAATTAGAATAAGCAGGTAAATCAAAAACTTTAGGATGATAAATAATGTTAATTCTACCAAATGGACTCTTGTATTGTGCAATCTCAAGACCATAAGTAGTCTCATCTTGTTTAATATTCAAATAAGGTTTAGCAAATCTATTTAAAGCAGTTGCTAAAATGCTACCACCGAAAACAGTTTTGACATTACCTGTTTCTTTATAGTTATATTTAAACAAAGATTTTACAAACAATTCCCATTCATCTTCTGAAATTTCACCTGGCGTTGTAATACCTGCACTTACGCTATTAGGGATAAAGTGCCAAAGGCCTCTTGTAGTTGTAATTTCTTTACCATCTGGACCTGTAAATCTACCACGTTGACCAAACAAAAATGCTTTCTCAATTCCAAATGCGTGTTCAATACCACGTTGTTTTTTCTGATAATCTAAATCATTCTCACCATACATCGCAGTAACATCTGTTCGACCTGTAATACCTACAGTTGTTTTAAAGTTTTGCACATAATTATAAAAATTATCAATCTCACGAGAGATAATTTCACCGCTACGACTACCTTCTTCATAAGCATTTCCCATAATTGAAAAAGGGGAATTTACTGGAACTAAAGTTGCAGGTTGACCACCTTCACCATTTAAACTGGTAACTTCTCTCATTACATTGATTGTATTAGTTGAATCATCGTGCCCTGTAACAAGCATAACATCAGAAAATGCTGTCGGACTTATTCTAAATCTAATTAAATCATATTTTCTAAATATTGTAGAAAGTGGGTTACCGGAACTATCAATTGGGTGAAATGTAGTATCAGTAGCTGCAATTTGAGCGTCATTTTCGCCTGTGCTTTCAAGTAAATCATTTTCTCCCCATTCAAATTTTTTATTTTCAACTGTCATTTTTCTATACTTACTTAACAGTAAAGTAAAAGGATTTTGAGATTTGTTTAATTCAAAAATCTCATTAGCCATCTCGATTTTAATTCTTGCAGAATTAAAACCATTTGTATTTCTTACGCCTCTTATATTAGCCATAATAAAACTCCTATGTTATCTTTTTTATTTTATCACCAAAAAACGCCGTTCCCTTTATTACTTGACTCGCTTGAGTATGGGTTTCTGGCATTTATAATTTTTGCCTTTTCCTGTTCCACATCTATACCTTTATTATAACCAAAAGGGATAGGTGAAAAATCATCATCACTAAAGCCGTCTTGTAATATTTGAGAAAGTTGCGGTTTTTTAGTTAATTTTGCTATAGTATCAAAAACAGCCGTCCTAAAATTATTTCTTATATATTCTGGAGTATATCGTTTTTGTATCTCTTCATTAATCCTTTTTTCATATTTATCATAATTAAATCTAATATCTAATTTTTTCAAAGTATTTTTTATCTTTTCTTTTTCTGTATTATATTTAATCATTCCAATTTCTTGGGCTTGTTGCTCCTGTGTTAGAAAAGGTTTGTTTTTCAATACATCTTCTATCTTTTTCTCTGCAATAGATGATAAAAGAGAGTCTCGATATTCTTTATCATTGACAAATTTTTCGGCATCAAAATCATCAGGTTCTATATCTTCACCTGCCAAAACTTTATTTGCTTTAGATAAATTTTCCTTAAACTTTTCTTGTTCTTCTTTTACCTTTGCTGCTTGTTCTTCAAGTTCTTTTATCTCTTCTGGAGTATAAATTTTATCACCGACTTTTAAAGCCTGTGGTTCTTGAGGTTTCTGTTTGACTTCTTCTTGAATATTATCAAAATCTTCTTGTTCTAATTCTTGGTTAATCTTTTCTAATTCTTCTTGATAATCTTGTAAAGCCATTATTTGCCTCCTAAAATACTTGCTAATTCATTCGCACCTGTTTCTTGTGGTGCTTGTGGAATCTCTTGTGGCATTATGTTTTCATTATTCTGTCCACTATTATAAGATACAATATCTAAAGTGACGTCTCCTGTAGTATCATCAATATTTTTTACTTTAGCCTTAATAGATAAATCAACATCATCACCGATATTGACATCTTGTAATTCTGGAACTTCGGTTTGAGATACAGTTATAGTATCACCGACTTCCTCATTTTGATTAGCAATATCATCAGGGTTGTATTCATTTCCAAAACTTTCATTTGCTGTTACATCTGTATTGTTTTCTTCTGGTAAATTTAAAGCCTCATTGCTAAATTCATCTTTTTGTTTTTTGTCTTTAGCCATCATTTTACTCCTTATATTCTTTTAAATTTTTTAGACTATTTATAATTTTTTCTAAAGTATTAATTTCCTCATATCTTTTTATTGTTTTTATACCTATCTCTTCAATAGAGCCATTAGGTTTTAAAAACAATATTTTATCTCTAATATCTCTTTGTAATTCTAACCATTCAATAATTCGCCCTCCATTAGTAGATTGTAAAATTTCTTTAATATCTTTTTCCAACTCAGTTAATTCTCTCATTATTCTAACCCCAATTTCTTTTCTATAGGACTTAAATCACCTGCTTTTGATACTTCTAACATCGGATTGACAGGGTTCACATCTTGTAATTCTCCAGCACTTTTAGAAACTTGAACAGGCGCATTTGGTTGAGCAGGTGTTTCTTGAAATATTTCTTCAGGATTTTTAACTTCGTCAAGCATATCAAAAATATTTTTAACATAGGCTTTCACATTTATACCTGGTAATTGTCCTACAACATTTAAAAGCATAACTAAATCTTGAACTACTTTTTGTTTATTAGGCATAAAAGTCTTAAAATTAATTTTCAAACTATAATCATTACGTATATCTTCTTTCGTCAAATCGAAAATTGTAGATTCATCAATACTTTTTACTCGGAGCATAGTAATCTCATCGGCATAATCTTTTGCTAAAATAAGCAAATCTTTTATTAATTTAATAAAACTTTCTGCCAATAAATCTAACGGTTCTCTGTATCGTGTCATTGCTTCATTTGTATATATCTGCCCCATTGTAGCCGTATCAGAGCCTATCCCAGCCATATTAAACATTCCACTCATAGTGTCCATATCTCGACGTGTTAATTCTTCTTGTTTATAAGAATCACTTATAATATTAGAAATTCTAAACTCTTGCACATCTTCCATCTCATCAACCACTACAGTTTGACCAGGAGCAGCAAATAACTCATCAAAATCTAAATATGTATTTCTTCTAACCTTAAACATCTTATTTAAAATTAAATTTAAGTTATCAAATCTATTATCAACTATATCGTTTAAAGTCTTTTGAGCAGGTTTAAGGGCACGGACATAAGACTTTGGGTAAAATCCAATCGGTTCAATATCTGTTTGAAATAAGACAAAAGGTGGCCGATTATTTTCATTTTTTGTTATTCTAACTAAAAATCGTCTATTTATAATTGTAAAGATAACATCTTCATTAATTCCATCTCCATCAATATCATATAACCCATAATACTCTAATACTTCATATAATCCTAAATTCTTTTTTTCTTTGTCTGTTTGGGCCACTGTTTTCTCGTAAGAATTATCTAAAAAGTAACCTAATGCTGTAGCCTGCAAATCTGCAATATCTGTATCCATAGAACTTTCTAAAACAGAATTAACATCTTTATGCGAATAATAACCATTATTAAATCTTGTCTTAACTTGACTACCATTTAAAACTTTTCTGACTATTCTATCAGGTGCGTCTTCAATCGTAGAGTATGATATATCCTGCCAATAATCGAAATAATCTATAAGTTTAAAATTAGGTAGTTTAGTATTTTTATCAAAAAATTCTTTTACAACAACATTAGGGTAAATTAAAGCCGCCTTAATAATTTGTTTAGATTTTTTTTTCATACCGACTGCTTCTAAAAATCGAAGAATCCACGTTGTCATTGCTTGAGACTTTCCAACTTCTTCTTCTGAATTTGGAGTGGCAGTAATCCATTTATCTTCACCGAATAAAGAATAATAAAGTCGAGGGTATACTGCTTTTATAATCTCAAAAGTATAAGGGACAAAATAATTTGCCTCCCATTCTTCTTTATCTTGTTCTGGTATAGAATTATATTTTTTTATATCATCTAAAACAATAGCGTCCTGGTCATCTCTTTGCTGCTTTAAAGAAATAAATCTCCCATAAACAAAATTGAAAATGTCATCTAATGTTTGTTCATCAATCGAATTTATAAGATTATTCTGTTCCATACTCATAATATACTCTTTTTTCAACGTAATGTCAAGTTTTTTTTATTTTTTTTTAATAACATAATGTCGTTTACTTTTCCCTCTATTTCTGGCAAACATTCTCAATCCATTTCTTTTTTGATATTTTAATGCTTGTTCTTCTGACTTTGATATATCTGTTATTTCTGATGGAGATAATGATGTAACAATATATCTCAATGTATCAAGTAAATGGTCTTTTTGTCTTGTTTTTGGTTTTCCTGTATTTTCGTCTAAATAATAGTCTGTTATTTCCATTTGAAAATTAATTAAAGACTTATAAACAAATAATTGTTTTTTTCTAAACATCTCATTAACTCTTAAGATACCGAAGTTTATATCATTGTTTGCTTTCCGAAGGGGGCTAATTCCTTTTGCTGATAATTCTCTCGCAATACTTTTTCCACTTGTTTGTTCTAATCTAACAGAAGAGGGGTCAATAAGATAATATGGTCTATAGATTTTAAATTTATGATTAACGGATTTTATTAATTCTGCTAATTTATCAAGGCCAATATGTGTTTTATATATCTCATCTATAAGATATAACTTTTTCATCCTTGAATCATAGAAACTAAACAATACAGCAGTAGTATCAAC
>Ga0114934_10002319_pt1 | contig 12185 bp, 11 predicted proteins | sample 4SBtaG_2_FD_99695 | JGI IMG/M metagenome (GOLD analysis project Ga0114934, IMG submission 99695) | Deep subsurface microbial communities from Kolumbo volcano to uncover new lineages of life (NeLLi) - 4SBTROV10_white metaG | ecosystem: Environmental > Aquatic > Marine > Volcanic ...
TGCTACAATACTTTCGTTTTTAGTTTTTGCTTTAGTAAAATTTATATTTGCGAAAAAATATTATTATATTAAAACTAATTGGGGTTGGCTTTTTATGATACTTGCAGGATTAATCGGAATAGAAGTCCTTTTCTCTTTAATACCCTTACAGCCAACATATATGATAATCTTAAAATCAGTAACAATTTTGATAATATTATTCCTTATTTATCACTATTATTTTGATAAAATTAAAACTATAATAAAAGAAAAATCATGAGTAAAAAGAAAAAAATTACGATTTTTTGTCAAGCACCGGCAGATGTTTTACACATTCTTAATTTGTATGAAATAAATAAGGGGAAAGCCGCAATTTCAGTTATTGTTATTAATGTGAAGTCGTTATATGATTATTTTAAATCTCTGAATTTAAAATTGCAAGAATTAGAATTTATTCCCTATAATTTAAGTTTTTCAATAAGAAAACCATTTAGTTTTATAAAAGGGAAAAAACAGTTAAAATTACTTTATAATAAACTATTTAAAGATAAATATGATGAAACTATCTATTTTTTTGGTATATGGTTCGATTGGGTTACATTCTTTTTTCTTAAAAAACTCTCTCAAAACAACACTTTAATCTATTACAGGCATTACCTGTCTGTTCCGGAAGTGGGGCGAAAGCATTATAATTTAAAGGAAAAATACATATTATTCCAATATTATTTATTGACAGGTATTCAATTTCAATATACAGACGAAAAGGAAACATTAAGGCTTTTATTTCCATATAAAAAATATAATATAGAGGTACAACAAGCCATTGAACCGGATAAAGATGCTTTAAAAGGATATTTATATAAAGTAAAAAATGTCAAAGAAAAATCTATTTTGATTTTTGAAACAAATTTAAACAATAACCCAATAATAAAAAATTACGAAAAAACATTATATAGTATTATTGAATTATTGAAAAAAAATAATTATTCAATCTATATTAAAGGACATCCAAGACTGGGTCATACCAAAGTGATTGAATCTCTTATTGACCAATTTTTGCCTAGAGAAATTCCGGCTGAGTTAATTGATGTATCTTCTTTTGATTATATTATTGGTATTCAGTCAACTGCTTTGGCATATTTTTCTAAACTATCAAATAATGTGTATTCTTTGATTAATTTGTTTGATTTTTATGATAATTCGAGAAAACATAATTATCTTAATGAAAATTCTAAATTTAACATTAAATTTGTGGACTCAATATCTGAATTATGTTAGTTAAAAAATTAATACCGCCGTTTATCAAACAAATTTTAATCCATTTGCTCGTTAAAAAAAAGAATAAAATTAAAATTGGCAGAAAGTGTATTCTTGATTTAAATACTTTTTTTGAGGGGTATAATACCGTTCAAAATAATGTTCGAATAGGTCGTTCATATTTAGGAAGAGGAACTTACATCGCAAACGGGTCAGTAATAATGCGAGCAAAAATAGGTCGGTTTTGTTCGATTGGTGGGAATATCAGAACTGGCTTGGGAATGCATCCCACCAAAGATTTTGTATCAACAAGTCCTTCCTTTTTTTCAGTGAATAAACAAAATGGATTATCGTTTGTAAACGAACAATTATTTGAAGAACACTTATATGTTGATAAAGAAAATAAATATTTTTGTGAAATAGGTAATGATGTTTGGATTGGAAATAATGTAATGATCATGGATGGGGTTAAAATAGGAGATGGTGCTGTAGTTGCAGGGGGAGCAGTTGTTACAAAGGATGTTGAACCCTATACAATAGTTGGTGGATTACCGGCAAAAGAAATTAAGAAAAGATTTAATAAAGATCAAATTCAAAAACTGTTAGAAATAAAATGGTGGGATTGGGAGATTGACAGAATTAAAAAAAATGCTGAATTTTTTAGTAATATTGATTTATTTTTAAAAAATTACGATGAAAGATAAAAGTGTAATTTTAGTTGGTCCAATAGTAAATCATCACTCGCTTTATGAAAACATGTTGTTGTTTTTACTCCAATACTTTAAAAATGTAACATTTATTTCTAGAACATCAATTATTAAGGAAATAATAAATGATAATATTCAATTTAAAGATATTAAATTTATTTATGATGATTCTCTTGTTGATAAAGTATATAGAAATAATATTGATTTAATAAATAAACAGGATATATTTATAGCAGATGAATATAATAGTGCTTATTTGAGAATGTTTAATGTCAAATTTTTAAATAAAAAAAAATTGATAATCCTGCACAACATTAATCGTTGGACAGCTTTTAATAAAAGAATTGTTAGCAAATATTTTATCGACTGGTTTTTTAGAAAAAGACTGTTAAATCAATTTGATGCCATCATTACAATGGGACCTAATATAAAATCTTATTACATGTCAAAGAAACTACAGAAAAAATGTTTTTTTTTCCCATTTGATGAATATACAGGAAGTACAAATTCAACTCAAAAAAATAAAAATTCAAATATTATTATTTCTGTTCCCGGCACTATTTCTGAAAAGCGAAGGAACTATATTGAGCTTTTAAAAGTATTGCAAAAATACTATTCTGCAAATAAAGATTCTAAAATAATATTCAAATTTCTCGGTAAGATAAACCCGGGAGGAAGTCAGGACTTATTAGAAAAAATAAATTATATAAATAGTAAATTCGGGAAAAGAATATTTTTCTGGAATCATTTCATTTCTTCTGAAGAATTTAATCAAGTATTGGAAACAAGTGATCTTATTTTTTCAAATATTATATTAAATCAAAAGGTTAGAAACATAACTGAAGTCTATGGTATTTCAAAAGAATCTGGAATTTCATATATTATATACAAATATGCAAAACCAGCTATAGTTCCTATAAAACAAAATATTCTAAGCGGTTTTGACAGTCAATTGCTTTTATTTAATAATTATCATGAGATATTTGAAATATTATCAAAAATAGAAATGAATGAAATTGATTTACAAGCACTAAAAGAAGTTGCTCTTAGGAATAGAGAAAGCTTTAATAAGTTAATTGATATAGAAAAAAAAGATTTATTAAATTATCTACTAAAATAAAATGAGAAAAGCATTAATAACAGGTATTACAGGGCAAGATGGTTCATATTTAGCAGAACTATTGATTCAGAAAGATTATGAAGTGTACGGTATCGTTCGGCGTTCAAGTAGTTTTAACACTGGAAGAATAGAACATTTATATTTGGAAGAATACATTAAAGATATGTCTAAACCACCGAAGTTAAAACTGATGTATGGTGATATGACAGATTCTAGTAATTTGAATCGAATTTTGGAAAAAGTAAAACCTGATGAAATATATAATTTAGCTGCACAATCACATGTACAAGTTTCTTTTGAAGTTCCTGAATATACAGCAGAAGTTGATGGATTAGGCGTTTTAAGGTTTTTAGATGCCATTAAAGAAAAAGGTTTAAAAACTAAATTCTATCAGGCATCTACTTCTGAACTCTATGGAAAAGTCAGAGAAATACCTCAAAACGAAAACACACCATTTTATCCACGATCTCCTTATGGAGCTGCCAAAGCTTACGCTTATTGGATAGTGAAAAATTATCGCGAAGCTTATAATTTATTTGCAGTTAATGGTATTTTGTTCAATCATGAATCTCCAAGGAGAGGAGAAACTTTTGTTACAAGAAAGATTACAATGGCAGCCGCTAAAATAAAATTGAAGAGACAGAAAAAATTAATTTTAGGAAATCTTGAGGCAAAGAGAGATTGGGGGTATGCAAAGGAATATGTCGAAGGAATGTGGCAAATGATGCAATTAGACAAACCGGAAGATTTTGTTCTTGCAACAGGAGAAGCACATACTGTTCGGGAATTTGTAGAGTTAGCTTTTAAGATACTTGATATTAATATTGTTTGGGAAGGTAAAGGAATAAACGAAAAAGGATATAATAAGGCTACAAATGAAATAATAGTAGAAGTTAGCCCACGATATTTTAGACCCACAGAAGTAGATTTACTTATTGGGGATTACTCAAAAGCAAAAAAGATTTTTAATTGGGAACCAAAACTTCCATTTGAGGAATTAGTAAAAATGATGGTAGAATATGATTATAACCAAATAAAGTAAAGCGATGGATGATAAATTTATTATAGAAGAAACTACAATTAATGGATTAAAGATACTTGTCCCGGAACGGTTTTCTGATAATAGAGGACATTTATCTGTACTATTTAATAAAAAGGTAATATCTAAAGTATTAGGAGTAGAATTTGTTCAAGATAAATGGACAAAATCTGCAAAAGGAGTTTTAAGAGGAATACATTTTCAAAACAATCATCCGCAAGGAAAGTTAGTATCAGTTCTTTCAGGAAAAGTTTTAGATATAATTGTTGATTTACGCAAAAACTCAGCAACTTTTGGAAAATATCTTTCAACTGAATTAAATGAAAGTGAAGCAAAAATGCTTTATATTCCAAAAGGGTTAGGACATGCTTTCCTTTCGTTAGAAGACAATACCGTTTTCTTTTATAAAACAACCGATTACTTTTATCCTGAATTTGATAGTGGTATTTTATGGAACGATAAGGACTTGAATATTGATTGGCAATTTAATAAATACGGGATTAAAAATCCGATTTTATCTAAAAGGGACTTGATTTTACCTTCTTTTAAAGATTTTTTAAATTTATGAGCTATAAAATACTTTTACTTGGGAAAAATGGACAACTAGGACATGAATTTGTTAATTATTTTAATTTACATCAGGATTTTAGAGTTGATGCTTTTGACCATAGAGAATTAGATATTACTGACAGAAAAAAAATATTTTTAACTATTAAGGAAAATGCATACAATTTAATTATTAATTGCACAGCATATAACACTGTTGATTTGGCTGAAGATGAAAGTAATTTAGCAAATGCAGTAAATTTTTTAGGTGTTAGAAATCTTGCTGAAGCAGCAAAAATTAACAATGCAAAACTTATTCATTTTTCTACAGACTATATCTTTGATGGGAACCAAAAAAAACCTTATTGTGAATATGATAATCCAAATCCCTTATCAGCTTACGGTATAAGTAAATTATACGGAGAAAAAGCAATAAGAGAAGTCTATAAAAATTATCTAATAATTAGAGTATCATGGGTTTTTGGAGGTAATAATAATTTTGTAACTAAACTAATTAATTGGAGTAAACAAAATCAGGAATTAGAAATCATTAGCGATCAAATATCTTCTCCTACATATACTTATGATTTAGTTAAGGCAGTTCTATTATTGATTAATAAAAATATTTCAGGAACATTTCATATAACAAATACCCCGGTTAACAAAATAGAGTGGGCAAAATATATATTAGCAAAGATTAATTGGACAGGTAAAATTCATGCAGTAAATATGGAAAGTGTTAATTTTATAGCTCCAAGACCAAAATATGCAATTTTGGATAATTCATTATTCCAATATTCTGTTAATTGGGAAATGCCTGATTGGCAAGAAGCTACAGATAGATTCTTGAAACGGATAAAGATTTTATAGTGAAAAATTATTTTAATGAAATTTATTTGGACTAAAAAACTTGTATATATTTTAATTATCTTTTATTTAATCGTATTTGGTATCGGTTGGGTTTTGTTTAAAGATAATTTTATTGATTTTAATTGGTCTTTTTTACAATTACTTGTTATTGTTTTTTTTGCTTTTGGCGGTATTTTGTTTTTTTATCAAACAAAAGCTTTTAGTGAAAAAAAATTTATCAGGTATATTTTTATTTGGAGCCTTTTAATAAAAGTAATAATAGTTTTTTTTAATTATTATATCTTTGATGCCGTGAATGGTTTTCCATTTATTATGCATAGCGATTCTTTCGCGTATAATGAATGGGGGCAGCAAGCAGCTCATGGTTTTAGTAAGGGAATTTTTAATGCTTTTAAAATATTTCCAAATTCAGACCTCTCTGATATGGGAGGGAAATTTTACTATGGTATTATCTATTTTCTTTTTGGTAGTTTCGGGAACAAAATTATTATTGCCCGTATATTTAATGCCTTATTTGCCTCGCTAACAGTAATATACTTTTATAAAACATTACGATTTGTAAGTGAATCTGATGTAGCACGAACTTCTGCTATTCTTTTTTTATTTTTCCCTTTGTTTAATTTATATGCCGGCACACATTATAAAGAATCTATTTTCCTTTTCTTTATTATGTTGGCAGCATTTGAATCTTATAAAATATTTTTTGTAAGACATTATTCTTTTATAGATTTAACTGGGTTGTTTTTTGCCATTACAGCCAGTTTTTTCTTTAGAACAGTAATGGGTCCTGTTTTATTTTTTTCTTTGCTTGGGTTTGTACTTTTTAATATTAAACAAAAATTTAGTTTTAGTTTTGGCGTTTCGTTTATAATAATCTTTGTTGTATTATTGTTTGTTTATCAAAACTTATTTCGATCTGAAACAGAGCAATTTGCAGAGAGTGGAACAACGTATTCTGAAAAAGTTGTTGCCCAGGCAAAGCGAAACACAGGTAATAAATTTTCTTTTGGACAATTGATTAATGCGCCTTTTATGTTTGTAGCAACTTTGCCTGCACCATTACCAACTATTGTAGTTACAAATAAGCATGAAGATAATAGGGATTTCGGGTTAAACACCTATTTATCTTCTGCTTTTATTAAAATATTTTTATCCTTTTGGGTGCTTTTTGGGATTTATTTTACCTTACGAAAACGATTTAAGCAAAATAGTTATATATTACTCTTTTTCTTTGCTTATTATACAATTATTGTTATTTCGGGTAATGGCTTTATTATCAGATATGTAATGCCTATGTTGCCATTTTTTATTTATTTTGCGGTAATTGGAATAAAAAACTTTAAAAGATATTTAAGTGTATTTATGTTATTTCTTCTTGTAATCATTTTTGTAATTATATATTATAATTATATGAAGTTAAATGCTTTTGGAATAATAGTCACATAAATATTATGAAGAAGGTTATACTTATTACAAATGAATTACTCCAATATAGAATTGAAGTATATAATTTTTTTTATGAAAGACTTAGTAAAAAAAATATGGAACTTTTTGTTTTAGCAAACAAAATACAAGATAATATTTCGAATGAAATTAAATTTAAACATAAAATAATTCCATTTAAAAAATATTTAAGTGAAATTAACAGGTATAATCCGGATACTGCAGTTATATTCTTAAATTTGTCATATTTAATAATTTGGCCTACTATATATTTCTTAAAACTAAAAAATATTCCTTTTATATATTGGAGTCATGGACTTAATTTACAAAATCCTAAAAATAAAATTAAAAATATGTTTTATTTTCACATCCACAACATATCAAGTTCAATCCTCTTATATACACCAAATCAAATTAAATATATTAAAAAGAAAAATCATAAAAAAATATTTATTGCCAACAATACATTAAATTTTAATAATTTTCCATTAATTAAACAAACAAAAGAAGAATTAAGACAAGAATATAATATAAACTTTGATAAAATATTGTTATACGTAAGTAGAATTTTACCTTATAAACGCGTGGACATATTAATTAATATCTTTGAAAAATTTGAAAATAACTTTGGTTTAATAATTGTTGGTGGTGGAATGCCTCCTGAATTAATAAATCGAATAGATAAAATTACCAATATCAAATATTTAAATGCAATATATGATAATAAAATTGTTAATAGATATTTTAAATTATCCGACTTATTTTGTATTCCAGGAGCAAATGGATTAAGTATTAATCAAGCAATGTATTGGGGTTTACCTTGTTTAACCCTTGATGTATTACAGGGTCCCGAAGTATGGTATATTAAACAAGGAGAAACAGGTTATGTTGTTGAGAATGAAAATGAATTAAAAGAAAAAATACAGTATCTTTTTAAAAATAAAGAAGAATTGAAAAGAATGTCAAATAATTCATATAACCTTATGCGAACAGACGGTAGTATAGAAAAAATGTTTGAAGGATTTTATAATGCAATTAAATATAATATTGATGCTGGTCATTAGAAGTATTATTGTATAGCAATGATATAATTATTATTTTAAATAACCGGAATTAATATTTTTAGATGATACCTAAAGAATTAATAGAAAAATATTGTTTACAAGATAATCTTAAAACTTACGATCCATATGATATATGGAAAACAAAATTAGGTTTTTTGGTAAAAAATGGATTTAATAAACATAGAACTTTATTTATTATTCCGGCTGCAATTTTTACTATTTTTGATATATTTATAAATAATAAAATTCGGTTATTTTATAAAAAACAAGAATATCCTATAGTCCGTGCATTTGCAGCTTTATCATTAATTAATCTATATAAAAAATATGAAAAACAAGAATATATTGAATATACAAAAAAACATATTGACTGGTTATTAAAAAATTATTCGAACAATCTCAAAGGTTATGGTTGGGGTATTAATTTCAAATATCCCGTAAAAAAAAATGTTTTTTACGATGAAAATGCTGCATTGACTACGATTACCCCTTATGTTTTGGAAGCTTTTAATGCTTTTTATGAAATTACAGGTGATGGGACTTACCAATATGTATTAAAAAAAATATTTGATTTTTTTATGCTTGATGTAAAAACAATCGAAGAAAATGAAACTTACAAAATAACATCATACGGTACGTTTAAAGATAGAGCTGTTGTTAATGCCGTATCATATACAATGTATAGTTTATCGCTTTTATTTAAAAACATTCCTTCTGAAAAACAAAAATTAACCAATGAAACAATTAGAAAATTGTATAATTTCGTTGTAAAATCACAACAAAAAAATGGTTCATGGTTTTACGATTACTATGATAAATCTTCATTTATCGATTGTTTCCATTCGGCTTTTGTATTAAAAAACCTCATAAAGACAACCCAGCATATTGATTTGCCAAATATTAATAATGTTATTAAAAAAGGATTTTCCTACATTCATACACATTTTTATGATAAAAAGAAAGGCTTATACAAAAGGTTTTCAGTAAATAACAAACCATCAATTATAAAATATGATTTGTATGATAATGCTGAAATGTTAAATTTATTGCTATTATTAAATGAATATGAGCAAGCAAAACAATTACAAATAAACATAGATAAGAATTTTATCAAAGGAAATAATATATTTTCTACTATGGTTCTTTTCAATCTTAAAATCAATAAAAATACATTACGATGGGCTGTTATGCCATATTTATATTCACTATCGATATTAATAAAATATAATAATGAATAAAATAGATTATATCTCATTAAATGAAATTATTAAACATAATAATTCATTAAGTTTAAAAAACAGACTAAAAGGTTTAAGTTATGAACGTTGTGCTGAATTACCGTTTATAATAATTCGCTTAAGATCACTCTTTAACAAAAAACTTAATTATCTTGATATTGGTTCTGGTGGAGAATCTCCATTACCAACTTTTTTATTAAAATATACCAACTGGCACATAACAATTGTTGATAAATATAAATGGGTTCAAAAGCAAAATATATTTGCCAAGAATTTATTAGGTGATAATTACAAGGAAAGATTTAAAGTTATTGAAGATGATTTTATCAAAAATGAATTACCCGATGAACATTTTGATATTATTACCAATATTTCAGTTATTGAACATTTTGAAAGAGATTCGGATATTATTGCAATGCAAAAATCAGCGAAATTACTCAAACCAGAAGGGATATATTTACTTACAACACCAGTAAATGAAGGTTATCCTAAAGAATTTTACATTAACGAAACTGTGTACGGTGATAAGGCAACTAATAAAAAAGTTTTTTATCAGCGACATTACAATCTAAAAAACATAGAAAAAAGAATTATTTCCCCATCTACCTTAAAAGAAGTTGACAGAATATATTTTGGTGATTATGATTACGATTTTTTTGAAAAAAAATTGAGATTCCCAAAACTATTAAAACCATTAAAATTATTTTACACCCTCAATATTCAAAAATATGCATATAAATATTTGTCTTACAGCAACAAACCTATAAGTAATAGCAATATGCATATTAATACGGCAAGTGGTATTATTTTAGAAATGACAAAATAATGTGCGGTATACTCGGAACGATAAATAAAGCTTTTAATCAAGAAACACTTGAATTAATTAGTCATAGAGGACCAGATTCGTCGGGTATAGAAAACTTTGAAATAGATAATTATAACATTATTTTAGGACATACTCGCTTATCAATTGTAGATTTATCAGAAGCAGGGCATCAACCAATGATAAGTAATTGTGGTAATTATGCAATTACTTTTAATGGTGAAATATATAACCACGAAGATTTAAGGAAAAAATTACCTGAAACAAAATTTAAAGGACATTCCGATACCGAAACAATTTTATACTATTTAATTAAATATGGTATTACAGCAGTAAAAGATTTTAACGGTATTTTTGGATTTTCTTTTATCGATTTACAAAATAAAAAGCAATATATAGTACGCGATCATTTTGGTGTAAAACCTGTATATTATTCTTATAGTAATAATGAGTTGATTTTTTCATCAGAAATAAGACCAATAAAACATCTTATTGATACAAATATAGAAAAAGAAAACGCAGCAACACTTTTGCGTTTACGGTACTTGCCTTCGCCATTAACATTATACGATAAAATAAAGAAAATAAAACCTGCACATTATTTAGAAATTAATTTATCAAAAGAGGTGTTACAAATTACTGAAAAAAGTTTTGTAAAAGCCTTACCAAAAACTATTAATATATCAAAAACTAATGCCATCACACAATATGGCAAATATATTGATAATGCCATAAAACGTCAATTAATGTCTGATGTTGAGGTTGGTATATTATTAAGCGGAGGTATAGATTCTGCTGTTGTTGCTGCCATTGCACAAAAATATTCGAGCAAACCATTAAAAGCATTTACAATAGGTTTTGAAGGTCAATATAACGAAGACGAAATCGACGATGCCAAGGAAACGGCTGAAATTTTAGGATTGGAGCATTATTTTACAAAAATAACATTTAGTTACTTTTTAGATATTTTTAAAGAAACAACCCGAATAATAGAAGAGCCCTTGGCAACAACTTCTGTAATACCAATGTATTATTTAGCAAAATTAGCATCAAAATACGTGAAAGTTGTTCTAACAGGACAAGGTGCCGACGAACCACTTGGAGGTTATCAACGTTATCAAGGAGAAATAATATCTAAAAATCTACCACGCCCTTTAATAAAGGTGGGTGGAAATATAGTAAATAAATTAGGCTTAAAATCAGAAAAAATAAAACGTGCAGCTAATTCGCTTGGCGAAAAAGATGATATTAGACGCTTCTTAAATGTTTACTCTGTTTTTACACCAAATGAAATAAATAATTTGTTAAATATAAAAGAAAAACAAGCCGAAAAACAAATTAAATATTATTACGATACTTTAAATTGTAAATCAAAAAGTCATTCGGTTGAACGAATGATGGCGATAGATACAAGAATGAATCTTTCTGACGATTTACTCTTATATACAGATAAAATTACAATGAATTTTGCACTTGAATGTAGAGTCCCAATGCTAGATATAGAACTGATTAATTTTATTGAATCATTGCCATATAATTTGCGGGTTTTAAGAGGTAAAACAAAAATAGTACATAAAGAATATGCAAAACAATTATTGCCAGAGCAAATTATAAATAGAAAGAAAAAAGGTTTTCAATCGCCTACAAATATTTGGTTTAAGGAATATAATTCCGAAATATCCGATTTACTTTTAAACAACGATGTATTTATTGATATTTTTAATAAAAATGAAGTAAAAAAAATATTAAATCAACATTTACAAGGCTATAATAGAGAAAAACAAATATTCTTACTATTAGGTATATATTTTTGGATAGAAAATAATTATTAAAAAAATGTTTTTACTCGCAAATGTTGATGATGTACGCAATGAGTTTTTATTTAAAAGAGGCAAAACAATGAACCAAGTACAAGTAAATAAAATAAAAATACATCCTTTTAAATCTAAACAGGAACTTATCGAATATGTTATTGATAAACATAAAATTTTAGTAGCAACAAATGCCGAAAAAATTTTAAAAAATGATGCAAGACTTCAAGAAATTATAAATAATAATATTGGCTATCCCGATGGTATTGGTGCAGTTATGGCTCTTAA
>Ga0114934_10002320_pt1 | contig 12183 bp, 13 predicted proteins | sample 4SBtaG_2_FD_99695 | JGI IMG/M metagenome (GOLD analysis project Ga0114934, IMG submission 99695) | Deep subsurface microbial communities from Kolumbo volcano to uncover new lineages of life (NeLLi) - 4SBTROV10_white metaG | ecosystem: Environmental > Aquatic > Marine > Volcanic ...
ATTAAGTCAGATATGAATAATTTCAACAACCTCTTATATTTGGAACACATATTACTCAAAGGAGTTTTCTGTGTTCCACAAAGTGTTCAAAAAGTCAGAACTGCAAAACTACACAAAGCTTAAGGGGTTTTGGAACACAAAAAGTGAGCTTTTAACGGCATACTTTTAAAGCTTTATCCAATCTTCCTTGCTTAACACATACGCCATCTTCATATAAAGACTTGCTATGTTCTCAATAAACATTTCTTGTTCTTCTTTTAATAAGTTTCTATTTTTCATTCAGAAACGATATAATAGTGTCAAATTATTTATAAATATATTTTAAGATAAAGGGATGCATAAATGAAACAGCGTTTTGAAAAAATTCACTTTAAGATTGAAAGCTGTATAGTTTACAACTTCACAACGGCATAAATAGTGACTCTTTTTAAACAGATAGCACTACTACTATCGCTCTTCTTATTTATAATTTTAGGTGTTGTCTTAACACTCAACTTTCAAAGTGCAAGTAAGTCCGTAGAGGAGAGGCTCTACGAGGATGCACAAAACACAGCCACCTCTTTGAGCCTCTCTCTTGGCAGTGCCAATGGGGATATTTCTATGATGTCAACCATGATAAATGCCAATTTTGATAGTGGGGCATACTCCTATATCTCTCTTGTAGATGTTGATGAGAAGATGCTTTATGAAAGAAAACAGGAGTTTAAGCAGATAAATGTTCCCCAATGGTTTTTAAACAGAGTTCATATTAGCGCTCCTTTAGCACAAGCAAATGTCTCAGCAGGCTGGTCTCAAGTCGGTATCCTTAGTGTAAAAAGTGATGTCTCTTATGCCTATACACAACTCTATACCATCTTTAAAAACCTCATTATCACTTTTGGCATTATCACTCTTTTTGCACTCATCATACTGAACTTTACACTTGCAGCCATTTTGAGACCGCTTAAAAATATTCAAAAACAAGCAGAAGCCGTTGGGAGAAATGAGTTTATCTTTCAAGAGAACATCCCGACTATCAAAGAATTCAGAGATGTCGTAACAGGCATGAATAGGATGGTCTCAAAAGTCAAAGCGATGTTTGACAAAGGAAATGAGGAGCTTAAAAGGCAAAAAGAGCTAGAGTACAGAGATAAAACAACCAAACTCAGAAACAGAAAATATCTTATAGATAAACTTCCTACATTTTTAAAAATTGATGCAAACTCCAAAGGGGGCGTCAATATGCTCATTGCTATCTCAGGCGTAATTGAGGCGAATGAGGCACTAGGGCATAAAGAGGTTGACAAACTTTTTATCACTATTGCAGACATCTTTAAAACAAACACAAAAGCGTTTGAAAATGCAATCATATCAAGAATGAACGGCACAGAATTTTCTCTCTTTTTACCTGATTGTGACGAGAGAAGAGCACTTGATATAGCAAAAGATATCTACACGCAAACACTCTCAAATATCACTACATGTGGACTTGATGCACAACAGACATATATATCTATCGGTTTGTATGCATACAGTTATCAAGACTCCATTGCAAAACTCCTCTCCTCTTCTGATAATGCTTTGGCAAAAGCCAAGTTTTCCAAAGAGAGTATTCATCTGGAAAAAGCTCAGGAAATAGTTGAAATTATGGGGAAAGATGCGTGGAGAAAAGTCATCAATACAGCACTCGAACATCATAGTTTTGAGTTTGTTTCGTGGAAAGTCGTTGATGTAAAAGCTCACAAAATTGCGCACCATGTTCTCACACTTATACTCAAAACCCCTCACAATACAACATATAGTTATGGACAATTTATGGCACAAGCAAATCAAATAGGCTTAGGAAATAAAATCTATCAAAACGCTTTAGAGATGCTTTTTATGCAGCCAAATGGAGACTTCAAAAACAGTACAAGTGCACTCCGTCTCTCTCATACATATCTTTTACAGGAAGGCTGTTATGAAAAGATGCGTGAACTTTTCAAACATTATGCCAAAGATTTAATGTTTAAACTGATTATAGAGATACCAGATAAACTGGCAAATACACACTCTGCATTAGTGAACAATTACAAACGGCTCTTTGAAAAATATGGTATAGAGATGGGTATTTTTGAGTTTATCGGAGAGAGTGGAGAGTTCCAATATCTTCAAGAGCTCAGACCAAAATATATCAAAGCCGAAGCGGAGTATTTTCTTTCTAAAACACCCCAAACACTCTCTCCTTTAAAACTTATAACAGACTCTATAGGCATAACACTCATAGCAACAAGCGTGATGGACGAAGAAAATCTTGCAAAATTGCAAGACAACGGTATTGATATTATACAAGGGAAAGCCAGTGAAACTATAAGTTTCAATTAATTTCCCTCTTACTATCTTCTTGCATTGAGTCCTCTTGTGATAGCGTCATTAATCTCTTTTTTATAGGATGGATTGTACTTTTCTAGCTCTCGATTGAAGTGGAGGATGATATCTTTGTCGGTGTTTGGATGCTTGCAGATAGCGATGAGAATTTTTTCATATACACGAAATGCATATTGCTCATTTTGAGCCTGTTTTTGATTTATTTTCCCGTAATGTTTTAGTATCATATCCAAAGCATTTGTAAGTTCTGATTTGTTTGAGGTTTTATCCTTGATAATATTTATCAAATTTTCCATTGTAAGAGGAGGTGTCTCTTGTATCGGTTTGGAGGGGGTTTGTGTTTGAGTATGCGCTTTTGCTTTTTTTACATTTCTAGCTTTTAAAAACAAAAAGAGCAAAAACCCAAGTACCACAATAAGTAACAGACCCAAAATCACTAATGTTGCTATATCCATTGTTTACACCTTAATAATTATTCTGTTATCATATCCTAATTAACAAATTATCCAAAAATTTTGTAGATAAAAGGCGCTTCATAAAAGCTAAAATATGTGTTGCTAAAGTATTATAGTACCTTGGTTTTGGCTGAGCAGACTCCAGAGCATGGATAATATTTTTTATAACAACATCAGATTTTTGTGTAAAAAAGTCATCATCACTGCTTTTTGCAAGCAAAACCTGTTTTTCATACGCATCTTTGTAGATACTACTCTGCATAGAAATATGCTCATAAAATTTTGCAATCGCATTTTTTCTAAAATTGGATTCAACTGGACCCGTATTGATAGTTATTACATGTATATCTGTATCTCTTAACTCCAGCCTCAAAGTATCACTCAAACCCTCTATGGCATATTTACTCGCATTGTATGCCCCGCGAAAACGCAATGAGATAAGTCCGAGTATGGAAGAGTGCTCTATTATCCTGCCATATCCCTGTTTTCGCATTATCTTTAAAGCTTCACGTGTGAGTGCATAGGTTCCAAAAAAGTTAGTCTCAAACTGCTCTCTTAATGCTTCGGTGCTAATATCTTCTATCGCACCGGGTTGTCCATAGCCGGCATTGTTAAAGAGTGCATAAAGCGGTTCATTTTTACCAAATCGCTCAAAAGCATTTTGAATATCCTCTTTACATGTAACGTCTAGTTTAAAAGAGTCAAGTCCCTCTTTTTGCAATCTTTTTACATCTACTTCATCTCTACATGTAGCATATACTTTGTAGCCTTGATTGTGCAAAAAGTGAGCAGTGTCATATCCTATTCCACTTGAGCATCCTGTAATCAGAACAGACTTACTCATCTTCATCTTTACTATGCTCCAAAACCTCTAGCTCCTCGACTATCTCTACTTCAACATCATCAAGATTTAATTCTTGAAACTCTATCTTTTGTGAAGAGAGTTTTTTTGAAGTCCTTGCACCAAGTTTTTTAAGATTTTCTACACGTCCTAGCAGATTGCCAGAACCCTCGCTTAACTGCTTATGTCCCGTCTCATAGGTTTTAGAGAGCGTTTGGATTTGCGAGCCGACTCTTGAAAAACTTTCACTAAAGATATACATCTTGTCATAGAGTTTACCTGCCTCATCAAAGAGTTTTGAAGCCAAGGAGTTTGACTGTTCACTCTGCCAGTAAAGATAGATAGTATGCAGTGAGACAGTCAGTGTTGATGGATTGACTATTGCGATGTGCCTCTTGAGCGCATACTCATAGAGCGTAGGGTCTTGCTGGAGGGCAAGAGCAAAAGCCCCCTCAATAGGGACAAACATAAAAACATACTGCAGCGTTCCTATCTTGTAGTGTGCATAATCTTTCGATGCTAAATTATCTATCTGCTCCTTAAATGCCTGCAAAGTTTTCTGAGCATATAAAATTCGCTCTTCATCACTGTTAGCTCGAATATAGTCATTGTAGTCATTAAGAGAAACTTTTGAGTCAATGATGATACTTCTATTTTGCGGTAATTTAATAATGACATCAGGTCGTTTTGTTACACCGGCTTCATCTTTATAGCTCGTTTGGGTTTCATAGTGTTGCCCTTTTAAGAGTCCCGAGGACTCCAACACACTCTCTAATATCATCTCTCCCCAAGCACCCTGCATCTGTTTTTTACTCTTAAGTGCATTGGCGAGATTTTCTGCCTCTTTGGAGATGTTCATCCCCGCTTTTGTGATTTGTTCTATCTCTTTTGAGAGTTCGGCAAATTTTTTGGTGGTGGTTTCTTGTGTGTTTTCTACCTTTTTACCAAAGGAGTCTAGATTTTCTTTAAAGGGTTTTAAGAGGGTATCGAGTGCTTTTACAGAGGTATCGTCAAACTTTTTTATTTTACCATCAAGACTATTTTGCATAATAGCATTGAGTTTGAGTTCAAGTTTTTTACCCTGCTCTTCAAACTCTACTTTTAACTTCTCACTGCTAAGTTTTTGTGCCATCAAATTTGCCTCAGCAGTTGCTTTTTCTATGCTTAAGTTTTTGTTACTCTCTTGAAGAGCATCAACGCTTCTATCAAGTGAATCTATCTCTTTTTGAAGCGTGGCACTGCTCTTTAAAAGCTTTGCATGCTCCTCTTGCAGTTGGTATATCTCACTCTTTTGTTGTGTGATAATCATATCTTTGGCAGCAACTACTCTTGTGATCCATATCGCAAAAACCACGATACCAAACACCAAAGCACTCATTACGCCTATAATTTCTAAACTCACTATATTCTCCATAATTTATTTGGTTTTTCAAATTTAATACACTATAAAATACATTTTTTCATAACAGTTTTCCACTCATAATAAAAGTGTTTCAAGATATACTCTTCTCCATGTGGTACTTTACAAGCAGAACAGTCTTGATGAATACTCTCACCAAACACACCCTGTTTTCCATCTTCGGAATCAATAGCACAAAAACTATATTGTGTCTTATCCTCTATCCTTTTTACACCGCTATCATCAAAACGAAAATTTGGACAAGCACAGAAATAGCAGTTGAGATTTTTCATTTCATGGCACTTTTTATTTTCGGCATACAGGGGACAAAAATCATGCTCTTTTTCAAGCATATTTTCAAAATCAAAATACTCCACTATCTGCTCTTTGCTCAAACCCTGTGCGACTAACTTATCCACAATGATTTTATGTTTTTGTGCATGTGCATCAAACCAAGTTTTGTAGCTCACGATTAACCTTTTTAACGAATTATACAGTAAACAAGACTTATCCGAAATAATAAATCATCAAATTATAATTTATGTTATAATAGCACAAATAGAAGAGGAGTTTTTATGCCATATGTTATTCGTAATGGTCAGCTTGAAAAAGCAAAACCAGTGCTAAAACTGACTCCTGAACAACAAAGAGTCTTGAGAATAAGCACGAAAAGACAATCTGCAAAACTAAAAGAGATCAAAGCAAAACTAGAAAAAGAGGCTAGTTAAGTATTTTGCATCCATACGGTTTATCCCCATTAGACTTCAGTGAGCTTGATAACTTTTTTAAAGAGTTTGACTTTTCCGAGGACGAAGCTCACACTCGTGAATATCTTGGAATGGTACAAGAATCAGCTTACTGTCAACAAATCATTATTCATGAAGCTTCTAGCATTAGCGATGAAGATTTATTTGGATTTGTAGCTCTAAGTATTACACATGAGGATGTCGATAATGTCCCTGGTTTGTTGGTTGAATTTATTTATGTTAAACCGAAGTACAGGAAAAAAATCGCTGAATTTGCAGATACTCAATATAGTTACATCATTTTAGACTATATTATAGAGGTTGCTCTTAAACTTCAAAAACAAGTTGCAATTAACCATGTATATCTTGTTCCTGTAAATGAAAAAGTCAGAGCACTCTATTTAGATTATGGATTTGTAAATATCCCAAGTAGCGGCAAAAATGAAAATGAAGATTTTATGGTTTTTAATCTATTGGATGAAGATCCAGTTTTGATGTGAAAAAGCATAATGAGCAACGCAAAAGAGATGTGGAATAAAAAGTTTAGTTGTGAGGGTTACATGTACACAAAAGAGCCTAACCTTTTTTTAAAACATCACATTGACAACCTCACCCACAAAAAAAAGATACTTTTTTTAGGTGAAGGTGAAGGACGCAATGCGATCTACGCCGCCACTTTTGGACACGATGTTACAGCTCTTGATGCAAGTGATGTCGGTATAGAAAAAACCAAACTCCTTGCCAAAGAGAACGGTGTACATGTAAAGACGATTTGTGCTGATCTTAACGCTTACGAGTTTACTCAAAAGTATGATCTTATCATGAGTTCATTTATGCACCTTATGGAACCGCTCCGCACAAAAGTCTTTCAAGATGCTATGCAAGCTTTAAAGAGTGATGGAAGATTTATCGCACAGTTCTTCTCGCAAAAACAGATAGAGCGAGATTCGGGAGGACCAAAGAGTTTAGAGCTTCTTTATAGCTTAGAATCACTGCAAACTATCTTTCACGCTTATAATATCCTAACCTTAGAGGAGTTACATGTAGAGCTGGATGAGGGCAAACACCACTGCGGTATAGCAGATGTTATAGAAATTGTAATAGAGAAGTAAACTTCACAATCACTCCACAATTATTTGTCATACTACCACTATCAAAACAGAGGAGTTTAAGATGAAAACTATGAATTTAAGTAAAACATTAAAAAGTTTGGTGTTGGTAGGTGCAGTTCTTGCATCAACTTCAGTAATGGCGGCAGATGGAGCAGACCTGTTTCAAAAATGTACGGCATGTCACGGACATAATGCCCAGAAACATGCTCTTGGAAAATCAAAAGTTATCAATACACTGAGTAAAGAGCAAATCGTGACCGCACTTCACGGGTATAAAGATGGAAGTTACGGTGGCACTATGAAAGGTGTTATGAAAGGTCAAGTCATGAGATTAAGTGACTCACAAATAAGCTCTTTAGCAGAGTATATTCCTACTCTTAAATAGTAAAGAGTGCAAGGCAGATTTTCGCAGGAGCACTTAGTGTTCTGCATGGAAATCTTACCCTGTGCTTTAAATTAAATCGCTATAATCGTACTTCTCGACATCCAGATAGTATTTTTTACCTATAATAATGACTCTGTCATCTTTTTTCGCCAATTTCTCAAAACGCTTTTGTACTTTAAGTCGTTTTTTTTCTGATAACTCTGAGTTTTTAAGAAACTTTTTTAAAGAGATTGGTTTGCTTGAAGAGACCTCTTCTAAAATTTTCACATCATCTTTTTCTTCTATTTCCACATCAATATTTTCATGTTCTATTTTATTATTGTCAACTTGTGGCATATTGAGCATAAATTGTGCGGAGAGCGTATTAAGAATATTTTTAAGCTGTTCATCCTTTTCTTTATAAATATCCTCTATTCTTTGACGCTCTTCTATGAGCATCTGTTCTTTTTGGTCACGAAGAGTCCTCGTCTCCGTTTCAAGTGTTTCTACACGAGATTGGAGTTTTGTATTTTGCTCTTCTAAAAATTTATAGTATCTATCGTTATGAAGCGCCTGGGTTGCTTTTACTCCAGAGGCTGCTCTTGGCGTAGGTGTTACTTTTGCCCCTTTTTCGATGATGACAAGTTTCACTCCTTCTTCCACAACAGACTCTAAAGATCCTCTTCTTATTCGGTTATGTATCGCCTCTTTTGAGACTCCAAAATACGCTGCTGCATCTGCTATACTCATCTTTGACATGATAAGTTCCTCCCTTTTTTATCTCATATTTTCAAAAACAAGCGGAGCATCCCACTCGCCGGAGCGAATCTCTTTGATGACTTTTTGCAAATCATCAAGATTTTTCCCCTTCACACGAATAGTATCACCCTCTATTTGAGCCGTCACTTTGAGTTTAAGTTTTTTTATATCAGCCGCTATCTTTTTTGCCTCTTTTGACTCGATATAATCAACCACTTTATAAGTAGCTTTTCTTGTACCGCCACTTGCATCTTCAACACGCAGTTCATCAAGCACTTTTGAATTGAGACCCTGTTTTAAAAGTTTTGCGATAACAATATCTTTGAGTGCATCGAGTTTGTTGTCTGATGATGCCACAACTATTAAGGCCTTTTCTTTCTCTTTAAATGTGACTTCGTATGTCGTTCCTTTGAAGTCATAGCGGTTAGCAACCTCTCTTTCTACAAGGTTGATAGCATTTTTAAAATGCTGCAGATCTATCTTTGCCGTTATATCAAATGAATGCTCTTTTGCCATGTATAACCCTTTTTAATAACAAATAGAGTAATTATAACATAACTTTATTCTGTTAGCAAAAGCCGTTATGCGTAGTTTTTATATATATTGCCATGCAGTATCAAAACTGTTTTCCTTTAAAAATCAAATCCAAAGCCTGTGTCAAAACCACCGCCAAAACTTCCAAAACTTGGATCCATATAGCCATGTTCTGCTGATTTGGCACGGAGTTTTTCTATATCGGCTTTGCTTGATATATCTTGCGGACACGCCACCGTGCACTCATTACACAAAGTACAGTCCCAAATCCCGTTAGTTTGTATAGTGTCTATCTTCTCTTTTTCGTTTGTTTCTCGTTTGTCACTCACATAACGCCATACCCTTGTGAGTGAAAAGGGGCCTAAAAATTCGCCATTTACGGCATAAACGGGACAAGCCGAATAACATGAAGCACACAAGATACAATCACTCTGGATTGCATTCATAAACTCATCTGCATCCGTGAGTGTTATACCCTCTGACTCAGAACTTTGCCACGCTTTTGCTTGTTTGTTAAAACGGTAAGCTTCGTCCATATCCACGACAAGGTCGCGCAAAATTGGCATGTTATTAAGCGCTTGAATAACATCACCCTCTTGCACTTTATACTCACACGCTAACACCTCTTTGGAGTTGACTCGCATCGCACAACTTCCACATACACCGCTACGGCATCCGCTGTTAAAGGTAAGCGTGTTATCCTGTTCTGTTTTGATATTTTGTAGAACTTCTAAAAGTGTAACACCCTCTAACGCCACTTCATAACTCTGCAGCTTTTCATCTCTTTGTATCGTTATTTTCATACATCACTCCTATAGTGAGCACCGCAACTCTCTTTTCGCTCTAAAGCAGCTTCTAAAACAGCTTCACAGATATCAAGCATATTTATAAACTCTAAAAATTCAATCAAGTTTGTATTATATATTTTTGAACTGTCTTTTACACCCATCAGTAGGAGTTGCTCTTGTATCGCTTGTATCTTGGCTTGTGCCTCTTGGAGTTGTGAAGTTGTTCTTACAATGCCGACTTGCTCATAAAAGATTTCACTCACTTGCTCTCGCATAGCATAAAAGTCCACCTCTGCTGGGCGTATATATTTTTCTCTATCAAAATCACTCTTTACATGTAAAGCTTTAAAGCTGCTCGCTTGTGCATACTCTGCGGCATTTCTTCCCGCAATCTCACCAAACACAATAAGCTCTAACAGAGAGTTTCCGCCTAAACGGTTGGCACCGTGCACTTTTTGATTGGCACATTCACCCACTGCAAAAAGTCCTTGGAGATTTGTTTGCGTATTACTATCCACCTCTATACCGCCCATCGTATAGTGGGCTACGGGTTTTATGGGGATAAGTTCTTTTTCAACATCTATATTTTCATAGAGACGGGCAAGTTTTTTCTCTTGGGGCAGTTCTTTATCTATAAACTCTGCCCCTAAATGTCGAATATCCAAAAAGACATCCTCACCCTTTTGTATCTCTTCATGGATAGCACGGGCTACTTTGTCTCTGGGGTCAAGTTCATTGGTAAAGCGCTCACCCTTTGAGTTGAGCAGGTATCCACCCTCCCCTCTGGCACTCTCGCTGATAAGTATCGCTGAGTTTTTGAGTGCAGTTGGGTGAAACTGGATAAACTCCATATCCATCAATTTTGCTCCGGCTCTTTTTGCTGCGGCGATACCATCACCCGTTGAACTTTTGGAGTTTGTAGAGTGGATTCCATATATTTTACTGTAACCACCCGTTGCCATAATAACAGACGCTGCCTCGTAGTGTTCTATCTCACCACTTCGAATATTTAAAACTTCTGCACCGTGTATAACGCCATCTTCACTGAAAAGTTCAAGTAAAAAACGCTCACTCACTATCTCAATATCACTCGCTAACACTCTATCATAAAGAGTATGCAAGATCTTTAGCCCTGTATAATCTTGTGCATAACAGGCACGATGTCCACTTGCCCCGCCGAGTCGTCTTTGTGCAATATGCCCCTCTGCAGTTCTGCTAAAAGGCACACCTATACTATCAAGCCACTCTATTGCTTTTGGCGCACTCTCGCACATCAACGCTATCATCTGCTCATCTGCTAAACCGTGAGCTGATTTTATTGTATCTTTGATATGAGCCTCTATAGTATCATCTTCTACATGTGAAAGGACTGCATTGATACCGCCTTGAGCCATACATGTTTGACTTCTTGTAGGATACTCTTTGGTGAGTATCTTCACCTTTGCTCCATTTTTATGCGCATTGAGTGCAGCAACAAGTCCTGCACCGCCTGCGCCGATTACTAAAACATCACTCTTCATTTTTTACCTTTTGAGTAATTTTATTATGCAATTTTAATATAAAAAGTTGATGTTGTACCTTTACCAGGCCCTTCACTTTCTAAAACGACATCTCCATTTAAGATATGTGCCATTTTTTTACTCAAAGAGAGTCCTAAACCTGTCCCTTTGTGCTGCTTTTGCATCACATTTTCAACCTGTGTAAAGTCATTGAAGAGTCCTTTTATATCTTCATCTGATATACCCACTCCACTATCTTTTACACGGATATAAAGTCGTCCATCTTCATTAAAAAGTGATATTTGCACACTTCCCTCTTGGGTAAATTTAATGGCATTAGAGATTAAATTAATTACAATTTGTTTAAACATTTTTGAATCTGTTTGGTAATCTTTACTCACATAATTGTCTGAGATAAGTTCAAAATGTAACTCTTTACTCTTGGCTAAAGGCTGCAACATCTCATAACTACCTTGCATAAGTGCCAAAATATCCACACTCTCTATATGTGCTTCCATCTTTCCGGCCTCTATCTTTGCTATATCTAGTATTTCATTTATCATTCCAAGGAGATATTGTGCAGAAGATTCTATATTTGAGACCGTATCTTGCTGGTCTTCACTTAACTCTTCATAGGCAATCAGATATTGTGCAAAACCGATGATAGCATTGAGCGGTGTGCGAAGTTCATGTGACATATTTGAAATAAATGCAGATTTTGCTCGTGAAGCTGACATTGTTTTTTCTATAAGTCTTATTCTATCAAGCTGCAGTGTTATCATTGCTGCAATGGAGTTATAAAACTCTTTTTCATATCTATCTTCAACAAGTTCATCAAAAATAATAGAACCAAAATAGATTTTTTTTTCATTGTCAAAATCAGTTAAATAGAGTTCGATACTTTTATCACTATTCACGTGTGATTTACTAAAATGAATATTTGTTTTATGTGTCAAAATATTAATCTGCTTAACTGAAGTATCCATACACTCCTGTTCATTTTGTGTTTGAATAATGGTATTAAAGATATCTATAAGTTGTATAAAACGTTTGAGTCTATGTTTACTCTCATCTTCTAATCGTTGCAGTGCACTATCTGTTGTTTTTAAGAGCTTGTTAAATGCCTCTGTGAGTTTTGCTATCTCATCTTTGGTACTGCTTGGCAGTGTAACTGAGTAGTTTTGTGTTTGAATCGTATTTTCCACAATAAATGTCAAATCTTCTACCGGCTTGACTATAGTTTTGGAAAATTTTTGTGAGATATAGATAATTAATAGGAGAATAACCACTGAAACATACAACATAAACTTGATAAAATCATATAGATACTCTAAGGCAAT
>Ga0114934_10002321_pt1 | contig 12182 bp, 11 predicted proteins | sample 4SBtaG_2_FD_99695 | JGI IMG/M metagenome (GOLD analysis project Ga0114934, IMG submission 99695) | Deep subsurface microbial communities from Kolumbo volcano to uncover new lineages of life (NeLLi) - 4SBTROV10_white metaG | ecosystem: Environmental > Aquatic > Marine > Volcanic ...
ATTTCTGCCAAAACCACAGACAATGACATGATTTTCTAATTTTTGTATCATCCTTTTAATTTTTTTTTCACGAAAATAATGAGCAAAAATACCCTCAACAGCATAAATCGCAATATTGGAAATAGAATAGGCAAAAATTCCAAAACTTGAAATAATCAAGAAAATTGTAAAAATTTTGCCGTTATCACTTAGCTTGTGAACTTCCTGAAATCCAACAGTTGCAACCGTAATCACGGTCATGTAGAGAGAATCCAGAAAATTAAAGTTTTCAATAAAATAAAACCCGCCAACACCAATAATAACGATGATAAATAATAATATAAGTGAGGTAGTTAAGTGTCGGCTATGCTGCGTTTTATTATCCATTAAGGGAAGTTCTGATAATTAATTTTTTCAAAAAACAAAGATAATATATAATACTTGATAATAAACAAATTAATCCATAATAACCAATGGGTTCATAACTTTTAAATTTTTTTGATGATTTGATGTCCAATGATGCAGTTTAAACAATTAAGTTTTTTGCAATAATTTTCATATAAAGTTAGTAACCCCTGTGAAACGAAAGCCGTTTCTATTTGAAAACCTGCCTTTTTATACTTTTTGATAACTGTATTATTTTCAGCAGGTAATTGTTCTAACCATACCAATGCTTTATTTTTCAAATCTTCGTTTCCCGTATATTGCCCATAAGCAAATGCAATGGGTATTACGACATTAATCAGGAGGGTGTTGATAAACTGTTCCCCCGGAATTTTTTTTCGCTTAATGGAAGTTTTTGAAAACTGATAGTGGGTATCCCAATAGTCAGAAGGTTTTACTGATAAGAATGTTTTTATTTGGGTTATTTCTTTTTGTTCAAGAATTTTAGAGAATAATTTGGAAGAATGATAGATAATTCCGGCAAATTGGGCTATTCTTATGGTCGGAAAATTAGCAGGACGCATCTTTGAAAACTTCCAAAGCGTTAATGGTAAAGGCTTTAAATTAAATTTTGCAGCAAGGAACGACCATTCTTTTTGTAACGAAAGGTAATATTCATCTGCCGTTTCGGGTGTTTGTTCTAAAAAACCGGCAACACCAAAAAGCATGGCTTCTATTTGCAAAAGATTATTTTTGTGCTTGGCTAAATATTTCAAAGGCAAATTTTGTGTCAGCATTTCAAATGGTTGAACATTTGTTTTAGCACCAAAATATTTTCCAAGTAATTGATAGAGGACCGAAGCCCAGTCATTATTTGTTCTTTCGGCAAGCAAAAGTATGTCCACTGTTTTTCGTTCCAAGCGTTCTATTGTTGCTCGATTAATCTGATGTTTTATGGTAAATTGAGGAACAAAATGTAAATATGGCGTACAAGCAGGAAAAACCGGATTGTTCTTAAGTGTATTGAAATTTGATAGAAGTTTTTCATCAACCGGCATAATGAGTGTTGGGATTTCTTGCTTGTTGGCGTTTAATATGGTTTTATCGTTATTTTTAACAACATGGAGGATGACTGAATTATAGGATTCGTCATTTTGATGCTTGTGTTTATTCCATTCAGAAGCGTTGTAATGGATTTCAATATTACCTGCCCAAATGGTTTTCCCAATTTTAATTTTGGCATTGAAAAAATCAGGTCCCGCATCGTGGTTCAATGTGCCCGGATTTAGTATTTCCAGTGAATCACCGGAAGTTGTTTTAAGGTTCGTAGTATCAAAAAGTTGATATTGCCACAAATATTGTAGAAAGTCCTCTTTCACAGAAAAACAGTTTTAGAGAGGTAAATAAGCATTATTTCAAAAAATATTAATTGTATCGTTTTGTAATTTGCACAGTGTACATAACATTCATTTTTACAGGCGTATGGTTTTGAATTGAGGGTGCAAATTTGAGTTGTTTGAAAGTATTAACGATTTGATTATCAATATAATCGTCAACTCCTTGCATTACAACAATATTGTTCAATGTGCTATCGGGTAATACATCAAAATTCAAAATTACTTTTCCATTAATCAGTGTGCCTTTTGGTTTTTCAGGATACTGTAATTTGCTGTATATTAGTTGATATAAAGCGGCATCGCCCGCAGGGTAGTGTGCCTCTTGATTAACTGTGACTTGCATGTTTTGCGGGTCATTACTTTGGGCATTTGCCTTAATTGATAAAAATAGTAAAGTAATAACTGACAGGAAAACAAATTTTTTCATTTTTTAAAATGTTTATTTAATTAGAAAAATACTCATCTAAGGTGAAAGTGTCTTTGGCACGAATACCTTTGGGCGTTTCTTTTAAATTGCAGCACTCGTGATATAAATCGTGTTCAAAAAACAGGATATAGTCATTTTTTACAGCTTCTTCCAAAAACATTTTTTTCTCATCCATGGTTATCAGAGGGCGTGTATCGTAGCTCATTACCCATGGAATAGGAATATGGGCTGTAGAAGGCAATAAATCGGCCATAAAAACCACTTTTTTGCCTTGGTAAGGAATAATTGGAATGGCCTGTCCATCAGTATGTCCGTTGAAAACCCGAATGTCCATGTGTAAATAGTCGTTTGTTTCTTTTCTAATGAATTTTAAGTGGCCTTGTTCTTGTATTGGTAATAGATTCTCTTTTAAAAACGAAGCCTTTTCACGATTATTCGGATGGATTGCCCAATTCCACTGTGCTTCTGTTACCCAATAATTAGCATTGGGGAAAGTTAAGTATAGTTCGCCGGTTTCTTTATTTTTTGAAACGCTGCCACCACAATGATCAAAATGTAAATGGGAGAGAACTACATCTGTAATATCGTCAAATGAAAAACCTAGCTTTTTAATTGATTTGTCTAATGTGTCATCCCCATTTAAGTGATAATGACTCATAAATTTATCATCTTGTTTATCGCCCATGCCATTATCTATCAAAATTAATTTGTTGTCAGTCGTTTCTACTAATAGGCATCGCATAGCCCAGTTACATTGATTATTTTCATCGGCAGGATAGACTTTATTCCACAAAACTTTTGGTACTACGCCAAACATGGCACCACCATCTAATTTCAAATTTTCCGTAGGGACAGGATATAGTTTTTTAATCATTATTTTAAATTTTTAGACTACAAAATTACATAAATGTTAATTTATACTGTGTTATTGGTTGCAAATAATATTTAATATGCATACAGTAGCAAATCAATGTCTTTGTAAGGGACATCAAATAAATTGCCGATTGACTCTTTCGTTAATATGCCATTGTAAAAATAAAGACCATTGCGAATACTTGTGTTTTCACGGATAACAGTATCTAAATTACCGGATTGGGAAATATCAATAATCATTTTTTCCAACAAATTGCTTAGTGCATACGATGCGGTTCGCGCAAAACGGGAAGCAATATTTGGCACCCCGTAATGAATAACACCATGTTTGGTAAAAGTTGGTTTTCCGTGAGTAGTAAGTTTTGAAGTTTCCACGCAGCCTCCCTTGTCTATACTAACATCAATAATAACACTGCCTTTTTTCATTTGTTTGACAAGTTCTTCAGAAATACAAACCTGTTGTTTACCCTCATCGAGCCATTTGGCTGCAATTACAACATCTGCTGTTCGTAAAGCATTGGCAAGCACAATAGGTTGTAAAACCGAAGTATATAAGCTGTATCCGATACGGTTTCGTATTTTACGAAGTTTATAATTAGAATCATCAAAAATCTTTACCATGGCTCCCAAACCGATTGCAGCTCGTGCCGCTTGTTCTGCCACAGTGCCGGCACCAATAATAACGACTTCTGCCGGATTAACACCCGTTATACCGCCAAGCAGTTTTCCCATACCTTTTTGTCCCGAACTTAAATATTCTGCTGCTAATAAAACGGAGGCATTGCCGGCAATTTCACTCATAGAACTGACAAAAGGATAGGTGTTGTCATCGTCTTGAATGTATTCAAATCCAATGGCAGAGAGTCTTTTTTGCTTGAGTAATTCCAGTGTTTCTTTCGATTGTATCTGTGCATGAAAAGTAGATAAAAGCGTTTTACCTCTTGAAATAAGATTTATTTCACCGGGGGAAGGTGGGGCAATTTTTAAAATAATATCACTTTTGTAAATTGTTTCTTTATCATCAACAATAATGGCACCAACCTCACTATAATCTGTGTCTGAGAAATTTGCTTTTTTGCCTGCACCGCGTTGAATAATAATTTCGTGACCATGGTAGGTGAGTAGTTCTACAGATTGAGGCACTAAGCCAATACGATTTTCAAATTCATCTGTTTCTGCAGGAATACCAATGGTTAGCTTTTTTTTTCGTGATTCAGTGGAAAGTGCTTTTTCCTGTGCAATAACTTCTTCTTTGAATAATTTACCGAGACTAGCAAAAGTAGTTTTTTTGTTTTTCATCTTGTTTTTTCCATTAAAAATTGAGATTATAAAAGTAAATAGAAATTTTGAAATAGAAAAAAAAATCTTGCTTCTCCGCGAAAACTTTTCAAACTTTTGAAAAGTTATTGTCGGTAAATTTTTTATCCGCACTAAAAAATAAAAATGATCGTCATTGCGAGGCAGCGTGCCGAAGCAATCTCTTTAAAAACAGTAGATTGCCACACTCGTTCCTTGTTCGCAATTACGAAAGATTTTGCGGGAACTTTTGAAAAGTTATAAAGGGAATAATTCGGTTTAATACTTCTTGCCTGTAATGGTAAACGGTGCACTTACGGAATTACCCATTTCATCTACTACGGTAAGTATATGTTTACCCTCGGCTAATTTAAATCCCATCTCATTAATCCCGTTAGTTGTCCCCATATATTTATTATCAATGTGCCAAAAAATCTGTACCCCGGGTTGACGATGAGCAATTTTAAAAATAACTTTTCCTCTTTTCCCGGTTATTTCTTTGGGAATATAAATGACAGCATTTTTTTCGGGGTAAATAATTTCCATTGGGTTAGTTGTATTAGTATTACATCCCGTTTTAAATGGCGGCAATTTTAGATAAGTAGGATTTATAGATCTGTAATACCATTCTTCAACCGGTGGTAAAACAAACCAGGATACATGTTTCATTTTATCCGGTGTTTCACAAGCATCTGTAACTTGATAAGTGCCGGTTCTATCTAAATGTATTAAACGATGGTAGTTACAAGGCGGTGTTTTGAGTCCACTTGCAGGAATCCACACCGTATCCACAGGATGACAAATCTGTGTTGCCCGCATGCCTGATTTCCGGCATATCGGGACTTTTTCCATTTCATCGTATGGTGGTTCAAACCAATCGTCCGGTGCCGGTAAAACATCAAAAATATCAAATAATACCGGTGCAGCAGCACCTATGCCGGTTAATCCCGGTCTGCCTTCGCCATCGGCATTACCAACCCACACGCCAACAACATAGCGTGTTGTCGTCCCGATAGCCCATGCATCACGATTACCAAAGCTGGTGCCTGTTTTCCAAGCCACCTTCTTGTTGCCACCAAAAAATTGCCAGTTAGCATCTTCCGCAGGTCTGTTTACCTGTGTTAGTGCTTGAAAGGTGAAATAGATTGAAGCGGCACTTAACATATTAAAATCTTCAATTTTATCATCAGGTATGGGGTTTTCAAAAAGCAAATTATTTTTCCTGTAATCATTCAGATTATACTTGCCGTTATATTTCGCAAAATGGTTTAAAGTCCTTGAAAAACTGGCATAGACACTGGTCAAATCCCATAATGTGGCTTCGGCACCACCAAGAATAAGCGATAATCCGTAATGATTGGCAGGTTGGGTAATGGTGGTAAATTGTAATTTTTGTAATAAATTGTGAAATTGTTCAACACCATATTTATTCAGTAAGTGTACTGCCGGTACATTCAAAGAATGCGATAATGCTTCTGAGGCATGAACAGCGCCACAATATTTATGATTGTAATTTTGAGGATTATATCCTGAAATATTAGTGGGTATATCCGGTAATAATGTATTTGGCAAAATTAATCCGTCGTTCATAGCAGCAGCATACAAAATGGGCTTTAAGATACTGCCGGTGCTTCGGGGTGCCATTATAATATCTACATCGTTACCGTGATTATGCTTCTTACTTTTAGTATTGCCTACATAAGCTAAAACATTGCCTGTTTCTACCTCTATAATGATGGCGGCTATATTGTAAATATGATTATATTTAAGCTGGTTATAGTGTCGTTGAACAATATTTACCGTTTTTGTTTGCAGAAAATTATCAATGGTGGTGCGAACGCGTTGCCCCTTTTTTTCTTTACTTATCCTTGTCAATAATTGCTGTGCATCGTCAGGTAAAGGAAGTGGTTTGCCGGGGAGTGGTTCTTCCAAAGCGGTAACAAGTGTAAGAGAATCAATAATTTCTTGTTGAAATAATTTATGTAATAAACGATTTCGTTTCTCTAAAAGTTTTTGATGATTTTTTCCGGGAAAAATTAATGACGGGGCATTTGGCAATACTGCCAGTGTTGCCGTTTCAGCCCAAGAGAGTTGAAATGGACTTCTACCGTAATATCGCCATGCTGCGGCATCTAATCCAACGACATTTCCACCAAAAGGGGCATGCGAAGCATACATTGCCAAAATTTCATCTTTGGAATGAAACAGTTCCAATCGAAACGACAACAATATTTCTATTGATTTTTCAAAAAAAGACCGTGGATAATTTGACCTTGTCAATCTAACGACTTGCATGGTTAATGTGCTACCACCGCTCACAACTTTATGAGCTTTGACATCTTGATATCCTGCTCTAATAAGGGCTAAAAAATCAACCCCCGGATGATAATAAAAGTTTTTGTCTTCAAATTGTATGATACAAGATTTAAACTTTGTTGGTACTTTCTCATTTTCAGGAAAACGCCATTGTCCATCATCGGCAATACGAGCGCCGAGGAGATTACCTTGATTGTCTTCAATAACAGTGGATGTAGGTTGGTGAAACCGTGTGGCAGGAAAAAATATCCAAACAAACAATAATAAATAGGTGAAATAAATGCTAAACATATTATTCTTTAACAGCTTTTAACAACCTTGCATAATTTTTAAAATAATGTTTTTCCTCGAAATGATTAAACCCAAAACTTTTCAAAATTGTTTTCCAATCGCGTTCAATAAAATCAAAAGCATATTTACATTCAATTGCTTTAAATGGAATACGGTAATAGAAAGGCATATCTTTTAGCGAAAACTCAGCAAAATCCAAAATCATAAATTGCCCGCCCCTCTTTAAGTGGTTATAGGCATTTTTAATAATTTCCATTCTTATCTGGTGCGGAAAACCATGAATCACAAAACTGGTAAATACGATGTCGTATTGTTTTCCTAAATTAAACGGTATGTCGATGCGTTGTTGTTTTGTCTCTGTATTTTTATGTGGACAATTTTTCTCAAATTGTTTTAACATAATGGGGGATAAGTCAATACCTGTAATGAAGCCATTTGTGGAAAGATACGGATGCATTAAACAGGCATTTCTTCCGGTACCACAGCCGAAATCTAAAATTTGATTATCTTGTTGAATATGCATATCGGCAATAGCACGGCGAATAAATTTTTTGTAAAGTCCTAAAGAAGCAATATTTAGAATGCTGTCATAATGCTTAGATACAAAAGGATTTAGTTCTACTTTAGAATCGGTATAAATTTTTCCCATTTTTCTGTTATTTAATATGCCAAAATTAGACAAAAAAAACAACTTTTGTACTTTTAAAATTAATACAATGACAAGACTAAGTGTAAATATCAACAAAATAGCAACATTGCGAAATGCCCGGGGGGGTAATTTACCGGATGTTATAGAAGCGGCAAAAAATATAGAAAGATATGGTGCTCACGGGATTACTGTTCATCCCAGACCGGATGAACGCCATATCCGGTATGCCGATGTGTATGAATTAAAGAAAATTCTAACAACAGAATTTAACATTGAAGGGTATCCATCTGAAAAATTTTTAAATTTAGTAACCGAGGTAAAACCGGCACAAGTTACTTTAGTGCCCGATCCGCCGGATGTATTAACATCAAATAATGGCTGGGATATTAAAACACATTTTGATTTTTTAAAACCGATTGTTGAAAGATTGCAATCGCAAGGTATTCGTGTATCTCTTTTTATGAATGCAGAACCGGATATGGCAAAACAGGCCAAGAAAGTAGGGACAGATAGGGTAGAACTCTACACAGAATCGTATGCACGATTATATGCAGAAGGGAAAAAAGAAGAAGCAATACAACCTTTTGTTGAAACAGCTAAAGCGGTTAAAGAGTTGGGATTAGGCTTAAATGCCGGACATGATTTAAATTTACAAAATCTTAAATATTTCCATCAGCAAATTCCTTGGTTAGATGAAGTTTCCATTGGCCATGCTTTAATTTCCGATGCTTTGTATCTTGGGTTGGAAAATGTTGTAAATTTGTACCTTAGAGAATTGCAATAAATAGATTTTAGAAAAAACGACAGCTTATTAATTTGCTTTTTCACAGAATATACGGTAACGGATTCCCGGTAATTATCCTACACGGGCTTTATGGCGCGTCAGATAATTGGGTGACTATTGGGAAAATGTTAGCCAAAGATTTCAAAGTCATTATTCCTGATCAACGCAATCATGGGCAATCGTTTCATCATCCGGCAATGGATTTTGACATAATGACTGAAGATTTAAAGATGTTTGTTGATGAGCTGGGACTTAAACACTTTCATCTCATAGGTCATTCTATGGGCGGGAAAGTAGCAGCCAATTTTACACAGCACTATCCTGACCGCGTAGAAAAAGTCGTTTTTGTTGATATTTTGCCCTATAACACCAAACCAAGTAAGAAAATCATTAAATTTCATAAAATAGTAATTTCTGCACTCAACGAATTAGATTTAACTGCTTTTGCTGATAGGGAGAGTCTGAAAAATTACTTATTGTCAAAACTCTATTCTCCTGAATTGGTTAATTTCCTAATGAAAGATTTTTATCTGACTAAAGACAAAACTTTTGTTTCAAAACTCAATATTAATGCAATCTACAACCATATGGATGATGTGTTGAGTGAAGTAGAAATTACCAAAACAATAGAAAATCAAGCAATGTTCATAAAAGGCGGTGATTCAGAATACTTTATGGTGTCTGATTTCCCTCACATTAAATTAAGATTTCCCAATGCTGAAATGAAGATTATTGACGGCACTACACATTGGGTACATGCAGAAAAGCCAAAAGAATTTCTCAAATTAATATCATCATTTTTAAAAAGTGTGTAATTTTATAGTATGAAGTTAAATCCAGACGAGATACAATTAATTTTAATGACGCTTAAGGAGCATTCCAAATATGATTTGATGGATTATTCGGAGAAATCTATTCAGCGACGCATTGAGAAAATCATGGATGACTTTCAGGTTGATGTGCCGGAAATGGTCAAAAGAATAAAATCTGATGACATATTTCCTGATAAATTAGTTGAAGCTATTTCCGTAAATACAACAGAATTTTTCAGAGACCCGGAAATTTGGCATCAATTGCGCTATGATATCTATCCACAGCTAAAGGATTTACCGCAAATTAATATTTGGCATGCCGGTTGCTCCACAGGGCAAGAAGTTTACTCCAATCTTATATTGCTGAATGAATTGGGACTGCTTGACAAAGCGAATGTTTTTGCTACAGATATTAATGAAAAAGTAGTTGAAAAAGCAAAAACAGGTGTTTTTCGCTACCGGTTTAACTATGAACAAAAGGAAAATTTCGATAAAGTTATTAATGAACATCCGCTAAATTACGAGATTCGCAGAGATATCCCTTTTAATAAATATTTTGATATTAATGAAAAACGGGATATTTTAGCTATTAAACCTTTTTTGAAAGACAAGGCGATGTTTCGTCAACACGACTTAGTTAATGGAGACAAAAGTTTTAGGATGAAATTTCACCTGATTATCTGCCGGAATGTATTGATATATTTTAATTTTCCTTTACAAAAGAAAATTATCAGGATGTTTTATGATAATATGGAGAATAAAGGTTTTATTGTTTTAGGACATCATGAGAGTATTTTGGAACCTGCCGAATTCAACCTTAAAAAGCAGAAAGAATACTATATAAAAGATATTCAGAGCGATAAGCATTAAAAAAATCCTTTTATCTTAAGAAATTATCGTCTATTCTTCAATATTTCCTTAAGATAATGTTCAAAATCTTCCACCGGTGAATGGGCCGGATTGCGAATGATTTTTCCGTAAGGATCAATTAAGATAAATGTCGGGATAACCGCTATATTACGGCTTTTAAGTTGTGTAATGTTATCTACAAGATAGTATGGAAATGATAACTTATTGGTTAAAAAATACTTATCTATGGCTTCTTTTTGAGATGCTACAAAGATTGGTGTAATCTGTAAAACATTTTTGTATTTCTCAAACAATTGCTGAATGAGTATAAAGTTTTCTTGGCAAGGTAAATTATTGATGTCACAGAATATGACATAATTGTATTTTCCTTTTAAGTTATCGAAGGTTAATTTTTCGCTTTCATTTGCAGGGTCGTAAAAAATAAGTGATTTTAACGAATCTTTCGGCGCAAAAAAATCGTGATTAATTTTATGTATGATAAGTGAAGCTATCTGCCTGTGTTCAGGAATAGCTGAAGTCTTAGCAATGGAATCCAGTGTCATAAGGATTTGTTTTCGCGGAAAATAAGAAAAAGCCGCCAGTTTTGAAGGATAGGCACCGTCGTAAAGTCCTTTCAACATAACCAACTCACACAAAGAATCATCTTGCATCTCATAGCGATTCTGTAAAGTCTTCATTATGAGGGTCGGACTTTTTCCTTTTGCGATATCGTCATATATGGCTTGTCCCTTCGGCTGGTTTGAATAATATTGAAAAAAGTCCTTATAAAGCCCGTTAAATAATGCCATATAAGCCGGGTTTTGATATAATATGGGCTTGTGCGTAAAATAATGCCATGTGATATATCGCATATCCCGTTTACTGCTCATAAAACGCAGATATGCCAGTTTATAGGTGATATAATTTTGTAGAAAAGGATTTTTTATTGGTCCGAACAGACTGTCTATTTTTTGATAAAAAGTGTCTAACCGTATGTGATAGCCCTTTTGAAGAATCATGTAAAAGTTATTGGTCAACAGGTTATTATACTGTGTCAGAAATCGTAAAACTTGCCGGTTAAGTTCTGTTGAAGCCGTGTCGTCAATACCTAACCAAAAATTTTCCGGTTCAAAATACGGATTTAAACTATCTGCAATGGTTTTGGGTTCATACGGTGGAAAAATTAAATGATAGGTTTTATCTTTTTCGGCAAAAAATTTGACAAGTCTTCGCCCAAAATTGGCCATTATCAATTGTGTTTGTTTTAAGGTAAAAGATGTCCTGAAATGACCATTGGTGTCTATTTTGGCAACCCCGAGAACTGTGTCTTGGAAAGTAATGTAATCGGTGTATGAGAAAAACTTTAATGCTTTATTTGATAAATGCTTATCAACCTTTCCCTCAAGTATTACTTGCGACTGTAGATTTACTATTAATGATAGGGAAATCAAAGAAAATAGAAATATTGATTTCAGTGCCATAGGGGAGTGCTATTGATTAATGTCGTAAGGTAAAAATTGTGACGCATCGCCACCATGACGAATAATATCACGAATAATGGTTGAGGTAATCGGAGTCATCTCGGGTGTTGTTAAAAGGAATACTGACTCAATGCCGGGCATCATCATTTTGTTCGTCTGCGCAATGGCACGCTCATATTCAAAGTCCGATGATGTCCTGATGCCTCGCAACAGGTAGCCGGCGTTTATTTTTTTTGCAAATTCAATAGTCAGTCCTTCATACGAAGCAACTTCTACTTTATCAGCAAAATTTTTAAAAGTCTGTTTTATCCATTTCATCCGTTTTTCTAACGGGAAAAAATCCTTTTTATTGGAATTGTAGCCAATGCCGATAATAATTTTATCAAACAAAGGTAATGCCCTAAGGACAATGGATTCATGTCCTTTTGTAAACGGGTCAAAAGAGCCGGCAAATAAAGCAATTTTCTGTGTCATACTCAATTGGATTAGAATATTGAGTAAACAAAGGTAATATTTATACTGTTTTGCAATTAATAAAAGACTGATAAATTATAATAGAGACATAAAAAAGTAAAAGTTCATTTCTATAACAGTAGAATATTTCATTTTATACCGAACTGCTATCAATACTACTTACATACCAC
>Ga0114934_10002322_pt1 | contig 12182 bp, 8 predicted proteins | sample 4SBtaG_2_FD_99695 | JGI IMG/M metagenome (GOLD analysis project Ga0114934, IMG submission 99695) | Deep subsurface microbial communities from Kolumbo volcano to uncover new lineages of life (NeLLi) - 4SBTROV10_white metaG | ecosystem: Environmental > Aquatic > Marine > Volcanic ...
AAGTTTAAATTATGATGGAAATAAAATTTATCTTATAGCCTTATTCTAAATTTTAATGGCAGTTCTAAAAATAAATTTTGCATTTCCTTTTCCAAATACTATTTCGTCACCGTCATTTAGTTCTTTTGATTGATCTGGGAAAACAATTTCTCCGTTTATTGTGGTACCGTTTGCGCTTTGTTTGTCAGAAAGAAAAATTCTGTTAGCTCGTGTAAGGATAATTGCTTGTTCGGAAGAAACAGAAACTTCGTTGATAGTTATATCATTACCGGGTTTTCTGCCGATAGTATTTCTGCCTTCATAAATTCTGAAATCTAGCCCATAAGGGTTCATATCGAATGAAATAATCCATCCAACAATTTTTCGTTGAGTAAATTTTTCGTGCGAATCTATATTTCCTGTATCTGATTCAATTCCAGGGATAAAAGTCTTATCAAGATTTATTTCATCGTTTCCTTGATTGAATTTTTTTTGAGGAATAAAAGTTTTATTCGCATTCTCTTCTTGTTTTGGAGGTACAGGATTATTAATTGTCGTTGTTTCAGGATTCTCCGAATCATCCAGTTTTACAGTATCAGGAAAACAATAAGGACATTGTTTGTATTCGTCTGCATCATAAAAGTGGTTATTTTTACATTTTACAATTTTTGCCATAGCTAAATTTTTTAATTTCTGTAAATTTGTAAAGTAATATTGTAAGTCTGTCTTAATTTAATGTCTGTTAAATAGAGAGTGTATCTGCTACTTTTGTTTAATCCTTGAATATATATCAAAGGTTTTGTTGATTTCGGTGTAAATCTTATTGGAATATATGAGTAATATTCGCTCATAAGACTTGAAGTTTCATAAACTTTATCAAAATAACCTGTGTTTATATTGTAAACATATACTCTCAATGTATTTGAAGAAAAGTTATCATCAGTGTTTTGTCTGAAATAAAAACTCAAAGTAGCAGTAACTCCAGGAATAAGTGATTGTTTAGGAATTAGCAACAGATTAGATTTGTCATAATAATCCATATAAGAGAATGACAGATAATATTTTTCATCGTAAAAGTCGTAATTCCAATGAGTGTCACCAAAGTCAAAGTTTTTACCCATTACTTCTCCGTTAGTATAAGAGACTATAGTATAGTTTTGGCTATAGTCGGAGAAATATATAATATTGCTATAATCTGTTGCATATGAAGCATAAAATTTGTCAAGAATCGGTTCTCCATCTTCGCCAATTATTGAATATCTTCCTCCTTTTTTGATAATTATCAGATTGTTTTTTGAGCCAGTAGTAAAGGCATAATCGTATTTATCGCTTAATGTTTCCTCATTTGAATTTATAATAAAATATTTGTCGTCTTTTTTGACCAGGAATTTTTCCGAATTAATTTTTTTTAGATAATCATACTGAGGTTTTATTATTTCCTTACCGTTTCTTTTTATTATTCCGTAAAGATCGTCTTTTTTGACCATGTACATATTGTCTTTTACATCTTTAAATTCATCGTAGAAATCGCTGATTTTATTTCCGTAGATATTATAAAAAGCATATTTATCATCATTATCAATTAGGTACAAGTATTCACCCATTGTTTGAATATCATCATACCAGCCTAAAATAACGTTGTTGTTTTGGTCTATCAATGCGGTTTTATCATCTTTTGTAACTCTTGCAATTCCATCTCCTAAAAAATCAAAAGAATCGTAATCTAGAGCTATAACTTCATTTCCATCAAAGTCAATCATTCCGCATTTAGAATTCTTACACACTTTTATTCCACAATATTCATAATTGTCGTACTCAGGTATAGACGTTGTTTTTCCTGTGTAAACGTTGTATAATTCGTTTCCTGATAAAATGAAGATAGGCTTGTTGGGTATTTTTTCAATTATTTTATAATTTGTTGGAAATAATTTATTCCCTTTATAATCTATTAGATTCGAGAAATAATTTTTCTCAGTTAAGAAATAACCTGAATATTCTTCAATATTATCATATTGTTCATTTTGAATTAATGTCCCGTCACGGAAAATGATAGTATATGTTCCGTTATCATTTTCAAGAATAAAATATGTTTTTTGATAGTTTGTTTCGAGATCTTCAAAATTTGAATAGATTGTATTGTCATCGACTGATGTTAGGCTATATTCTCCTGATTCCTTTATTTTTAGAATATTATCGTCAACAAAAGACATAAAGTCTGCTTTATTATTTATGATAATGTTGTCCCAAATATCTTTTAACTGATATTCTTTATCTTTTTTTGCAATAATGTATGGATAACTGTATGAAATATAATCGTATCCTGATGCAAGTTCTGTACCCTGATGGTTTAATAAAACATATTCATTATTTTTATTTTTCAAACGTGAGATTCCATCAATAAAGTTGTAAGCAGTTTTATAAATAAAATTTGTAATAATCTCACCTTTTAAGTCTGCAATGGCAATTTTGCCTTCAGATTCAAGACTAATACATCCTTCGTTGATATAGTCAATGTTATCGTACCAGGTAGAAAACATTTCGTCATTATTTTCATCAACAATATTCCATTTCCCTTCATTATTAGCAACTATATATATGCTGGGTGCAAAGAAAAAATAATCAGAGTAAGTTCCAGATGTATTATTATGGTTCTGAATAAGAATATCATTATTGTCATATTCAACAATATAGGCGTATTGGTCATCGTAAAATGACCAAACACTATCATCCATAAATACTTGTTCACCATCTTTATTGAAGACTTCAACCTGATTTTTGCTGTAAATTACTACTTCTCTATTATAATTTATATCTTCTATATTTTCAATATCTTCAAGAGTTGATTTTACAAAATTGAAATTTGCAACAACGTATAAATTATTCGATTTTTGAAGTATCATATAATTATTAACATCTTCTTCTATCAGTTTATCGAAAGTTTCTAAAATTTCGTTGTCTCTAATTAGTTCCCAAACTCCGTTATTTTGAACTAAAGCAAAATTGTCAAGGAATTTAATATCATCCAGAGCATCAGCAACTTGTTCATCATCTGCCAGATTAAATAATGTCCATGTATTGCTTGCTGAATCTAAAGTTGCATAATAATAATTGCTCCACTTAATTATTTGGTTCGGTGCAACAATTTCTTTTCCTGTGACATCAATAATTCCTTTTCTGTAATTTTTCATAACTACGAATTTGCTGTATGGAAGCTCTTCAATAAAGTTGTATTTGTTTCCAATTGTTTTTCCTTTCGAATTTATTAATTGGTACTCGGTTCCATTTACAACAGTATAAGTATTTGTTGCAGAATTGTAAATCATATCGTCATACCAATCTGTTATGAAATCTCCATTCGGTTTCATTAAAGCATATTTGAATTTATCAAAAATAACATATTTGTCGTTAAAAAATGTAATTCTTTGATATTTAGGTTCTAATATGTATTTGCCTGATTGATTTATTATTCCAAAACCTGTTTTTTCAGAAATTATAGCTGTTTTTGTAAAATTGAAATCTTCTGCATATAAAAATTTGGGTTCAGTAATTTCTTTTCCTGATTTTTTGATATATCCAAATAATCCATTTTTGCTTATTATTGCTATATTATTACGGAAAGGTTTTGCAAAACTGTATTTGAAGTCAATTTTGACTTTTCCGGATGTTGAAATGTATCCGTATTTATGCGAATTTTTTCCGTAAGCCAGAATCATTCCGTTTTGACCATTGTCTCTAAAATTTACGTATAATGTATCGGGTATGTCATTCAGAATTTTCCCTGATTTGTTGATTACGTGCCATCCGGTTTTATCTTCAACTAGGGCTTTTCCATTATAAAAGCTCATTGCATTGTAGTATTGAGGAGGAATTTGAAATTCGCCTTTTTTGTTAATATAGCCTAATAATCCTTTTTGCTCAACAATGGCTAGTTGGTCATCTGAGAAATCATCAGCATAGGCTACATATTTTTCAAGTAATATATTTCCGTCTTTATCTACAAAGTTGTAAAAGTTATCAACTTCAATAAGAGCAAATCCGCTGTGAAAGTCATTTATATATTTAACATAAAGTCCTGTAGGTGCATTTTCAGATGTAATAATTTCGTGATTTACATGTCTGAAAAATTCATTTTTTGGTTGATTAAAAGATTTTACAAAGAAAAATGCAATAAAAAATAGAGCAATGATTCCAGTTCCACCGAATATAAATTTTTTGTATTTTGAGAAGAAAGAATTTACAGGAGCAAGGTGGTCTATTTTAGATTTTTTATGTTCCTGAGTTTTATCTATCCTCTTTTTTATTACTGTATTGTCATCGATTTCTGTTTCAGGCCTGATAACAGTTGTGTCTTCAGTGTATTTAATATTTGGAGCAATAATTGTATTCCCCTGTTTTATTTGCATTAGATCATAAATAAATTTTTCTGCGGTTTGGTATCTGTCATCAGGATTTTTGGCAGTTGCTTTATCAATTATTACCTGAAATTCTTTGTGATTTTCAAGTTTTGGGAGGTCTTCATTTACGATTCTTTGTTGAATGTCTGTTGTTGAAAGTCCTTCGTAAATGCTTTTGTCTTCTAGCATTGAATATAAAATAATACCAACAGAGTACAAATCTGTTCTCCTGTCTACACTTTTGGGATCTTTTATTTGCTCAGGGCTTGAATATCTTGGGGTTCCCAAAAATTCACCTGTCATACTCAGATCTTCTGATTTTATTTTTGCTATACCGAAGTCAAGTAATTTTACTTCATTATTTTTTGTAATAAAAATGTTTGATGGTTTTACATCACGATGATAAACTTCCTTGTGGTGAGCATATGCAAGTCCATCCAAGGTTTGAATTGTAATGTCAATTATTTGTTCTCTTGTTAGGTTCACTTCTTGATTACCTATGTAATGATTCAGGTCCATACCTTCGAGTAGAGGCATTATAATAGCTAAAATGCCGTCCTGATTATATAGATTTTCAATTTTAAGTATATTTTTATGCTCTAGTTTGAGCATTAACTTTGCTTCGTTTATGAATCTTTTTCGTATTTTTTCATTTTTAGATAGGCTAGGATTCAGGATTTTTATTGCAACTGTTTTTTCCAGTTCATCATAAACACCTTTGTAAATTGTTGCCATTCCTCCACCAGCAATAGGAGGGAATACAATTCGATAATTGAGGATACTTTCAACAGACACTTTTTCTCAAACTTATTTATTTTTAGAATTATTACCAAATATTTTGTCAAGAAACGAGAAAATTATTTTCTTTCTATATAGCAAATTATTTAATCGAAATTCTGTAATTTGTTCTTACATTTTATGGCTTAGCACAAAGTATTATAATTCTGAAACAAGATTTTTTTTTGTTTTAAATATAGTACAGGAGTTTAGATTGTTAAATTAATAGTTGTCTGTTTACAATTTTAAAATTTTTAATATAAAAAAAACAATTATTTTTGCAAATACAAATGAATTTAATATTTATATTTTATTGTATAAAAAAATATTATAAATTGCAAAAAAATACAGAATGATTGTTCATGATTATAAAACTATATTTATTCACGTACCTAAAACAGGTGGAACTAGCATAGAAAATTTTTTTGTTGAAATGTTTGGTTTAAATCCTAAGACAGATAGACCTGTGCTTCTACTAGGTCTTAATTATGCAAAAGTAGGACCACTTTGGTTAGGTCATTTGACTGCAGAAGAATATTACAAATTACACTTTGTTTCAAAAGAAATTTTTGATAATTATTACAAATTTGCTTTTGTTAGAAATCCTTGGATGAGAGCTGTATCTTCTTATAAATCATTGAATTATGATTTAGCTATAAGTTTTAGAACTTATGTTAAGGTTCTATTGCCAATATTATATAAAAATTTTATGTATGATTTTGTAAAACCTCAGTATAAGTTTTTATGTAATGAAAAAGATGAAATAATCGTTGATTTTCTTGGTAGATTTGAAAACTTAAAAGAGGATTTTAAAAAAGTTTGTAAGAGATTAAATATTGAAAACGACGAATTACCTTTTCACAATAAAACAGAGAGAATGAAAGGCTTTCAGACGGTAATAAAAGTTCTGAAATTTTTTAAAAGATATCCGAAATTAGTTAGGTATTATGGTCCTGATAAAATAAAACAAAAAGATTATAGACTATACTACGATGATGAATTGAAAGCAGAAATAGCAAGAATTTATAAAAAAGATATAGAAATGTTTGGATATACTTTTGATAATTAGAAAATATTTCTTCTAAAATAATTTACAGAAGTTATTGACTACTAAATATATTCTAATTAAGTATTTTATATTAAAAAGACATTTTTTCAGCAATTCCGCAGGAATATAATTTTTTACCGCTAAGTCTCATAAAGTAAAAACGCAAAGTAAAAACTTAGAGATACTTAGTGGTTAATTCTTTTTTTCCGCCGAGTTTCATAATAGATTTTTCACCACGAAGTTTAACAAAGTAGCACAAAGTGAAAATATTCGTGCATTCGTGGTTATTTTTTTTTACCACAGAACTTAGAAATGCGTAGATTTAATAATTGTAAGGTTTTCAGAACAAAGACTGAAAAAAACTTTTTAAACTAAATTCATCTTTCCTTATATTTATCACATACAGGCAAATATATTATCTTGAGGAAATGCTAAATAAAATTTTGTTTTAAAAAATAAATATCTATTTTTGTTCAATATTCAAAGAAATGAAAAAAATTAACACAAGATATTATTACTATTTCAACTTGCAAATTGCGAGGTAATAATTATGTGTTTACAAAATACTCTATGAAGCCTCGCAATTTAGCGGGGCTTTTTTATTAAACATTATTATGAAAAATTTTTACCAAACATATCAACTTTATTATTACTACTATTCTTATTGCAAAGAATATCGGGGTTGCTATGTTTGAAAAAATATTATAAAATTGACATTTAAGTAATCCCGACATTGTTCGGGATTTTTTTTTAATAATAAAAATATGAAGCAATTTGAAATTAAACCTGCAAATAGAATTTCTAACATCGGAGAATATTATTTTTCTAAGAAATTGACAGAAGTTCGGAATTTGAAACAAAAAGGAAAACCAATCGTCAATCTTGGCATTGGAAATCCAGATATGAGGCCTGATAATTCTGTAATTGAAAGTCTTATATCTTCATCAAAAAGCTCTGAAAGTCATTTTTATCAAAGCTACAAAGGTTTGGCAGAACTCAGAAAATCATACGCAGATTGGTATAAAAAATTTTACAAAGTAAACCTAAATCCTGAAACCGAAGTGCTTCCATTGGCAGGCTCAAAAGAAGGAATAATGCTGATTTCAAATGCATTGATAAATCCGGGCGACAATGTTTTGATTCCAGACCCCGGATATCCTGTTTACTCTTCAATTTCAAAGATGTTTGGTGCAAATATCATTTACTATAAGCTGACAGAAGAAAATAATTGGCTTCCTGATTTCAACAATTTAAAAAATATTGTAACAGACAACAAAATAAAGCTAATGTGGATTAATTACCCCAATATGCCAACAGGAGCAAAATCTGATGAAAATTTATTCAGAAAAATTGCCGATTTTTCTGCAGAATTTGGAATTATCGTTTGCAATGACAATCCTTACAGTATGATTTTAAATAATAATCCTCAAAGCCTTCTAAAATTTTCGACAAAAGAAAATTTGTTGATTGAACTAAATTCTTTGAGTAAATCATACAATATTCAGGGATTTAGGCAAGGCGTTGCTGTTTCAAATTCTAAAGTTATTGATTTTTTGCTTAGAGTAAAAAGTAATTTCGACAGTGGAATGTACAAACCTTTACAATATGCAGCAATAGCTGCTATGAAACTAAATGGTGATTGGTACAAAAAGATAAATCAGACATATAGAATCCGAAAAGAAAAAATTTTACGAATGATGGATATTATAAATTGTGAATACAAAAAAGAAACTGTCGGAATGTTTGTTTGGGCAAAGGTCTCTAATCAATACAAAAGTGGTGAAGAATTGGCTGACAATCTTTTGTATAATTACAACATTTTTGTTACACCCGGAATAGTTTTCGGTGAGCAAGGAAAAAAATTTATTAGAGTATCTCTAAGTGCTTCTGATAATGAAATAGATATAGCTTTGAAAACAATTACTGAAAAATTTAATCAATAAGAAATGAAAATAAGGATAATCGGACTGGGTTTGATAGGTGGTTCAATGGCCATAGATTTAAAAAAACGTGGTTTTGCAACTAAAATAATAGGAGTAGATAATAATTCCCAAAATGCACAAAGGGCTTTGGATTTAGGAATTGCAGATGAAATAATGGATATGGACAAAGCTGTTGAAAATACAGATATTGTTGTTTTGGCAACACCCCTAAAAGCAGCTTTAAAGATATTGCCTCATTTGCTTGATATTTCTACAAATCAGGTGATAACAGATGTGTGTTCAACAAAAAAATCTTTGTGTGAAACTGTAGAAAATCATCCAAACCGAAAAAATTATATTGCGGCTCATCCAATGGCAGGAACAGAGAATTCGGGTCCAGATGCTGCACAAGAAAATTTGTTTGACAATAGAGTAATAATTTTTTGCGATACAGAAAAATCTGATAATCACAAATTTGCATTAGTAGAAAAAATGTACAATGTTCTTAGAATGAAATCAATATATATGAATTCTCAGAATCACGATGAACATGTGGCTTATGTATCGCATATTTCTCATATCAGCTCTTTTGCTTTGGCAATTACAGTTTTGCAAAAGGAGAAAAACGAAAAAAATATCCTTGCTTTAGCCTCTGGAGGTTTTGAATCTACAGTAAGATTGGCAAAAAGTTCATCTTCAATGTGGACACCAATTTTTTGTGACAACCAAAGCAATCTATTAGAAGTAATTGATACGTATATGAATGTATTGAGCAATTTCAAAGCAGCCATTGTTGCAAAAGAAGAAATGAAAATCGATGATATGATTATTCAGGCAAACAAAATCAGGAAAATTTTAAACTAAAAATATGGAAACTTCTACAATGCAAAAAACAGAAACTTGGACAAATTTGTACGCAAAAAAAAGAATGCTCATCGCCGGACCTTGTAGTGCTGAAACTGAAGAGCAGGTTTTGCAGACAGCAATCAAATTATCTAAACAAGGAGTGAAAATTTTTAGAGCCGGTATCTGGAAACCTCGAACACGTCCTGGAGGTTTTGAAGGAGTTGGAGCCAAAGGGCTTGAATGGCTCAAAAAAGTAAAGTCTACAACAGGAATGAAAGTCACTACAGAAGTAGCAAATATCAAACATGTTTATCAAGCTTTGAAAGCTGGTGTTGATATGCTTTGGATAGGTGCACGTACTTCTACAAATCCTTTTGCTGTTCAGGAAATTGCTGATGCTCTAAAAGGAGTTGATATTGATGTAATGATTAAAAATCCTCTAAATCCAGACATAAACCTATGGATTGGAGCTATCGAACGCTTTCAGAAAAATGGAATAGAGAAAATAGCTGCTATTCATAGAGGTTTCTCAACCTACGAAAAAACAATTTACCGTAATGCCCCAACTTGGCAAATTCCCATTGAATTGAAACGTCTTTTTCCAGAATTGACAATTATTTGCGACCCAAGTCATATAAGTGGAAATCGCGATTTGATAAAATCAGTAAGTCAGACAGCAATGGATTTGGATTTCAACGGATTGATGATAGAATCTCACATCGACCCCGACAATGCGTGGAGTGATGCAAAACAACAACTCACTCCTGATGCAATGATGCAAATTTTGAATAGTCTAAAGATTCGCGAAATAAAACCTCAAGGAATATCATTAGAAACAATCGAGGAACTTAGATTCAAAATAGATGATTACGACCAAAAGTTGCTCGAATTGTTGAGTAAAAGAATGGATATTGTAAAAGCAATTGGCTTATACAAAAAAGTTAATAATATGACTATCTTGCAATCAGATAGATGGAGTGATATACTAAATTCTAATATTCAAAAGGGAGAAGAACTTGACCTGAGCAATGATTTTGTAAGTAGTATTTTTAAAGCAATTCATATAGAATCAATAGCAAAACAGGAAAAAATTTTGAACAGTGATATTTAATTTTTCATTACAAAAAATTTACTTTTATAAAATTAAAGTTTAAGATGAATATTACATTAAATCATAGAAAATACAATGGATTTTTAAATGCTCCACCTTCTAAAAGCATTATGCAGAGATTTATTGCTGCTGCTCTTTTGGCAAAAGGCGAATCAATTATTTCAAATTCGGATAAAAGTAATGATTCTAAATCAGCTTTGAAAGTGGCTGAAAATCTCGGTGCATCAATTCACTATTCTAATAACAATGTTCATATTGAAGGAACCAAAGGCTTGAAAAACACAACAATAAATGTAGGTGAGAGCGGTCTTGGAATTCGTATGTTTAGTCCTATTTCTGCACTTTTTGAAGAAGAAATTACAATCATTGGAGAAGGTTCCTTGAAGAAAAGACCCTTAGGAATGATAAAAAAGCCACTTGAAGACCTTGGAGCAATAGTTATTTTAAATAATAATTTTTTGCCTGTAAAAATTAAAGGCAAATTAAAAGGCGGTAAGACCATTGTTGACGGTAGTATAAGTTCTCAATTTCTTACAGGACTTTTATTTGCTCTACCAATGGCAGAAAATGATTCAGTTCTTCAAGTCATTGACCTCAAAAGCAAACCTTATATTGATTTGACAATTGATGTTTTGTCGAAATTTGGAATAGTAATAAGACACGATGATTACAAGTTTTTTTACATAAAGGGCAATCAAAAATATAAAGCAACAAATTACAGAATAGAAGGAGACTGGAGTTCTGCCTCGTTTCATATTGTTGGCGCTGCAATCTCTGGTAAAGTGGAGATTTATGGTTTAGATTTTAATTCAAAACAAGCTGATAAAATGATTTTAGATGCTGTAAAAAGTTTTGGAGCGGATGTGATAAAAGGAGAAAATTTAATAATTCGTAAAAAAAATAATCAGGCATTTGAATTTGACGCAACAGACTGTCCTGATTTATTTCCGCCATTGGCAGTTTTGGCAGCAGCTGCAAGAGGCAAAAGCCGAATCAAAGGAGTAGGGCGATTGACGCACAAAGAAAGTAATCGTGCTCTTGTTATTCAAAAGGAATTCGCAAAATTAGGAATTGAAGTCGAAATAGAAGGTGATGAAATGATTATCAATGGCGGAATACCAATAGGTGGGCAAATAATTTCAAATAATGACCATCGAATAGCAATGGCTGGTGCTTTGATGAGTTTAATAAGTGCTAATCCAGTAACAATAATAGATTCACAAGCTGTAAATAAGTCATATCCTGCTTTTTTTGAGGATTTTTCGCAGGTAGTAATTTGAAAATATAATTTGTCTTTTTTTACATTTTCATAAAAAAAGCTGATTTTTTTTATCAGCTTCATTAAATTGTGTTTAAGAAAATTATTTTATCAGTTCAATTATTTTGGGATTCATAGGAGATGTTTTAGGCGGAAAAACAGCAATTAAGTTGCCATTCTCGTCAATAATGTATTTTTGGAAATTCCATTTTACTTTTGATTTCATTTTGCCATTCAACTTTTTGTCAGTCAGCCATTTATAAACCGGACTCTTTTGTTTGCCTTTTACACTAATTTTTGCCATCATTGGGAAAGTAACTCCATAATTCATTTGACAAAAATTCGCAATTTCTTCGTTTGTTCCCGGCTCTTGCCTCAAAAAATCATTTGACGGAAACCCAATTATTACAAAATTATCACCTCCATATTGCTCATATAATTTTTCCAGCTCTTTATATTGTGGCGTAAATCCGCATTTAGAAGCTGTATTTACTATCATTACTTTTTTTCCTTTCAATGACGAAAAATTAAATGTTTCTCCTGTAATTGTTTTTGCCTGTAAATCGTAGAAACTTTGGGCATCTCCTGTTGATATTATCATAGCCATAATTATTATTGTTAAAATTTGTTTCATATTTTTAATTTTATAATGTCATCAAAGTTAACAAAATAATCCATAATATAGTATTTTATGAAAACTGACACAGCAATTCCTCAAGAAAGCAAAATCCCATATTCTTTACCAAATTATTATTTTTTTTTATTAGGGCGGCCGGGCGGGCTATCCGCTTGTAGTCCCCTCGTCTCAGGCGGCAAAAACAACAGGCTACAAGGATTTTCCCTCACC
>Ga0114934_10002323_pt1 | contig 12178 bp, 14 predicted proteins | sample 4SBtaG_2_FD_99695 | JGI IMG/M metagenome (GOLD analysis project Ga0114934, IMG submission 99695) | Deep subsurface microbial communities from Kolumbo volcano to uncover new lineages of life (NeLLi) - 4SBTROV10_white metaG | ecosystem: Environmental > Aquatic > Marine > Volcanic ...
ATTGCCTCTTTTTTCCTTGCACTCAAAAGTTGAGAAAAAGAGCCCTAAGAGCGCAGGCACAGGGTTTAGAAGTTTTGCTGGATAAGACCCTAATGCTCTCCTGATTTCCTAAATCTCTTTTCAATCTTTGACCTGAGTTTCTCTACCTTCTTCCTGTCTTTGGAGGAAAAAAGGAGATAATTATCTATCATGGCCAGTGCCTTATCAAAATGATTTAATTCAACATATGTATTTACCAGATATTCCAATACAAAGTACTCCTTCTTTTTCTCATAAAATTTCTCCAGATATCTCGCTAACCTTGGATAATCTTTGAGGCCATCATCCAGACACATTATAACTGCATCCCATGTTAATTCATCATATGGGTCATCGCTGAGTTCCAGGGCCTTGAGAAAATACTCTTCCATTCTATCGTACTGCTTTTCTTCCATCTCCATATATCCCAGTAAAACATGAGCATCAACAGATTTGGGGTCTATAGATAGGGCCTGTTCCGCCATTTTTCTAATCTCTGAAAGCTGTTCATTTCTTCGCTCTTTTTTGAAAGACAGATGGGTATATCTATCCCATGCTTCGTTGATTGTGCTTTGAGGGTCATCTTTCTCAGAGTGCTTTGCTCCTTTCTGCCAAGGCCATTTTACCATTGTTTCACCCTGCTTAATCCTGCTTTATGTAATCAGTATTCAGTATAAATTACTTTCCTTCCGCCCCACAAAAGAGATTAAACAATCCACCCATGAAGAAAAATCAACGATACTTGAAAAGCATATGGAGATACTTTCTCAAAGATATGATATTCTGTTTCCTGTATTTCTTAGAAAAGGCCTTTGCGGTATCCCTGTCCAGCCCGCTCCTGCGCGTGGCCAGATAAAACCTTCTGTAGCGGCTTCGGGAACGGAATCGAAATCCGAGTAAAAGAAATAAAAGGTGGAGCAGAAACGCGACTATCCTCAGTGTAGAGATTACGAGAAGAGCCACCTTTCTGCCCCTTGACATGCCTACTCGCCCTCGTTCTCTTCTTCCTGTTCGTCTCCGTCATCCACATCTATCTCGGTGTTCTCTCCGTTCCTGACAATCCTGACTTTTTTCTTATTGCCAAAGTTCAGGCCTCCTTCCTTCTCAATGATTTTGCTTATCAGGGACGGGAGGTCCCGGCTATCCATGAACTTCTCCGTCAGTTTGTAGGCCTGCTGAGGATCCATGCCAGCATCCACCATCTGGTTGTAGAAGGATGCCACAGAGCGGCCATACTCCTCCGGATCCTGGCCGTTATATACCGCATCCACAATCTCCTTTATCAGCTTAGGCACCTTATCAGACACCACTTCCAGAACCTCTCTCAGCTCCTGTATGTCGTCTTCATCGTCCGTTTCCGGTTTGTGTTCCTTTTTTTCTTCTGTCATTTTATCACCTCTGTTATCTCAATCCTCATCACCCTTTATATCAATTCCGAGCACTTTTAACCACTTTCTGACCACTTCTTCCGAAAGGGAATACCTTCTATCTCTGGCGCCCTCGTTCTCCTCCACAACACCCATATCAACCAGCTGCGCAAGCTTCTTTGCGACGATGCGGCGCGAGGCCGTCCCCCTTCTCTTCCTCAATTCGTCCGTTATGCGCGAGATGTTGCCTTCTCTGATAGAGAAAAGAACCGAGATTATCTCCCTTGAAATAGGGTCTTTTACCTGGGGAAGGACGATCTCCGGGCCCACCGTGCCGTTAGAGATATAGGAATCAAGGATTCGCATATATGGAGCCAGAGATGACGCCGCAGAGTGCAGCTGCCTTGTACCTCTGTTGTCCAGCAGGGCATCTGTTAGCCGCCTCACAAGGACCTCCATCTCCGCAATTCGACGGGATAGTTCGGCAATCTTATCCTCAAGCTCCCTGTCTTCCATTGGTATGTAATTGCGGTCCACATTATAAAAGCGTATTGCTCACTAATGAACAGATGCGTCTGAATAGAAGAAAAAAGACCAGCAGTGCAGTCTATGAATAATAGAGAATAATAGAGCTTAATCAGAGATGCGTTAAAAATAATCTTTCTCGATAATCTGTAAGAAACATATATATAGGAATAAAACCATCCCTTCGTGAGATGGGTTGTGCGTAAGACCAGATCTCAACGCACGTACCTTTAGGGCTGTGCTCCAAAATTAAAATTCGATCTGGCCGCACGTCAGGACTTTTTGCCTGCCCATCTCCCCCCTTTCCTTTGGAGGAGTGAAATATGGAGATAAAAGAACTGAGAAAAGGCATAGAGGGCTTTGTAGGAGAGATGGATGAGGAGTACTACATGAACGGCTCTGGCCAGAAGGAGGAACTCAACCTGTCGGCCATATACAGCAGGTATTCCTACCTCTTCAGCGAGGAACTTCTACACGAGATTACTGCTGCCAGAGAGAGCGCAAGCGGTGAGGAGGACAGGAGTCTGCGGTTCTTTCAGGCATTTGTGACCGAGGCCCTTCTGGATTCCACTGTAACGGAGCTTAACGACCGCTTTGAAACCGAAGAGTCTAAAGCCAGCATTGAGGTCGATGGCGAGAAGATAGCCTACAGGATGTCCGCTGTAACCATGGCCAACGAGGAGAACCGGGAGAAGAGAAAGCTCATTGACAGAAAGAGGCTTGAGGTCGTAAAGGAACTGAATCCTCTTCTGGAGAAGAAGATAGCGAAACTCCATAAAACGGCAAAAAAGCTCGGATACGAAAACTACATGGAGCTATACCGCTCTCTGAAAGGGATCGATTTTGTCAATCTTGAGAAGATAATGAAGAAGCTCCTCACCCGCACCGAAGGGATATATGTCGAGAAGATGGACGAATTTCTCCAGGAGAATCTGGGAATAACACTGGCCGAAGCGGAGAAGCACGACATCTCCCTGCTGTTCAGAGGAAAGGAGTTTGATAGATACTTTCCAAAGGAAGGGCTCATAGGCACATTTAAGGAGACACTGAAAGGGATGGGCATTGACCTTGACTCGCAGACAAACATCCATCTGGACTATGAAGAGAGACCGAACAAGTCGCCAAGAGCATTCGTGGCCCCGATAAAGGTGCCGGATAAGGTTATGCTGAACCTGCTGCCGCACGGTGGATACAGCGATTACGATACACTCCTGCACGAAGGAGGCCATGCGGAGCACTTCGCTAGTGTTGAACCAGAGCTGCCAGAGGAATTCAAGTATCTCGGGGATGTATCCGTGAGCGAGAGCTACGCCTTCCTGTTCCAGTACCTGACAACAGATGAGAGATGGGTGGCCAAATACACAGAGATGGAGGACCTGAAGAAGTATCTGGACTTCGTCTATCTGATAAAGCTATTTTTCCTCCGGCGCTACGCTGCAAAGCTCATCTATGAGATAAAACTGCACCAGAGCATCGTTGACAGCAGTATGGGTGAGGTGTACAGGAAAACGCTGGAATCAGCACTCAAGTTCAGGCATCCTGAGGAGCACTACCTCGTCGATGTTGACGACGGGTTCTATGTATCGCAGTACCTGCGGGCATGGATATTTGAGGCCCAGCTAAGAGAGGCACTCCGTGAGAAATTCGGAGATCGATGGTTCGAGAACACAAAAACAGGGCCTTATCTGATAAAGAATCTCTATTCATACGGCCAGAAATACAATGTGGAGGAACTGGCCACTATGCTCGGATATCAGGGGCTCGACGCGGAACCGCTCATAGAAGAGATAGAGGATCACTTCGAGTGAGGAGAGAAGGAAACCTATTTATCCCACCTGGCCCATTTCCTCCCGATGAATATCATAACGATGGAGGAGATCAGCTCCGGAAATCTGCAGGATTCACCGCTGGATGCAGTGCAGAGGGCGATAGAGCTTTTTCGCCCATTTGTGCGGTCGTTCTTTCTGATTGAGAAGGAAGAAAAACTGACATGGAGCGAGGAGATGGAGGCATTGCAGGAATACAGAAGACACTTCTCGAACAGCGGATGCTTCCTCTGGACACCGGGAGGAAAGCCTGTTCTTGTGGATGAGCCGCAGGAATTCATAATCAATCTGAGAGGGATGCAAGGTACAGTTATTGTGATGGAGGCTGCCGAGATAAAGAAGAGTGGAACAGTTGAAAGGTCGGATGGAACTATGAGGATTACCGGTCGGGAAGGAATACCTGATATTGGGGCGGATCTTGATGTTGTAGTAATCGCTGAAGATGGGGGCATTGAGGGTGGAGAAGAGGATATACTCGAGGATGATGAGATTCGCCTTATCAGTGATGCGTTTTCAGACCTGCCGAACGACCTGAGGATTCACTGGGTGATAGATGGCGGCCTGCATGTCATGTGGGCCGAGGCTGTTGAGCGAATGTCGGAGCCGGAAACTGCCGATAAAGAGGAAAGAGAGGAAGAAGAAAGAGAGGCTATGGAGCCTGTTAGAGATGAGCCCGAGCCTACAATAGAAATAAGCCGTAGAGAAGATGATATACGCATTACAGCCACAGAGATATATGCTGAGTTCTGCGAGGGGGATAGCATTCCAGAGCATATCGACGGGCTGATAATCCCTGTTGAACTGACAGGCTTGATGGCAAAGATTCCAGACAGATACAGGATAGTCCTGAAACTTGAGGATAAAGAGGGGCTGGAGGGCATTCTTCATAAACTAAAAGAGATAAAGAAATCCCCGGAGATAATACTGCCCCCTGTCTGCAATCCGGAGGAGGCTGAAGAGATGCTGCGTAGAATGGAAGAGCAGGGCTTCTATTCCAGCAGGTTCCGTACAATGGCCAGCATTAAAGACCCGTGCGAGTTGCTTATTTCCAGCGAACTGGCAGAGGTATGCGATGGGCTTTATGTGGACCTTCCTGCTCTTATAGATAGAATCTGTGCCGATACAGAGGGAACAGGAGCATGTATCCTGCCAGTCAGAAAGGCTATTGAGATGGTTCAGGCTGCCCTGAGACCCGGTCAAAAAGCCATATACAGGATTCCAGCAGGAGATGATATACCTGCACTTCTGGTTAGAGAAGGGGGGCAGAGCGTCTCCTGCGAGCCTGCAAGGATAAAGAGAATCACTGCGGCCATTGCAAGGGAGGAACAGAGGATACTCCTGAAGAGTGTGGGCTTAAAGGGTTGAAGACAACAAATACCCATAAATAGCAGATAGACTATACCATCAGCATGACTCCGTTAGCATGGCTCTGCACAATCCCCATAATCCTTGCCCTTCTGCTTCTAGTGGTTCTGATTGTGGGTCTCATTTTCAAGATAATAAAATGGGCCCTGATTATAGGCTTCATCATTCTACTGGCAATTCTCGTGCTGGTAATAATAGGCTGACGATAATCTAATAATTGAAGGGATAAGAGATGATGAAGGAATTCAGAAAGGGCGTCAGAAGGATTCTTGAAGCAGGGAAGGTTCACATAGTCTCTCACATAGATGCGGATGGAATCACCGCAGGCAGCATCGCCTCCATATTTCTGGACCGCAATGGAATAGAATACGATATAGAGTTTGTAAAGAAGCTGGATGAAGATACCGTGGAACGTCTGCGCCGGGAAGGGCATGAACTGATCTGGTTTACCGACCTTGGAAGCGGAGCTGCAGACCTTCTGACAGATATGCCCGTGGTAATAACAGACCACCATGAACCGGCCAGAATCCCCCCACTTAAGATAAAGGGGAGAAAAACAGAACTCAATCTGGTTGAGGACTTCACGCATCTCAACGCACACCTGCTCGGCATGGACGGGGCAAGGGAGATAAGCGGTTCAGGGATGACCTATCTTCTGGCAACTGCCGATAGTAGCAAAAACAGAGACCTCTCTGCCCTCGCCATCGTCGGGGCTCTGGGGGACATGCAGGATAACAATCCTGAGTTTCGCCTCATCGGAAAGAACAGGGATATTCTGAAAGACGGACTGGACACAGGAAAGGTAAGCGTTATAGAGGACATGAGGGCGTTTGGGAGGGAGGCCAGGGATATCATAAAGTTCCTATCCTTTGCTAATGAGCCGGAGATCCCGGGTATATCTGGCAATCGCCATGCCGCAATAGAATTTCTCAAAAATCTGGGAATAAATATGATGAGTGGGGAACACTACCGCAGATGGTGTGACCTGACATACGACGAGAAGAAGGAGATTATAAGGGCCATAAAGATTCTGATAAGAGAGAACGGAGCCTCTGAGGAGGTAGAAAAGTCTCTCATCGGAGAGGTCTATATCATAAACGGGGAGGAGGTCGGGTCCAACCTTCACGATGGGAAGGAATTCGCCACGCTCCTCAACTCGTGTGGAAAGTACGGAAAAGCCGATATAGGATTCAATGTCTGTAGAGGTGATCGCGGCAGGTACCTCAAGGAGGCCTACGAGTTCCTGAAAGGGCACCGGGCAAATCTCGTGAGTGCTATGAGGAGGCTGGAGGATAAAAAGGTCATGGAAACAGATGTACTCCAGTACTTTCATGCCGGCGACGACCTCTCAGAGGAGATTGTTGGAACGGTTGCTGGTATGCTTCTCAGCTCCGGCAGCGTGAAGAAAACGCTCCCGATTCTGGCATTTGTTAATACCGAGGATGGAAAGGTAAAGGTATCCACCAGAGGAACCAGAAGCATGGTCAAAAAGGGGCTAAATCTCTCAAAAGCGGTCTCACAGGCATGCCGGGAGGTAGGGGGTGCAGGAGGGGGACACGACATGGCAGCCGGTGGAACAATAGAGCATGGGAGGGAGGACGATTTCATCCAGGCCCTCAGCAGGATAATAAAAGAGCAGATGAAAGAGGATTAGAGTATCTCCAGCAGTTTATCCAGATTCTCCAGCATATCCCTTACTGCCGCGCCTCTATGGGACAGGCGGTTCTTTTCTTCTGTGGACATCTGTCCAAAGGTTCTCCCATCGCCACCGTCAGGGATGAAAATCGGGTCGTAACCAAAGCCACCACTCCCAAGCGGTTCATGCGATATCCTGCCATCACACCTCCCCCGAAAGATAAGCCTTTTTCCAGACCCGCTAACACCAAAAACGGTCTCAAAGTGGGCTGTTCTTCTTTCATCCGGCAGGCCATCCATGAGTCTGAGAATCCCCGAATTGCCCAGTGTTTTAAACACAAAGGCGGAATAGACACTAGGGAAACCACCCAGAGCGTCTATAAAAAGGCCGGAGTCGTCTATCAAATATGCCATCTCTCTATCGCCGAGCCACTCGAGAGAGAAGGAAACGACCTCCTCACTGGAATCGGCCTGAATCTCGGGGCATGGGATATCGTTCTGCAGAACCTCAATTCCATGAGGCAATAGAATCTTCCTGACCTCCTCGAACTTTCCGCTGTTGGATGTTATAAATACAAGCCTCTTCATGTATATCTCCCTCTTTTCTCTATTTCATGGACCTTGTTTATCACCGCCTCCCCCTCCTGAAGTCCGGCATCTCCCGACGCCTCCTTCCACCCTGCTATGTAGGACTCCAGCACCCAATTAATCCCCTCTTCGTAGAAATCAGCGTGCGCAGATCGAAAGGCCTCCATGAGAAGGTGAAGGTCAACCCCTTTATGCTCCAGCTCATCGGTTCTGAAGCCGAGCGAGAAGTCTATCAGATAGACTCTGCCATCGCAGAGAATCATATTCGATGTCGTCAGGTCTCCATGAACAATCCCGCCAGCGTGAAGTCTGGCCACGAGCCTTCCGATCTCTCTGCAGAGTTCTTCCCTTCTTTCGCCTCTATTCAGAAGCACACGCACGCTCCTGCCGTCCAGATACTCCATTATTATGCTGTTCTCTATCAGGTCTATATCGAATATATACGGTGTGGGCACGCCAAGCCGTCGGGCTTCTCTCATGAGTCTGGCCTCCCTCTTTATCCTGAGGCTTCGGAGCCTGCGGTCAAGGTCCAGATGTCTGTACCCCTTGGGCACCCTCTCCTTAACGACGACATCACGGCCGAGCCAGACATCTCTCTTCAGAACGGCCTCCGCACCACGGGCGATATACTCCATGCGGTGGAAAAGGTGCGGGAGATATTAAGATTACTGGCGGCAAACCTTTAAATCCCAATAGACCATGCAGGAACGATGGCTGGCAGAGAGAATGTACACATAGAAAAGAGCGCAGTTGTGTCCGATATGGCAGAAATCGGTGAAGGAACGAGAATCTGGCACTTTGCCCAGGTCAGGGAGAACGCAAGCATAGGAAAGGGATGCAATATCGGCAAGGGGGTCTATATCGACTTTGATGTGAGGATAGGCGATAATGTCAAGATTCAGAACCATGTATCCATCTACCACGGAGTTGTTCTCGAGGACGGGGTCTTTATCGGACCGCATGTGGTATTCACCAACGATATGTATCCCCGCGCTTTCAGCGGAGATGACTGGAAGGTGTATGAGACCACTGTAAAGAAGGGCGCTTCTCTCGGTGCAAACTCCACCATAATCTGCGGAAACACTGTCGGCGAGTATGCAATGGTTGGAGCAGGCAGCGTTGTAACGAGGGATGTACCCCCACATGCCCTTGTGGCAGGAAACCCGGCAAGAATAATACATGCGGTCTGTGTGTGCGGTCAGCCGCTAAACGATGAAGAGGCACTCTCTGGCAGTGCGGTATGCACTGTCTGCGGGAGAAAGAACGACATCCCAGAGGAAGTCCAGCAGGCAATCCGTCTGAAGATAAAAAGGAGATGAAAGAATGATACCGATTGCGAAGCCCCTTATAGGGGACGAAGAGATTGAGGGCGTTATAGATGTTCTGAAGTCAGGAATAATAGCGCAGGGCCCGAAAGTTAGGGAGTTTGAGGAGAGATTTGCAGAGATGGTTGGGGTAAAGCACGCTGTTGCAGTGAGCAACGGAACCGCAGCACTCGACCTGGCCCTGAAGGCCGCCGGTATTGGACGCGGGGATGAGGTCATAACCACACCGTTCACATTCATAGCAACATCAAATTCCGTTCTATTTCAGGGAGCGAGGCCTGTCTTCGCGGATATTGAGGAGGATACATACCTGATAGACCCTGAGAAAATAGAGGAAAAGATAACCAAAAAAACAAAGGCAATCCTGCCAGTACACCTCTACGGCCAGACTGCGGACATGGATGCGATAAACAGTATTGCCGAACGACACGGAATTAAGGTAATAGAGGACGCAGCACAGGCACACGGCGCAACATACAGGGGAAGAGTGGCTGGTTCAATGGGACTCGCCGGAACATTCAGTTTCTATGCCACAAAGAATATGACCTGTGGTGAAGGGGGGATGATTACAACAGACAGCGATGAGATGGATGAGAGGCTGCGCCTGTTGAGGAATCATGGCCAGTCTGAAAGGTACATTCACAAAATTCTAGGGTACAATCTGAGAACGAGCGATATCATGGCGGCCATCGGTCTGGCACAGCTCAAAAAACTCGAGATGTTCAACGAGATGAGAAGAAAAAATGCAGCATATATCACAGCCGTTCTCAGGAAAATCGATGGCCTGAAGGCACCGGTAGAAGTAGAAGGTCGGAAGCATATATACCACCAGTACGGCTTCAGAGTAACAGAGGACTATCACCTGACAAGGGATGGGTTGCTCGAAAAACTAAATAAGGCTGGCATCGGGGCCAGAAAGGGATACTTCATGCCCATATACGAACAGCCGTTCTACAGAGACATGGGATTCCCACAGGACTGCCCTGTTGCGAAAAAGGTTCTGGACCAGATAATAGAGCTTCCGATTCATCCCGCTCTGACGGAAGAAGACCTGAAATTCATGGCAGAAACAATAAAGAATGCCTGAAATCACTTACCTAGATATAGTAAAAATAAAGGTGGAAAGAGGTTTAATCCTCTTTTACATCCATGATGTCCTCGAGTTCCGATTCCTGCTTGTTGCTGAGATCCGCAATGAACTTCTCGAGTTTCTCCTTCTTTTCTGATTTTACTTTCCCGGAAGAGACCATTCTGTCCGAGAGGCTCACTGCTTCCTTGGCCCTCTGCTTCTGCCGAACTGCTGTTGGAACCATTTTTTTCAGCTCTCCGGCCTCTATCTTATCCTGGAACTGCTTTCTCAGTATAAACTTCTGAACCTTTCCTCTTCCGCTTATCGGGAGGCTGTCGGTTACCATCACATACCTTGGCACCTTGGCGCTTGCCACCTTTCCATAGGCGTAGTCAACAACCTCCTGAGGAGTTATAGCAAGACCAGGGGCAGGAATTACGGCCGCAGCCACAACCTCACCAAGGTCATGGTCCGGAACCCCAACCACCGCGACATCGAGTATCTTCGGGTGGGCGATGTAGAATTCCTCCAGTTCTCTTGGATAGACATTGAAGCCGCCAACGATTACCATATCCTTCTTCCTGCCGACTATGCTGATATATCCCTCTTCATCCATAACCGCAAGGTCCCCTGAGTAGAGCCAGCCCTCCTCATCGATTGCCTCTGCAGTTGCCTCTGGCATCTTGTAGTAGCCCTTCATTACATTGTATCCACGACAGGCCAGCTCTCCCATCTCTCCCACAGGCAGCGGATTTCTGTCGTCGTCCACGATTCTGACCTCAACATCCGGGATGACCTTCCCAACTGTCTCAACCCTCTTCTCAATCGGGTCGTCGAAGCGCGTCATGGTGATGAGAGGAGAGGCTTCGGTGAGACCATAGGCAATGGATACATTGCAGTGCATCCGTTCAATTGTGCCCTTCATAATATCTATCGGGCACGGCGCACCGGCCATGGTCCCGGTTCTAAGGGATGTGGTATCATAGTCCTTTCTATCAAGCACCTCCAGCATACGCACAAACATCGTAGGAACACCGTTTATCATGGTGCACTTCTCCTTTTCTATAATCCTGAGTGCCTCTTCCGGGTCAAATGCAGACATCGCATAAAGGGACATGCCCGCTATGCTCGCCATCGTTATACTGAGAACATTCCCAAAGCAGTGAGAGAATGGTACAGGCACCAGCAGTTTATCATCCTTACTTGCATGGAGTATGTCGACCATCGCCTTTGCATTCTTGGTAATATTATGATAGCTGAGCATTGCGCCTTTCGGCTTTCCAGTAGTTCCAGAGGTATAAAGAATGAAGGCAACATCCTCTATATCATTCTGCCTTCTTCTCTCCTCTATGGCTTCATGGTCAATCTCACTGTTCTTTATTATCTCGCTGTAAGAGAGCATCCCCTCTCCCGGCTCGCCGTTCACGATTACATGCCTGAGAGCAGGGGTTTTTGGCCACACCTCCTTCATCATTGCAATATAATCCGCCCTGCCAGAACGGTCGTTTATGAAAACACCTACGGAATCCGAATGACCAAGGATATACTCGGCCTCAGCAGGCTTGTACCATGTATCCATTGGGATAACCACACCGCCCACAGAGGTTATTGCAAACCAGGCAACGGTCCATTCCACATTATTCGGCATCCAGATACCCAGTTTATCCCCCTTCTTTACCCCCATCTTTATGAGGGCGGTGGCCATCTTCTCCACCTCTTCGTTCAGTTCTCTGTAGGTTAATCTCCTTCTGCTGTCTATTACAGCAACATTATCCGGGTTCTCCCTGACATTTTTATCAAGGAGTCGATCGAGTGTCGTTGCATCTTTAACCATGTGAATCTCTCCTTCATTAAGGCATTTATACGCCAGCATACAGCCATATTTCATAAATGTTTCTGTTATTGCTTAATTGGGCAGGCGTCTGTATAACATCCGGACTGAGCAGGAGATGGAGGATTCCGAAAGCCTTATAAGGATAGAAGAGCATACTCCTGTGGTGAATTAACATGGCAATAGGATTTGTACTCATAAGCACCGCTCCTGCCAAGGAGCACGAGGTCTATAACGAACTGCTGAAAGTAAAGGAGATAGTGGAACTTCATCCTCTATTCGGAGAATACGACCTGATAGCCAAGATTGAAACAGAGGATTTCAATGCGCTGGGAGAGATTGTTGTTGACTCAATAAGGTCTATACCTGGCGTTATAGACACAAAAACGCTCACTGGCATAAAATTCTAAGGGGAGTGAAGCTGTGGAAGAATGGATATCCTTTGCGTCGGTAGTGGTTGAGTCGTTCGCTCTCGTTGCCTTCCTGGCAGGCATATTTACTGCATACTTCGGCGAAGGCAGAAGCCGAACCATGGGAGTCGTTTTTATCATTCTGGGTATTCTCATCGGAGGGATATGGGGATACCTCTGTATGGGGGAAGGTGCACTTATCGATGTGGCCCTTCTTGA
>Ga0114934_10002324_pt1 | contig 12171 bp, 7 predicted proteins | sample 4SBtaG_2_FD_99695 | JGI IMG/M metagenome (GOLD analysis project Ga0114934, IMG submission 99695) | Deep subsurface microbial communities from Kolumbo volcano to uncover new lineages of life (NeLLi) - 4SBTROV10_white metaG | ecosystem: Environmental > Aquatic > Marine > Volcanic ...
CCCTCGCTAGAAGCCTCGAACCGCAGAGGGTCCTGCGTTTCAAGCGAGGCTACAATTCCCGGGGTGGGTCCCCTTCACGGCCTTCTACGGTCTGTCGCAAAGCAGTTTGCGCCATGACCTTGAAGGCCGGTGACACTCCCCCACCCTTCTCATCCCGCCTTGCTTTCTTCGAAGTTGTTATGAGTGGTGCGCTCGGCGGGATTCGAACCCACGACCTTCGGCTCCGGAGGCAGACGCTCTATCCAACTGAGCTACGAGCGCAAAAAATTGGGGTGAGCGACGGGGATCGAACCCGCGACAACCGGAGCCACAGTCCGGAGCTCTACCAGCTGAGCTACGCTCACCACCCGGTGCGACGCCAAACGTCGCCAGAATACAGTACACCCCACCTTTGGGGTGGGTCAAGACTCTCGCAAATCGACATTGAATCCACGCAAAAAATCGGCCGCCGCCATCGCCCTGCGACCCTGCCTCTGAACCTCCAACAGGCGCAGAAAGCGTCCGTCGCCGCAGGCGATTAGAAAACCATCAGCGGTTTGTATCTCCCCTGGTTCCATGCCAGATTGAACTTTGCCTCCGACTTCGGCCCTTAAAACTTTGATTGTGGCCCCGTTATTTTTGAAGTAAGTTCCCGGCCACGGGTGGAAGGCCCTGACACGCCTTTCAAGAACTTCCGCCGGCATGGTAAAATCCAACAGTCCGTCTTTTGAGCTTAGCTTCGGGGCCATCGTCACGCCTTCGGTTTTCTGAGGCACGGCTTCCAGTACGCTGGCTTCCAGCCCCCTCAGTGTTGCGATAAGAAGGTCTCCTCCGAGTGGGGCGAGCAGGCTGCCGAGCGATTCGGTCGTTGCTCCGTCGGGAACCGCCACTTCGCGCTTCATGTAGACCGGGCCGGTATCCACCCCCCTGTCCATTCTTATGGTCGTAATGCCGGTAGTCAGGTCGCCTGCCAGTATCGCGTGGGCTATCGGTGAAGCCCCCCGGTGTCTTGGGAGAATGGAGGCGTGTACGTTTATACATCCGAGAGGTGGAATCTCAAGGAGCTCCGCCGGCAGAATTTTACCGTACGCAACGACGACAATTGCATCCGGCCGCATGGCGCGGATCTCATCAGGGAGTGAAGGCCCGCTCAGCGTCGGAGGCTGAAACAACTCCAGACCCTCCCTGAGAGCCACTTCCTTGACGGGTGAATACCTCACCGGCCTCCCCCGGCCCGCCCTCCTGTCGGGATTCGTAAAGACCGCTATCGGACGATTCCCGGACTCAAGCAACGCGGTAAGGCTGACCGCTGCGAAGGCGGGCGTCCCCATGAAGATTATTCTTCCGGATAGGGATCGTCCCACTCTCCCTCCCTGATCATGTTTTTGATCTTCCGCTTGATTATCTCTCTCCTGACCGTCGAGAGCCTGTCGATAAAAAGTACTCCGTCGAGGTGATCTATCTCGTGTAGAAGCGCGTGCGTCAGGTAGCCCTCTCCCCTTATTTCGAAGGGCTTGCCGTCCCGCCCCAAAGCTCGCACTTTCGCCCATAAGGGCCGATTGACCCTGTCGTAGAGTTTCGGAAAAGAGAGACACCCTTCTTCCCTTACCGATTTTCCGCCGCTCTCAATAATTTCCGGATTAATAAAGTGGACAATCTCCTTCTTGCCTCCGCCGATGCCCAGATCGACTATCATTACTCGGGAGGCGATTCCCACCTGGTTGGCGGCCAAACCCGCCCCGTTGCACCGTTCCATGGTTTCCTGCATGTCGTCGAGGAGGCTTAGCACTTCAGGAACTGCGCCTTCAACAACCTTTGACTTCTCCCTAAGAATGGAAGAAGGGTAGATCTCTATCTTACGGATCGGCATGCTGATCGCCCCTTTTCTCCTTGAGCATCGCGATCGTCCTGTCTATACGTTCGTTAAGAATTGCTTCGAGCCTTTGCTTGAACTCGTGTTCGTCCCTGTCGATGCGGCTGAGCTTCACGGGGCTCAATTCCAGCACTTCAGATTCTTCCAGAGCGGTTACGGTAGCTGTACGCGGGACGCTTCTGAGGAAACCAACTTCTCCTATAACGCTTCCCGGTGTTAGTTCAGCGAGTGCTAGCTCACTGCCCTCGAATGTTCCATAAACAGCGAACCGACCCTTGCTTACTATATAAAACGAATCTCCCTCGTCGCCCTCTCTCAGCAGTATTTCGTCCCTGGCCAGGGTTCTTCTCTCCACAATCTCGTGGATGAAGTCCAAATCTCCGCTCTCCAGGGAGGGAAAGAGTTCAGCGAGAGGCGTTAATCCTTCGCTGTCAATGCCTCCGAGGGTAGCTCCTTTCTCAAGGTCTCCCTCGTCTCCTGCCGGGGGCTCTACTCCCACTTCGTCAACACCATCGCCTTTTGCGGAGAAAGTTTCTTCGGATTCCATCTCAATTTCCGCCGGGACATCGGGATTTTCGAGAAGGTCCCCCCTTTCGCCCTCTGTTCCAGCTTCCTGCGGTTCAGTTTCAGGCTCATCGATGCTCACATCCCCTGAAAGAAAGTCTTCTTCGAGCTCGTCTCCCGTCGCGATAGCTCCTTCGGAAGGTACGGAAGCCACACCCTCTTCAACTCCGATTACAGCCCCTTCCGGCGCGACACCAGGCTCCTCCGGCTGCGGGACTTCCAAGCCTTCTTCGGCCTGATTTACATCCGCGGCTTCCACGCCCGGTTCGGCTTCAGCGTTGTCAGGTTCGTCGGAGGAGTAGACAACATCCTCCGCTTCAAGCTCAATTTCAGCGTCTTTCAATGCGACGTCGTTCTCTTCACCTTCATCCGCTATGAATTCTTCTCCACCTTCTCCCCCGGAGACATCATCTGATTTCAGGTCAGCTTCCTCCACGGGTTCGCCTTCAGGGTCCTTGGGCTCATCGACTGATTCTTCAGCATTCGGCTCAGTTTCTTCCTCCGACGACTCATCGTCCAGGAGCTCTCCAGCGTCGTAGGAACCGGTTTCATCGGCCCCGACATCGAATGAGAAGGAGGCGCTGCCGGCCGATCCGTTGTCTCCCCCTTCAAGCTCTTTCAGACGCTTGACGAGGGCCTCGTCGTCGGGCATGGCCTTGACCGCCTTCTTGAGCAGTGTAATTCCTACCGCGCGGTCCCCCCCGGCTAACCTAGATTCGGCTTCCGCCCTATAGACAGCGGCAGCCTCCTCCGAGCGATCGGCGCCCAGGTAGGCCTCAGCCAGTCGCATTCTCATGTTGAAATCGAGGGCATTCTTCTTCTCCATGCGCTCAAGTATCTTAAGCGCCTTCTTGAACTTGCCCTCCCTCAGGAGAACCAACGGATCCGAAGCGTCTTTCCTAAATGCTGCTACCACCTTTAACTCCTACCATCCAGAGTTTACCCTGAATGCCCGCCAAACTCAAGCCCAGGTCAAATGAATTAAATCCCTGGAGTATTGGCGGCAAAGGATTCCCAGCCCCCCGGTATAAAAAAGGGCGACCGAAGCCGCCCTTTCTGATTGGACCCGTAAAGACTCGTTACCTGTTGCAATAGGCGTCGGCGGTTCTTGCGGTCGGACCCGTGGCGTATCCAAGCGGTCCCTCAGTACCCGAACCGTTGTCCGCCGTTATCAGGAAGTAAAGCACGTTCGTCGAACCGGTGATCCCCGATTCGAGGCTGTAGTTGGTCACCTGGAACATCCCGCCACTCTGTGACGTCCACCCGGAGAAGGAACAGTCGTCCTTTCCATCGGCGGAATTCGCCACCTTGAAGGATGACGTGTTCGGTGAGTTGGAAACGTAGATCTGGTAGTGTGACGCACCGACGTCCTGGAAGTTTATATCGACGTTGTCGCCGTTCTTTACGGCCTTCAGCGCGTGAGTCGTGTCGCCCGACACTTCCGGTACCGCGAGGCAGGACGTCCCCGTCCAGGTGTTGCAACTGAACCCACCGGCGGAATCGACTTCCAGCCTGATACTCGCCATATTCACGTCCTTCGAGCCGATCACCCACTCCATCTGGTAAGTTCCAGGGCCGTGCGACTGGTAGAAGGAGGTGACATCCGTCATTACTTCCACACCATTACCTGAAGGAAGGTTGAGCGAAACAGTGTCTCCCGTTGAGGTGTAGCGTAGAAGAGCAGACGTAACTCTGTTGAAGAAATTGCTGGCGGTGTAGTAAGCCCGGGCCGCCGACGCCGAGGTCGGAGTCGTCGTGTCGGGCATAAGCGTCTTCGTGGAAGTCGAATTCTGGGGAGCCGTAAAGTCGGCTGTCGAAACAGTTTCGGTGGTCGGTGGAAGAGTAGCACCCACTTCGTGCGTGAAGGCACCGTTCTCGTCGGTATAGCTTCCCTCCGAAGAAGTTTTATTTACCACATTGAAACTGAGGCTGTTGCCGCAGGTAAAGGCCGTATCCACTACGAATCGGAAGGTGGCTGAAACGGATCCCGATATCGGAATCGCGCCGTAGGTGTTGGTTCCGGTGCAGAAGGTCGCGCCGGTGGCAGTCAGGCTTGCCTGTACGTTCGTGGCATCGGCGAGACCGGTGTTGGTAAGAGATACCTGCACGTCCCACGTTTCGCCGGGATCTATAGCCCCATTCATGTTTCCGTAAATTTCAGTCCAGGTGCCGGTAGACTGGTATACAATATTCGGCAGGCACGCCTGCCAGGTTCCCGTCGAGCCGGAAGCATCTGTAACATCTCCCGGGCATTCACCGGTGTCGGCCACCTTGCAGTTGTAAACATGGCTCTGGGCGGTTGCGTAGTTTGCTGTATAGGTAGATGACGTGGCTCCGCTTATGTTGCCTCCGTCCTCAGTCCACTGGTAGGTAAATGGTCCCGTTCCACCGCTCACTCCCGCCGTGAAGGTTATGTTGGAGCCGAGGCAGACCGTCGTCGTACCGTCGGGCGTCACGTTGACGGTGTGCGAGGGACCGGTCCACGTTCCAGTCGAATCGGCCGTGTCGGTGACGTACCCGGGACACCCCGCAGTATCGGTCACCTTGCAGTTGTATGTGTGGCTCTGTGCCGTGGCATAGTTGGCCGTGTAAGTCGAGGATGTTGCTCCGCTTATGTTCGATCCGTCTTCGGTCCACTGGTAGGTGAATGGACCCGTTCCCCCCGATACACCAGCACTGAAAGTTATTCCGGTTCCGACACAGACCGATGTTGTACCGTCCGGAGTTACATCGACTGTGTGAGACGCAGTCCATTCACCGATGGGACTGGATGGATCGGTGAAGGTCCCCGCACATCCTGCGCTATCTGTAACTTTGCAGTTGTAGGCATGGCTCTGCGGTGTTGAGTAGTTGGCCGTGTAAGTCGAGGATGTTGCCCCGCTTATGTTCGATCCGTCTTCGGTCCACTGGTAGGAGTAGGAGCCGGAACCGCCGGAGACGGAACAGGTGTAGGCTATATCGGCGCCCACGCAGACGGATGTGGTCGAGTCGGGGGTTACATCAACGGTGGGAGCAGTGAGGCTGTGCGTCGCTTCGGCGCAGGCGTTCGTGCCGTTTGTGGCCGTTCCACAGGTGTTTACCGCTTCAATGTAATAACCGTAGGTCGTACCGGTGGTCATGGGTGTGTCCGTCCAGGAAGTTCCGGTTATACCTGTTGCTACCTGGCTATAACTGTTGTGTCCACATCCACCGGCCCGCCTGTATACGTTATAGCTGTCGGCTCCGGTTACCGCGCTCCAAGAAACCACCAGACCGGAACAGTCGTCCGTGACCGTCGGGGCGGCAGGGGCCGAGGGGGTGGAAGTGACCGTAGCAGAAGCGCAGTTGGAATCTGTCGATTCACACGTTGCATCACCGGAATAGGCTCTTATCACATAAGCATAAGATGATCCGGCAACAGCAGTAGAGTCCGTATAGGTGGTGTTTGAAGTCGAACCTATTTTGGCGAAAGAGCCGGCACAGGAGCTTGCCCTGTAAACATTGTAACCGGACACCCCTGAAACCGTGGACCAGGATAGGGCGACCTGATCACAGAGATCCGTTACGGTAACCCCTGAAGGCGCCGAAGGGGGTGTACATCCGGATGATCCAAGTGCGCCGGAATATACAAGTGCGAAGTCCTGTCCACCGGTTACACCCTGCGGGACAGTGTTTACGCTGGATCCGTTTACATGGATCGTCCATGAACCTGTAGCGGGTGACTGCACGAATACATTCTCAACGTTGTTTACCGAATCATATCCACTCGGATTGGCTTTAGACCATGAACCAGTAAACTGGTTTCCATGGTAGCTTGTTCCGTCTGGTGATGTTACGTCAAGGTCCAGATCGTTTATCAGACAGCTGTGACAGCCGGAAGATCCGGGCGGGTCAGTCCACACGAGCGTAATCTTCAAAGGAACACCGGAATTGACGACACTAAAGGTCTTTGTATACTGCCCGCCGGTTGATAACGGAGTTATATCGGATTGGTCAAGAAAAACGATAGAGCCACCATTCGGACCTTCTATCGCATTTTTCAGGTTTGTTCTCCCCCACCCCTGATCGTTGCTGGGATATCCATAGCCCATGTCAACGCATCCATTGATAAGAGCCGCCTTATTGAGAGCTGGACTCGGGTAGGAACCGAAGGTAGATTTATAGAACTGGAAGAAATCGGCAGCCATACCGGCAGTTAGGGGACAGGCCATACTTGTTCCCGAATCGAGGGCGTAGTAGGAACCGGTCCAGCTCTGATCCCATCCATAGGTGGCCTGGGAATCCTGAGATTCCACGGATATAACATCCGTGCCCGGAGTGCACACATCCGGCTTTATTCTGCTCTGGGAAGGACCACGACTTGAAAATGCTGCTACGGTATCGATATTAGGACCATTTTGATAAGAGGGAATGTAAGATCCGCAGCGGGCATTCTGGCTGGCCCCCACCGTAAGAGCGTTCTTAGCAAGTCCCGGGGAACCGACTGTTCCCGATCTGGAACCGGAATTACCGGCAGAGAAAACAATCGCTAGTTCCTGGTTACCGCCAGAGGAGGAATCTGCATCTCTAACTGCCGTATCTATTGAGACGGCATAGGAATCATAGTTGGTATCCGGGTTGGTCTGACTTCCATATCCCCAGGAGTTTGTTGAAACCTCGGCGCCATGTTGAACGCCCCACTGCATCATCCCAGATTCGGTCGTTATTCCACCCGAAAATATATTGTTTGAGACAAGTGTGGCTCCATAAGCCATACCTCGAACGGTGTTTTCCCCTGTATAAATGTCTCCGCAACCACTGCTGTTATTCGGACTCGATCCGGCGTTACCTCTGCCCAGAACGCTTCCAGCCGTGTGTGTTCCGTGGCCGTTATCGGTATGGCTCATTGTGCCGTTCGTCGCCGCAATAGAATTCTTCGGAAAATCGGGATGCGAGGTGTCCACTCCACTATCATTATGGTCGACGGTCACACCAGAACCATCCCATCCCGCTGTCCATTCCGTCTCAACGTTGCACAGTTGCGGTAGAGCAGCCAGATTGTTGTGTAGAATCTTTTGACGGACAATCTCTACGTATTTCAGCGATTCTTCAGTTTTGGCCAGAAGCTGTATGAAATATAATCCTATCGATGCTGATATAAAGGGGTGTCCACCGTTACTTACGATCTCAGCTCCTGAATCTTCCATCCGCACCTTTTTCAGCAGTGTCGAGAGAATATTTTCATCGAAACTCCAGAGCCGGACCGGAATCTTTCCACCTCCGGCCCAGTCCTTGTTCGCGAAAGAAGGCATATCTCCATCAGCCAGCGTCTGTAGGGCTGAACCCAGCCTCATTTTCCATGATACTGCTGAAATTGAATGAATCATTGGATAACCGGTAGATGTCCTGAGTGCCAGCGCCTTATGAATCTGGCCGCCGTCAGCCCAGATCAGGTAGCCGTTATCCGGAACGTATGACACGAGCTTCATTCCTGTTTTCTTTAACATGGGAAGCCAATCCAGTGTCTTAACGGGAGCTGAAAACTGGATCAAGTAGGCTCTACGGGCATCTTCTGAGCCAACTACAAGGCTGCACCTTTCCTTTGTCAGAGGCAAAGGCTGCAAGTCAAGACCACGAAAGAGCAGTTTCGGAAAAAGAGGTTTCACACTAACCGCTCCGGCACTCTCTGCCGAGTTCTTATCAAGATTAAGAGCCACCCACTTGAAACGACCGTAATCTTCTATGACTTGACAACCGTCAGTGACCGCACGGACGGCAGGTACTCTCGCCGCTACAATATTCCCGTTCAGGTCCGAAGTGTCGGGAGAGCCGGGATCCTGAGCAAAGGTAGCTGAAAAGAAAAGGCCTGTAAGAAATATCGCAGATAAGAGGATCAGAATTACAGGCACATTAATAGAAACTTTCTGCGTATTATTCATCATATTTTTCTCCCGTTTATTTTCAGCATTGAGCATTAAGGCAATGCCCTCTTTCTTTAGCGCAGACACTTTTCATCAAGTGAAAAAAGCACCTTCACCGATTAGGAATCTAATGCTATTTAAGGGTTACGTCAAGCATCGAATACTTTGTTCACACACACGGGCGTGGGAAAAATACGGGTAGCTACGCTGGTACCCCTTTCTCCGGCCAACGCTCCCACTCCTGCCATAAGCACCGCTGGAAGAATCAGAAGTACAGTAAGAGAAAACACCCTGCTTTTCCACCCTCCACGCGACAAGAATCTCATTTTTGCTCTCCTTAGTAGAGAACCTGGGCTCGCCCGGACCTTTACAGGACTCCTCCGGGTTCTCTTCAACGCTGAATGAAAACCCTCTGTTCACATAAGAATATAGTTCCAACGATCAACACTGTCAACTTTGCAGGAACTTAGTTCCCATTACACACCCGGACCCAGCCCTAAGAGCTGAATTGAGTTGCCTTTGATACCAGGTGCAAGTAACAAACTATATTCACACAGAAGTTCCGGCAACGGGCCACAACGGCGTGTGGCGCTCTTGCCGGGAGGCTCAGTCGACGGTCAGCGTTTTGGACAGGTTCCGCGGAAAGTCCGGATCCTGTCCTCTCGCCACTCCAAGTTCGTAGGCGATCATCTGCAGGGGCAGAACGGCCAGGATTGGTGAGAATACGGGTCCAGACGGAGGCAGGGCTATTACCTTTGTCGCGTTCAGGGCGAGGCGAGGATCCTCCTCGGAAACGGCTATGGTCAGCGCCCCCCGGCAGGAAGACTCGTTTATGCCGCTCACCATGATGTCGACATTGTCGGGATTCACCACGAACAACACCGGAAATCCGTCGTGTACGGCGGAAAGGGGCCCGTGCTTGAATTCAGTCGAGAGCATCCCCTCGCAGTGGGCATAGGTGACCTCCTTCAACTTAAGCGCGCCTTCGAGGGCAACGGCGTAGGAGAGGCCGTAACCAAGGCAGTAGAGGTCCTCCTTGTCCTTGAGACGGGCGACGACCTTCGCCGTGATTTCGTCCAGGCCCTCCAGCGTCTTGGAGATGAGTTCGGGAAGCACCGCCAGCGAGCCGGTTTCCCCTCCCCCGGCGCGCACGGCCAGAAAGAGAAAGGCAACCACCGTGTTAAGGAAGGTCTTCGTGGCCGGCACGCTCAACTCATAACCGCAGGCGAGGGGCAGGTACATATCGGAGCGGTTCATCAGTGTCGAGCCGAGGACGTTCACCAAGGCAAGCGTTCCCGCGCCCTTGGCGGCGGCGACTTCCATCGCGTCCAGCACGTCCTTTGTCTCACCGCTCTGGCTTACGAAGAGGCAGACGTCTTCACCATTTATCGTCGGCAGGTACTGCGGAAAAAACTGAGGCGCTATAACGGGAATCGCCGCCCTGCCGGCCAGTCTGGCAAAGTAGGAGGCTCCGAGCAGACAGGCGTTGTAGCTCGAACCGCAGCCCACCAGGTAGAGGTTCCTGGCTTTCATCATTTTCTCCACGAAGGGAGCGACGTGTTTAGAGGCGCCCAGCAGGTGAATCAGGTCCTCAGCCACTTTGGGCTGTTCGTGGATCTCCTTAAGCATAAAATGGTCGTATCCGCCCTTTTCGGCGGCGTCCATGGATTCGGTGACGTGCTCCGTATCGCGGGCGACCACTTTTCCGTCCTCTACAGACCGGACTTCGACCGTATCATTCTTAAGAACGACCATCTCTCCGTCGTTAATCCTCAGGATTTCCCTCGTCAGGGGCAGGAGACAGGGAAGGTCGGAACCAACGCAGGTGAACCCGTCCCCTATGCCTGCGACGAGACCCGAGCCCTTCTTTAGGGCGTATAGCTCCTCCTCTCCCTTCCTGCCGACTATGAAAGCGTAATCCCCCTGAAGAAGCTGGCAGGCCTCGCGTACGGCTTCCGCGGTTGGTAAACCCTCTTTCAGGTAGTGCTCTACAGCGTGAACGCAGGACTCCCCGTCGTTGGTGGAACGAACTTTCATTCCCTCCGCTTTGAACTGGGCCTTGAGCTGGACGTTGTTGACGATATTGCCGTTGTGAGCCCCCACCATAGTACCGGTGGAGTCCAAGTGCGGCTGGGCGTTTGTTGCGGAGGGAGCGCCGAAGGTCGCCCAGCGAAGCTGAACCATGCCCCGCTTCCCCTTCATCTCCTTAACGCGGTGCCGCTCGGTAACTTCGCTCACCTTGCCAACGTCCTTCCGCAGGTCTATGGCGTCATCGTTGTCAAAGACCCCGAAACCCACCGAATCGTATCCCCTGTAGGAGAGCCTGTGGCCCGCTTCCGTTAAAATGGAGCCCATATCCTTTTCTTCTTTCGCCACGAGTCCGAAAATTCCACACATCTGAATACCCTTCCTCAGAAAACCCGGCGGCAGCCGGTCAATCCCGGTGATAACCAAGGTCGGCGGGGTTGACGCTTCCCTTAACGTGAAGAAGCATCCCACCGCCGTTTTCGTATTCCTTCCGTTCAACAGCCGCCATCCGGACCAGTTTCGCCAGGTCGTGGTTACCCTGCAGGGTCTTCACCTTGGCACTGCCCTTGGACCAGTAATCGAGAACTAGCCTGCTGTCTCCGAATATTTTCTTCAGACCCAGTTTTCCGGCGATCCTCATCGCCATCAGACAGGCGAAGAGTTCTCCGTAGTTGTTGGTCCTGCCCTCCGGGAGGACGCTCGTTCCGCGCTCCGTCAACTTCCCTTCCGGAAGAGCCAGGTGCAGTAGCGGGGTTCCTTCCCTGTCTGTAACGTTCACCTCTACGCCCAGGCCGCCGCCCGTTCCAGCGTCAAAATAGACGGCGTCCTCAGGAAGTTGCTCTCTCATCGACCGCTTTCGCTTCGCCGGCCTGCGGTACGGCGCTCCGCTCTTCAGCCAGGCTTCCGCTTCCGTGCGCGTGGGGAACCCCCTGTACCTGGCTGAAACACCCTTGACGGCGGCTTTACACTCCTGCCACGAAGAATACACTCTGCTCTTGTCTCCAATCAGGCAACCGTAGAATTTCTTCTTCCCCATGGTGCGCTCCAGACCGGGGAGTGTAGCACGGAACCCCCCGCCATTGAAGGTGGTGGGAAAGGGCTATTTGAGCCCTCAGAGCACTGCTGTCCAAAATAACTCTTTAGCGGGACAATGATCTGGATTCTGCAAGGCTTTGGACGGACGATGTCGGGTTTTCAGGGATCGGAAAAAAGAGTGCGGGCTTTGTCCTGCAATTCCTGCGGGACGTGAAGGCCGATGTAGGGCCTGGAGCTGGCGCGGGCTTACTGTAGGACGATCACGTCGAGTTCGCGACGTATCGAGAGGGGCGGTGTATTCGTAATCTCCACCATTTCATCCTCCTTTGTCAATTATCGTAGCCTCTTGGAAAAGTCAAAAAGAAAACCCGGCGAGAAATTGCCATCTATCCCACCGTCCACCATAAGGAACACACGTGATGCGCACCCCCGCCCTCTGCCTTTCAGGCCTGATCACGGCGGGTGCCAGAGTTTCCAACCGCAAGCGTTTTCCAATAAGCGGGGTAGTTAGAGGGATTGAGCAGGCGAAAAGGGGTGGCAGATGGTTCATTGGCGGATCGGGAGAAAGAATGCTTAAGAAAAAGACCTGACGCCATTGAAGCTCTCCCGCCTACAGGCCCTTCAGGCCTTTCGCGAGGGGTGCGGATGTTTCCAACCGCAAGCGTTTTCCACCCCCGCACCCCATCGCGGTTCGCCATTTTATGGCTTCGGCGGGAGCTTCAAAGAACGATTCCGCATCGTTCCTCCCACCCTTGGCCCCTGCCGGCGCCGTCGGCGGCGGGTCATATACTTTGTCAGATTTCGGCGTCCTGC
>Ga0114934_10002325_pt1 | contig 12170 bp, 8 predicted proteins | sample 4SBtaG_2_FD_99695 | JGI IMG/M metagenome (GOLD analysis project Ga0114934, IMG submission 99695) | Deep subsurface microbial communities from Kolumbo volcano to uncover new lineages of life (NeLLi) - 4SBTROV10_white metaG | ecosystem: Environmental > Aquatic > Marine > Volcanic ...
GATGACAAAAGAATCGGCTTTCACACTTGCTGTAATATCATCTGCTTGAGTTTTATTCTCAATAGAGAGTTTCTCTATCTTTTTACCTTTATGGTTTATGAGATTTGCATCAATATTTGTTTTGAATTTAGTATCTATACTCCAGTACTCAACAGGAACAAAGGCTTGAATCTCGCGTTCGCGTTCGACTACAAGCTTCAGTGTAGAACTTTGAACGCGACCTCCTGAGAGCCCTTTTTGGATTTTGGAAGCTAAGAGTGGAGAGAGTTTATAGCCCACAACACGGTCAAGCATACGACGAGCTTGTTGGGCATTTACCATATCCATATCAAGTGTACGAGCAGAATCAAGTGCATGCTTAATAGCTGTTTTTGTAATCTCGTGAAAGACTATACGAGGAAGCTCTGCAGGGTCTTTTTTCATAGCATGCGCAATATGCCACCCAATAGCCTCACCCTCGCGGTCCTCATCGGTCGCGATATAGATAGTATCTGCTTTTTTGGCAAGTGCTTTAATCTCTTTAACGGTTGGAGCATTCTCTTTGGCTACAGAGTAGGTAGGTATGAGGTGCGAAGTCTCTTCATCTACTTTGATTCCAAAACGAGATTTAGGTAAATCACGGATATGCCCTTTAGAGGCGATAACTTCATACCCTTTGCCTAAAAAATTTTTAATAGTTTTTGCTTTAGCTGGTGACTCGACGATAATTAAATCCAAATTTCATTCCTATATATAGTATAGTAGTTTGTAGTGTTTTGATTTTGGAAGTGTAGCGAAAAAAGGTTAAATGAAAAAAAGTGATATTTTTTTTCTAAATTTATTAAAGTTTTATTTTTGATGACCGATATTGTTATTATATCGAGGCAAGGAAGCTAAGATAAGAAACTCAAAGAGCGAAAGGCTCTTACCCAAAAAGGATTTATTATGGGATTTAGAATTAACACAAACATCGGTGCAATGAATGCACACAGAAACGCAGTTATGAATAATGTTGGACTTAATAAAAGTCTTAACTCATTAAGTTCAGGTCTTCGTATTAACAAAGCTGCTGATGATTCGGCTGGTTTGGCAATTGCAGATAAACTTTCAGCACAATCTCAAGGCTTAGGTCAAGCGATTAAAAATTCAAATGATGGTATTGGTCTTATTCAGACTGCAGATGGTGCATTACAGGAGTATACCAGTATTCTTAAAAGAGTTCGTGTTTTAGCTACACAATCAGCCAATGATACACAAGATACTACTTCTCGTGGACATATTCAAAAAGAAGTAACTGCTCTTTTACAAGAGGCGAGTGCTATTGCTGCGACTACTAAATTTAATGGTGTTACACTTCTTGATGGAAAAAGTGGCTCAGATAAAAAAGGTAACTTTACTTTCCATATTGGTGCATATGCAAAAGAGACACAAACTGTTGCAATGGCAACAAATACAGTAACTGGTATTACAGGAACAAGTTCTTCAAGTTCTACTGTTACAACACGAACACATGCGGAAGCTACAATTTCTCGTATGGATACTGCATTAACTAAACTAAATGCTAGAAGAGCAGTTCTTGGTGCTGCACAAAACAAACTACAGTCAACAGTTAGAAATATTTCTACTACTCAAGTAAATGTTACTGCTGCTGAGTCTAATATCCGTGATGTTGATTTTGCTGCTGAGTCTGCAAACTTTGCAAAACACAATATCTTAGCACAGTCTGGTTCTTATGCAATGACTCAAGCTAATGCTGTTCAAAAAAATGTGTTGAGATTGTTACAATAGTAATAATCTTTAAAATATTATACACTCTACATAGATTAAGAGAGAGAACTCTCTCTTAACATTTTTCTGCTAAAAATTTTTCTATTTCTCCTCATAAATTATTGCAATTTCATAAATCTTTTGTCTTGAAAAAATCTACAATAAGTGCTAATATAATAAGATTTAGAGGTTTAAAATTGAAAAAGATATTTATCTATCTATAAAGGATATAATTATGCGAGAAGAAACAAGAAAAATTATCTCTTGTGATGATTTTGAACTAGGAATAAAGAGGGAAACTTTATTAGAATATACAGTTTCTTATCCTTCAAATAAAATGATTAAAGCAATTGTTTTTATTATCCCTGGTTTTGGTAATGATGCGAATAGTAGATATATGGAAACACTGAGAAAGTTTGCGGTTGAGGAATATTCTGTAGCTGTTGTCAATGTAATGTACCACTGTTTTTATTCTCGGTTAAATAATGGAGCAACTTTAGCTTTTGATGACATTGATATTATGGTGCTTAAGGAGATGATTAAAAAGTACAATATTGATTTTTCGTATGTTCAAGAGATTACTACAGAGAGTGTTTTAGATAGATTAGAGCAGGAAGATATTGATATAACAATTCCTATGACACTCATTCCAAAAAACAATGAATACCAAAACTTTGGCATTATACAGGCTATTGACCATTTAAGTGTATTAAAAGATTTAAGAAAAAATGTATTTTCTTTAGATTCTCAACCAAAGGTTATATGTATTGGCAGTAGTCATGGCGGATACATTGCAAATTTAATAGCAAAAATAGCCCCAGGTGTTATTGATTATGTTATTGATAATTCAGCATATACAAGTGCCCCTATGAGCTATATTTTAGGTAAAGAAACAAATATAAATCATCCAGAATTTGTTGTGTATAATAAAAAATTAGTGATCAATTGTTTTGTGCAAACATACTGGACAGGGGCAACTTCTTCTCCTTTTTATTTATCTGAAGATAGATTAGAAATTAGAAATATAGGGAATTTTGAGCATTTGAAACACACAGCAGAAGTTTCCAAATCAAAAACAAAATATATCTATTATCATTCTAGTAAAGACACCTTGGCTCCAGCAGAAGATAAGGTTATCCTCAGTGAAAGATTAAAGGAACTTGGCTTTAGTGTTGCACTTCATGTGATGAATGAGAGTGATATTGATGGAAAATTTATAAAAAATTTAGATCACGGTATGGGCATGTCTATGAAGGAACTTATAAAAAGAGAATTGCCAAATATTTTAAAACAAAATAAGGTTGACTTCAAGACTTTAGGTAAAGTAGAATATAAAGGGTTGAAAATTGCTTATTCTTTTGATTTCGAAAAAGAAGAATATACTAATTTTTAGAGGTAAGTACCTGTTCATAAAGAACCCCAATTATCAGCGATAAGAGAAGAGTTCTAGTGGTAGGCAGATTTTTGCAGGACTAGCCGTAGCTAATTGCCCATCGGAAATGCCCTTGGGGTGCAACAAAATCTAACGACTCAATAGGACTCTTCTCTTATCGCCCGAAGGGAAGTCTAAAGAGATAACTGGTGTTCTTTATGAACAAGTACTTATCTATTCTAAGAGAGTTTTTTCTCTTAACATTTTTCTGCTAAAAATTTTTCTATTTTTTCTTCGTAAATTGTTGCTATTGCATACATCTCTGAGACTAACATTTTATTTAATTTCCTCATATGCTTTTTTTCATTTTTTAAATCTTGTGTATTAAAAAAATCTACAATAAGTGGTAACACATAGCTTAAAAACATGTCATAAACATTGATAAGATTTAAAGATTCTCTAGTTGGAATTTGCATAATATCTAATGTTAGACCTAAAATGTTGCTGACAAATTTTTCACTATTTTTATATGTTGTGTTTTTTTCATAATTATGAATAATATTTTTTATCTCTTTTGCAAAGTCGGCTCTTTTTTGTAAGGAGATAACATCTTCATGACTTAAAACTTTTTTTGAATGTTTCTTTAAAGTAATTAACAATTCATCATGTAAAGATTTTTTGTCTATTTCTTGAAATGTTTCTATCTCAATATCTTCTATTTTTTGAGGTAAAGTATGTTCGAGGAAAGCACCGTCACTAATATTATAAATATTTTGAGTCTTTGCTTTGAGTTTTGGTAGTTTGTTGTATAAAGTTTGGATAGAGACTTGAAAAAGGGTATTTGTAAAGACAGTATCTTTAAAATTACCTTTTATTGGAAAAAAGTTCCCTCTAAATGACATACTATTTTTTAATTTGTCAATATCTTTAGTTTCTATGATATCTTTTGTAATATGAGAGTCTGTGTGTGACCTTCCTGTATCCATATCTATTGCCATATCTATACCCAAAGTATAAATATTTTCTATATTGAGCATTAAGGCATGCATAATAGAAGTAGAGCCTACACAAGGACCTAAATTCGTATGAAAATTTTCGTTATAGCATGTTTCTTCTTCTGTAAAAAAGATATTTTCTTTTGTGAAATATTTTGTAATTTCATAGGGTGTGAATGAACCTAAGATTACTATTGTATCTCGTAAAAAACTTTTTGCATCAAAACCATCAAATAGCGATAATGCCAAATTAAAACCATCAAGATGTACTGCAATATCCGGTTTGATTTGATGTTTACTCAGTAATTTTAATGTAGATGTGACAGCAATAATCGTAAATTTATTTTGATTTTCCTTCAACCAGTGTATATTTTTTCCTAAAGATGGTCCTGCCCCTATAACAAGAGCAGGTTTGTTTGAGATATTTGAAATCTCCACCCTTTTTAATATGTTTAGTATGCTATGACCGGTATTTATGAAATCTAATGCCCTAAGTAGTTTGTTGAGATAAATTTTGTATGGAAAAGAGATAAAACCTTGTGATGCGATAGAATTTTGAATCAATTTTATCTTTTTCTCAGAGTGTGCAGGGAAGTAGGAATATTTTAAAAATTTGTTTCTAAAAACACTTAAGTTTAAAAAGTTATTCATAGTATTAGTAAAATCATTGTCATTTTGAGCAATACAGAATTCTATAATTCTATCTCCAAGTTTATAATAGGGTGTAGTAAAAAGAGATAATCGAAAGAGTTCTAAATCATCTTCAATAATTAAATATTCTTCAGCTTTTATTTTTTCATCTATTTGTGTAATATGCAAACCAAGCCCAGTGCCAATAAAGATAAATTTTTCAATCATTTTCATATGAGAGGATGTTTTAATATTATCTAAATAATAAGTCATCATAGGGTAAATGCCTTCAAGCCCCCTACTTTTATCTTCAAGTGTATCCATATGCTTTTCGTAGCCATAATACAGAGGAAAACCATCAAATATATTAGAGTCTTTTTTATAATTTATAGCTTTTGTTAATTGTTGTGAGACTTTGAGGCTATCCTCAACATATAAATAATTTTGACTAGATAATTGTTTTACATCAAAGTACCCATTTAGATATTCAAGTGAATACTTTTCTAAATACTCTGCATTTTCTACTTGAAGCTCAAATGCTTTTATTTTTTGAAATATTTTATGATGTTTTTGTGATAAAAACTCAATATTTTGTGTATAAGTCTCGATGGCAATATTTTCAATCTCTTGCATCTGAATCTCCTTGTAACGATAATATATAGTATCCAATTATTTCTGAAATTTGTTCATTTAAAATTTGTTGTAGATTATTTAAATGTTTCTTTTCGTTTTCTATTTCTTCTCTATTAAAAAAATCATACAGATAACTAAACATATATTTAAAATAAGCATCTAAAATTTTTATAAGTTCATGCTCAAGAGTATCTTCTTCATGAAGTAAGGCTTTTAAGCTAGCTATATACTCTTGAGAAGAATGAAAGTTGTTGGAAGATAAATGAATGACACTTTGTTGTAAATTTGTTGCATAGGATATTTTTTTCTTTATAATTTTTTTCTCCTCAATAGATATTAAAGTTGAAGAGTTTTTATCTAAGATATTTTTTAAAAGAGTTGATGAGATTTTTTTATGATGTTTTTGTTTTATTTGTGTGATATTTAATGCTTCAGATGCACTAATTTGAGCCCCATCGCTAAGGTTATAAACCATTTGAGTGTCCGATTTTATAAGTGGAGCAAAATAATTGATTGCTTCAATAGAACTATAGTATGCCGGTGATGTTTGTACATATTTTTTAAAATTACCTGCAACATTAAAAAGATTCTCTTTGTAGATTATCTCATTTGCCTCTCCTATTTTTTTTGTTAATATTTTATTATCTTGATGATTTCCTGCATGTGTTACACCTGTTTGAGGGTCAACAGATAAATCTAACCCTAAAAGATAAATATTTTTAATTTTGAAAAGCAAAAGGAGTTGATATGCTAGAGAACCAACGCAAGAAGAAGAAGGTTTTAGTGAATTAATCTTATAGGTAGTTCCTGTCTCAAAAAAATAGATTCTCTCTTTGTCGTTAATGTAAGAGACAATGTTTGTTGGTGTAGATGTAGAAAAAAAATAGAGAGAATCTTTAAAAAAGTTCCTATCTCCAGTTTTTAAAAAAGATGTTATACCTACTTCAAAAGGATCAATGTGTATAATGATGTTTGGAGATATATTATACTTTTTTAAAAAAGAGATACTTGATGAAACAGCAATTGTTATAAAATTTTGGTGATTTTGTTGCAACCAAGATATGTTTTTTTCCAAGGAAGGTCCAGAAGCTAATAATATAAAAGGCATGTCTTGTAGCTCATTTGAATGAAGGATAGAATTTTTATCTAAAAATTTATATCCACCGAAAATATAATTTATTGGTTGTAGATACTGTTTGAGCATATTATTAAAACGAAATCGTATGTGAGGCTGAGAAGTGAGTGCTATTTGAAATTGATCTAAGATGTCTTTTTGCATTGTTGGTAGGTAAAAATATTTTAAATAGTGATTATATTCATAATGATAATTTAAAAAATTTTCAGATATTTGCATAAAATCGGTTGTGTCTTCAAATATAGAGAAATATAGCTTAGCATTTTGAGAAATTTTTTTATAATTGAGTGTAAAAAGAGACAATCGAAAGAGTTCTAAATCATCTTCGATAATAAAATAGACTTTTGATTGAATAGTCTGTGCAATGGCTTTTAAATGGAGACCTAGACCTACACCAAAGAAGATAAATTTTTCTATTTTTTTTAGATTTTTATTCTGTAACGAATTTTTTGAGATATAGTTCGTAATAGGTAAAATACGAGATAAATAATCATCTTGTTGATCTTTTTCTGAAACAGAATGTCTCGTAAAACCTTCAAATACATTTATATCATTGAAATTATTTATACTTTTAACTACATTCTCGGTATGTGTTTGACTAGCTTTTGAGTATAAAAATTTTTTTGTTAATTTTTCATAAACATCAAAACTATTGTTTTCAAAAACTAATTCATATTTTTCTTTTATATGTCCATTTTTAACAGCACTATCAAAGGCTGCTAGTTTGTTGTATAGATTAGTGTGCTCTTCTTGAAAATATTCAATATTTTGCATGAAGTTTTGTGAGATAAATTGATTTATATTTTGCATTTAAATACCTTGAAGAGTTTTTAAATATTTATTTGCTATTTGTATTAAAGTTTTGCATATATTTTCATTGATTGTCGCTGTTTTTTGTGAAAAATTTATATTTTTACTATTAAAAAAATCAAAAATATAGGTATATACAAAACGAGAATAGGCTTGGTATATTAGCAACAAAACTTCATTTTCTTCTGATAAATGAGAAATAATTTGATAATCAAACTCTTTTAATGACTCCAAAAATTGTAGAGGATTGTGTATAAAAATATTTTTTTGTTTCTTTAGTATCTCTTGAAATTTTTGAGTATTTATAATAAGATTATTTATGTTTTTTTTCTCATCAATTGTTAAATGATTTGATGAATTATCTGAAAATTGTAAAAGTAGTTGCTCATGAAGAGCTTGTTTATCTAAAATTTTTTTAGTTTCAAAATCTATATGATTTATTTGAATACTTATCGTATTATTGAGTTTTGCACCATCATTCAAATTATATACATATTGATTTTCCTTTTTGAAAAAGGTAGATATTTCATTGATTGCTTTTATGGAAAGCAGAAAATTTGGAGTTGTTTTGACACTCTCTGTGAAGTTTCCAGAAGTAAGAACTAAAGAGTCTCTAAAAGATAAATTATCTTTGTTGTGTATTTTTAAAGTTGTATTGTAGGCATAATTATCAGAATGTGTTTGTAATGTTTTTTGATCTAGGGCTAAGTCTAAGCCTAAGAGATATAACTCTTTTACACCAAGAGCTAATAGAAGAAGATATGTAGATGAGCCAGCACAAAAAGTAGAAATACTCCCTATGTTTTTTTTATAGTTTGTTCCTGTTTCAAACATAAATATATTTTTTTTAGGAAACATATTTACTATTTCTTTGGGTGTTTTTGCAGCCAAGAGTAATAAAGCATCTTTGAAAAAATTGAGGTCGTTACATCTTTCAAAGTGTACAATACTTCTCTCAAACCCATCAAAATGAGTGATTATATCAGGTCGAATATCATGCTTATATAATATAGAAAGTGTAGCAGATAAAGCTACAATAATAACTCTATCTTTTTTATTCTGTACAAACTCTATATTTTTGTTTAATGATGGTCCAGGAGCCAATAGCAGAACAGGTAGAGTGTTTATTTTTGTAGTAAGTAAGTTTAAGAAATTATAATTTTTATGTATATATTCAAGTGCCTTTGGATATTGATCTAAAATACTTGAATAGAAAAAATTGAGATGGGATTGCGTGGTTATTTTTAGATGTAAAAGTTTGAGTTTCTCTTCGGAGTACTCTTGTAATTGCACAAATTTAATATAATGATTGTAGTAAAGGCTGTCATATAAAAATTTGTCCGTAGTTTTATTGAATTCATCTTTATCTTCAAATATTGCAAATGTTATAGTGCTGTTTTTGGCTATTTGATAATATTGAGTTGTAAATAATGAGAGTCTAAAAAGTTCTAAATTGTCTTCAACAACGAGATAATGCTTTGCTGCTATTTTTTTGGCTATCGCTTCTATATGTAAACCAAGCTTTGTTCCAAAAAAGATAAATTTATAAATTTGTTTGAGTTGTTTATCATTTTGCTTATAAGTATGTGATACATTTAAAAAGTATTGAAATCCTTCAGGGGCATACTCTTTATCTAAGAGCTTAAAAGATTCAAAAACATTCTCTTTTTTACTAAAGTTTACACTTTGTGTAACAAGAGCTGTATGTTGATCGGATTTATTTTGATAGAGCATTGTTTTTGTAGTTTTATTATAAACATCAAATTGATTGCATTCATATCGTAATTCATAAGTTTCATTATAATGACCATGTTCGACTGCACTGTCAAAGGCTGATAGCTTATCAAATAATGTAGGGTGCTTCTCTTTAATATACTCTATGTTATTGGTAAAGTTATCGACAATTATTTGTTGTATATTTTGCATCTTAAGTTTTAGTCATCAATTTATTTTCTTTTATATATTCTGAGTTGGGAATGAAAATTATCTTCTGTCTTAAATCCAAAAATTTCACCATCAGTTGCAAGGAGTTGATAATTTGGTAAATATTCATCATAATTAACCCCAAGAACAGGATTTTTAACACCATAAAGGGTCTCTCTATCCTGTTTTTTCTTTCCCTCTTGGATATTTCGTAACAAAACAAATTTTGGATTAAGTTTGGATATATAATTACAGTAATTTTTGACTACTTCTGGTTCCATTTCTTGAAATGATATGAAGTTTACAAAAAGATCAATTTTTCCTGTAAGTTTAGGAATTTGCCAAGATGATATGTTGATAGCTTTGTACTGTTTACTTAATTGTTCAATGTGGAGAGAAGGATACTCTTTTAAATCAAAATAGTCAGCGACATTTTTCTTACCAAAGAGTTCTTTTAAATAGTAAGAAGATACAAAGGAGACAGGCGGAATATCTGCATTGATATAAAAAGAGTTATTTCTATCATCACTGAGCAAGATTTCGCCCAGTGTACCAAAACCACCTCCAATTTCCATAACAGTTTTAATGTCTGATGTATTCACATGCTGTTTTAGAAAATTTAACCCAAGTAAATAGTTTAAAAATGAACGCGAAAATTTTCTATTGTTAAATTCAAACTGTTCTATAGGTATTCCAATACTGCTTTCTGAGACTTTATCTGTATATGGTGGGTAGTTTTTATTTGTTGCACTGAGGACTCTGTAGTCACAAAAAGCTTGTATTTCACCTCTAATGAGCATATCTAATTTTATGTTAGATTTTATATCTTTGGTAGTATTAGCAAGTGTTTTTTTTATTGGAAGAAAAGATTCTTTATCCTTTGTGTAGTCAGGAAAAGCATATAAGGGTACAAACATATTTGTTGCAGAAATATGAGATCTAAAATTTTTTATACCCTTTTTTGCAATTTCGTCAATAATTATTTTTGAAGCCTCAATCCAGAATGTTGTAGGCTTATAAAGCACAGATTGTTCTTGCATATCTTTTATCATTGTATTTAACTGTGTTACTTCTTTATTCATTATCTATATCCTTTATGTTTAGAGGAGTTGCAAATAAAATGTCTTTATTCACCTTCTTTCCTAAAATATCGTTTAAATATTTAGGATGCATACCATATCCTGGTCTTATGCTTTTTATATTCTCTTGCGTGAGGATATTGCCTTTTTTTATATCTTTTGATACATAAAGACTTCTTGAAAATTGCCTTGATTTTTTCTTTTTATCAGTCATTGAATAATCAACACTTCCAAGCAACTTTTCTGTATCTCGTATGGCTTGTATCATACTACTAAATTCATCTCTATCCATTGAAAAATCAGCATCAGCACCCCTGATAGACTTATCTAGTATAAAATGTTTTTCTATTACTTTTGCTCCAAGTGTAACAGCGACAATAGGGGCCGTGGAACCTAATGTATGGTCAGAAAATCCAGATATTACTCCAAAGGTTTGGGCTAAATTTGGTATTGTTTTTAGGTTTGCTTCTTCTAATGGTGCCGGATAACTACTAGTACATTTTAAAAGAATGATGTTATCATTCCCTACACTTCTGCAAATATCTACAGCATCTTGAATTTCATCTATAGTGGCAATACCAGTAGAGATAATCATAGGTCGCATTTTTGAAGCTGTATATCGTATAAGCTCATAATCAGTTATCTCAAATGAAGCTATCTTATAAGCCGATGGATTGAACTGTTCTAAAAAATCTACAGCAGTTTTATCAAAAGGAGAAGAGAAAATGTCTATGCCTATCTCTCTTGCATAATCGAAGAGTTCTTGATGCCATTCCCAAGGAAGGTATGCTTCTTTGTATAAGTCATAGAGCTTTTTATCATCCCAAAGTGTTCCACCCTTAATGATAAAATCATCTTTATCAGAGTCAAGTGTGAGAGTCTCAGCAGTATATGTTTGAAGTTTGATTGCATTAGCCCCTATCTCTTTAGCTGCTTTTATTGTCTCTTTTGCTATCTCAATTTTACCACCATGATTCGCACTAAGTTCTGCAATTATAAAAGTTCCATTTTTTTCTAAATCAAAGTTACCTATCTTCATATTTTAGCTCCATTTGAATATATTCCCCACTAGTATCTCTCTCTTTTTTAATCTCGATAAAATGAAATCTTTTATAAAGTTTGATTGCTTTTGTATTATTTACATGTACATTTGCAAGAAGTTTTTGTAGTTTTAAAATAGTAAAAGCATACTCAATTATTGTACTCATAAGTGTTGTCCCAATACCAATCAAATTTGGTTTTGCATAGAGACCAAACTCAGCATATTCATTTTTTACTATGCTGGTAAAATCAATCACTCCAAGATATTCATTTAATTCTTTTACCAAAAAATATATTCTATCCTTTTTCATAGAAAGAGACTCTATATACTTCAAATGCTCCTTTAATGTTATTTCATTTTTATTATACATCCATTTTCTTATCTCTTGATGATTTCGCCAAGCTAGAACCATTTGCTTCTCTTCAGATGAAATATCAATAAAATTTAGTAACTCTATTTTATTTTCCATTAATGAAACCTTTTTAATATTTCAATAACTTGAGTTTTCAATTGATTTTTACTAAATAGATTTAAAACTTGAAAGTTCTTTTTTTTCAAATATTTATATATATCATCCTGGTTCTGAGCAGTTTTTATAGCTATAAAAGGGAGCTCCATAAAATGTACTTCATTGAGAATTACACTCGGTGTTATAATGGCAAAGTCACTTTTTTTCATGAGCTTGGCAATTTTATTTGAATTAATATGCAATGCAATATTTTTTTTACCCTTGACATATTTTTTTAATTCACCAAGATTTTGATTAGAAGTAGTTTTAACCACTATAGTTTTTATATTTTCAAAA
>Ga0114934_10002327_pt1 | contig 12157 bp, 9 predicted proteins | sample 4SBtaG_2_FD_99695 | JGI IMG/M metagenome (GOLD analysis project Ga0114934, IMG submission 99695) | Deep subsurface microbial communities from Kolumbo volcano to uncover new lineages of life (NeLLi) - 4SBTROV10_white metaG | ecosystem: Environmental > Aquatic > Marine > Volcanic ...
ATAATAAGAAACCTTTTTGTTGTGTGCGAGTTCATTTTTAATTTGCTGTATTTTCTCTTTTTGTGCATTAATTTTCTGATTCAATGTATCATTATCAATCTTTAGTGCATCATACCCTTCCATCATATCATCTAATTGCTTCTGAATATATTTTTTTTCAGCATTGGTGTCTTTTAGTTTAACAACAACCAAATGCGATTTTTTAGTTTCCTGATAATAGAGCCAACCTAAAGCTAAATTACCAAGAAAAAGCAATATAACCAATACAAGTAGGAATGTTTTCCCACCTGATTTTTTATTAGTGTCAGCATCAATTTTACCAACAACAACTTCTTTTTTTTCTTTTGATGAATTTTCTTCAACCATAGTGTTTTTTATTTAAAATTCTGCATTTTTAGGTGTTCTTGGAAACGGAATCACATCACGGATATTGCTCATGCCGGTAACAAATAACACTAACCGTTCAAACCCGAGACCAAAACCACTGTGAACCACACTACCAAATTTTCGAGTTACCAAATACCACCATACATCTTTTTCGGGAATACCCATTTCTTTAATACGGTTCACTAATTTATCGTAGTCTTCCTCTCGTTGTGACCCGCCAATAATTTCTCCAATACCCGGAAATAAGACATCCATTCCCCGTACGGTTTTACCGTCATCATTTTGCTTCATATAAAATGCCTTAATATCTTTGGGATAATCAGTAATAATAACCGGTTTTTTATAGTGCTTTTCCACCAAATAGCGTTCATGTTCCGACTGAAAGTCAATCCCCCACTCCTCAACAGGGAACTCAAATCTTTTTTTCTTATTCGGTTTTGAATTTTTTAATACTTCAAATGCTTCTGTATAAGTAATGCGAGCAAAATCATTTTCTAAAATAAATTGCAACTTATCCATCAAATCCATGGCACGCTCTTCTTGCTTTTTATTTTTCTCCTCATCTTGCAGGCGTTTACGCAAAAATTCCAATTCATCGGGAAAATTATCAATGATATATTTAACCAAATATTTCAACATATCTTCAGCAATATCCATATTCCCATTGATATCGCAAAAAGCAATTTCCGGTTCAACCATCCAAAACTCCGCTAAATGTCGTGAAGTATTAGAATTTTCAGCCCTGAATGTCGGGCCAAAAGTATAAACTTGTGACAATGCCAATGCTGCCAATTCGGCTTCTAACTGCCCGGAAACCGTCAAATTTGTTTCTTTTCCGAAAAAATCTTGTTTCACATCCACACGACCATCATCTGTTTTTGGCGTATTATTTAAATCAAGTGTAGTAACACGAAACATAGCCCCCGCACCTTCTGCATCTGAACCGGTAATTATAGGCGTATGGATATTATAAAATCCCCTATCATTAAAATATTTATGAATGGCAAATGTTAAACCGTGACGGATACGAAAAACGGCATTAAAAGTATTCGTTCTAAATCGTAAATGTGCTTTTTCGCGTAAAAATTCCATAGAATGCTTTTTGGGTTGAAGCGGATATTCTTCCGGATCAGCATTACCCAAAACGGTAATATCTGCTGCCTGCAACTCGAGTTGTTGCCCGGCGCCCATAGATTCTGCCGTTTTTCCGGTAACTTGCAAAGCAGCCCCGGTATGAATTTCATCTACTTTATTAAAAGCCTCTATTTTATTATCAACTACAATTTGCAAATTATTTATTGTAGAGCCATCATTCAAAGTAATAAATGCCACATTTTTACTCACCCGTTTGGTGCGTACCCATCCCTCAACTATCAAATTTTCATTGGCTTTGGATGCTAGCAATATCTCTTTTATAAACTTTTTTTGCATCTATTTTGAAATTTTTTTACAAAGGTATATAGAAGTTTTTATTGAATTTGATTTCTGAAAATAAATTTCTTCATTTGGCCACCTTATGTCCATAATTTTTTTTCGGCACAATTATTGTTTTTTGTAAGTTTTATAATTTTTAAATTCATCTTATGAAAAAAATAACAATGTTATTAGGAATGGTCGTATTCTTTTTCATTATGGGAAACTTTTCTGCCACTTCGCAAGTCGTTGTCAAAGTTATTCCGACAAGACCAAAAGTAATTGTTTCACATCCCGCAAAAGCCAATCCGGGTCATGTCTGGATTGATGGACATTGGCAATGGCGTAAAAAAGAGAATAAGTATGTTTGGATAAAATGTCACTGGGTAAAACCCAATCGTCCCGGTTCTGTGTGGATTCATGGTCATTGGGTTGACACCCCTAAAGGCCACAAATATGTTCCCGGTTATTGGAAGACACCAAAAGCCTTACCTCACACGAAGTACCATCCAAAACATAGAAAATAATACTAAGTGCTTGTTAGAAATAACCTTATCATTTTGCTTTAATTTTTCTATAATTAACAATTGACAATTAACTATTAATTAAGCAGTTCGGCATAAATTACTTTGAGACTTGCTTGTCTCATTTACTTTTTTTTTCACTTTCCAATTTTTTTTTATTTGTGAAAAGATATTTTTTTTATCTTTGCTGAAAACTACTCACAATGCATATTGTAATCGCAGGAAATATTGGTGCAGGAAAAACGACCTTAACCAAGCTATTATCTAAAAACTATAAATGGAGTGCTCACTTTGAAGATGTTGAAAACAATCCTTATCTAAATGATTTTTATAATGACATGCCTCGATGGTCATTTAATCTTCAAGTTTATTTTCTGAATAGCCGCTTTAAACAAATTTTAGATATTCGTAAAACAGGGAAAACAGTCATTCAGGATCGCTCTATTTACGAAGATGCGTATATCTTCGCACCCAATCTCCATGCTATGGGTTTGATGAGTACCCGCGATTTTGACAATTATTTTCAACTTTTTCAATTAATGAGTTCACTCATTGACCCACCGGAATTATTAATTTATTTACGGGCTTCTGTCCCAACATTGGTTAACCAAATTCAAAAACGCGGAAGAGAATACGAAAGCTCCATACGGCTTGATTATCTCAAACGCCTTAACGAACGCTATGAAGCATGGATTGAAACTTATACTGCCAGCCCCCTGCTAATTATCGATGTTGACAATATAAATTTTATTGACAAAAAAGAAGATTTAAGTTTTGTAATTGATAAAATCGATGCAGAACTAAACGGACTTTTTTAAAGAAACTTGACCGTTGAAAATGATTAATAGAAATTTCTTTAAAAATGGAAATTATTATTCTTGTTGAAAATCGTTCAGGCAGAAATACGGCAGCGGCCCACGGATTAGCCTATTTGATTAACGATGGTAAAAAGACCTTTTTATTCGATACAGGACCATCGGACCTAATTATTAAAAACGCCAAAATATTAGACATTAATTTATCCGACATTGATACAATCGTACTTAGTCATGGACACTGGGATCACGGCAACGGATTATCATACCTGAAAAATAAAACACTTATTACCCATCCGGAAGCATTTATCAAACGATTCAGGAATACCGATAACAACAGCGTAGGATTACCAATTAATATTGAACAAGCTAAAGAAAAGTTTCGATTAATACTTACAAAAGAACCTTATAAAATATCGGAAAACACTTTTTTCCTTGGCGAAATACCAAGGGAAACAGCTTTTGAAAAGCAACCCAATAGTTATCATTTTGAAAATGGGAAAAACGATGCTATTCTTGATGATACTGCTATCGTTACTACGACACCAAAAGGATTAATTATCACTACCGGCTGCTCCCATTCTGGCATTTGCAATATTATCCATTATGCACAAAAAGTTACAGGCATAACAAATGTTCATGCTGTTATTGGCGGATTTCATTTAAAAACGGTTAACAATCAATTAGTTCAAACCATTGATTGTCTAAAAAAAACAAGAATACCATATCTCTACCCTTCCCACTGCACAGAATTTGAGGCACAATGTGAAATGGCAAAACACCTTACGATTAAAGGACTCAAGACAGGCGATATTCTGAAATTCTAAATTTATGTAATTTTCAATTGATTTTTTTTTATTGACACAGTCAATTCTGTTTAATTTTGATTATTTTTGTAAAAAAACATAATCATCATGAGAAAAATATTTTTTTCAACAATTACCCTTTTTATCGCATTGGCTGCTATATTTCTTTTCCAAAAAGGCAATAACACCTCAAAAAGAGACCATTACGAATTATTTCTACATAAACAATTCCATCATTTTCAGAAGCAAACACAAGGCGATAAAGCGGCCACAGACAATCCGGAACAGGCAGCATTTCAAAATTACATCATGACTTTAGACCCTGCCTTAGGTAGAGTGCCAACAGAACGACTCTACCCTGCTTTTCTGCAAAAACAAAAAATTGCAAAAGAAATACCACAAACAAAATCTTTGAATTGGCAAAATATTCCTTCAAAGATGGGCGGAAGAACGCGTGCTTTAATGTGGGACCCCAATGACCCACAGGGGAAAAAAGTTTGGGCAGGTAGTGTAACAGGAGGATTATGGTATAATAATGATATTACCGATTCACTTTCGCAATGGGTACCTGTAAGTGATTTTTGGGACAACCTGTCAATAAGCTCTATTGTAGCTGACCCAAATAATCCGCAAACTTTCTATGTTGGTACTGGCGAAGCCCAAACGGCTATTATCATCTACAGAGAATCATCAGGTCGTGGTTCAGGAATATGGAAAACAACCGATGGCGGAAACACTTTCACTCATCTGGACTCAACCACTAATTTTGCGTATGTTACCGATTTAGCCGTTAGGAATGAAAATGGTAGCAGTGTAGTTTATGCCGGCGTAATGTCCGGCACTTATCATGGCGAAGTACATCAAGCCCTTCCAACGGATGGACTCTACCGTTCTACTGATGGGGGCATTACTTGGAATCAAGTTTTACCAAATATACCGGGCGATAGCGTACCTTATGCAGTTTCTGATATTGAAGTAGCCGCCAACGGAAGAATTTTTGTAGGGACTTCAGCCAATTTAAATGGTGTAGGCGCTTCTACTATTTTGTATTCAGATTTAGGAACTACCGGATCTTGGACCGTCTTTTCCAACTACAATACATCCATTCCATCAAATCCTACTTATAATATTCCGGGAAGAGTCATTCTTGCGGCTGCACCCTCCGATTCAAATATTGTTTATGCTTTAATTGCTGCCGGTACACTAACACAAACATCTGAAGGTTTTGGAACCTATATTGGAAAATACATTTTAAAAACAACCAATGGCGGCAATTCATGGACTGAAATGCCAACACCGGCAGATAATTCCTACGGCAATTGGGCTTCAATACCTTGGCATGCTATGGATGCTGCTGTTGATCCAAATGATCCCAACCGTATTTTTATTGGTGGACTGGATCTTTCTCTTTCTGAGGATGGCGGCAATTCATGGAACAGGGTTTCTGACTGGGTACAAATGTATTATGGTGGTGGTTCTAATTATGTACATGCTGACCAACACAAAGCACTATTTAAACCCGGATCATCATCCGAAATAATTTTTGGTTGTGATGGCGGCGTTTTTTATTCAAACAATGCGAATGTTTCGACGCCCGTATTTAGAGAACGAAATTATTATTATTCCACCTTACAATTTTATACTTGTGCTATTGGGCAAAACACAGATTATCTTGGTGGTGCTCAAGATAATGGCTCATTACTCTACCAAGGACAACCGCTCTACTATGCAAATGATATGTATTCAGGAGGTGACGGCGCTTTTTGCTTCTTTGACCCTGATGAAAACTTTGTAATTACCTCTGTTTATGATAATCAGTACTATGCTTATTATAGCGGTAATTATAATTCTATTGATGCATATTATTGCGGATTGTTTGTAAATCCTGTTGATTATGATGGCGTAAATAATGTTTTATATGCGAATGCAATGGATGTACAAGGGAATTATCAGGATCAGTTAGTTCGAATTACCGGACTACCAGCTAATGATAACGGAAGTTTTTTAAATTTGAATACCGGTTCAACAGTTCCCTATTCTTGTATAAAGCTTTCACCAAATACACCCGATGTTTTATTTTTAGGCACACAAGCAGGTAAATTATTCAAAGTTACGAACATCTCCACCTCACCTACCGCTATTGAAATAGGAAGCAACCTCTTCCCGACGGCTAATATATCAGGCATTGCTATAGGCAGTAACGATAATACTTTGTTAATATCATTTTCAAATTACGGCGTTCAAAAAATATGGCAAACCATTGATGGTGGCACTAACTGGACAGATAAGACAGGTAATTTACCGGATATTCCTGTTCGTTGGGTTATTTTTCACCCACAAAACAACGAACAAGCCATGATTGCTACTGAACTTGGTGTATGGACTACAAACGAATTAGGACAAACTATCACCCATTGGTATCCTTCAACCAATGGACCGGTTAATGTCAGGACAGATATGCTAAGGATTCGCACCAGCGACAACACGGTACTGGCAGCAACGCATGGCAGAAACTTTTTCACAACCACATTTGCCTACAATCCTTATGTTTCAAACGAAACTAAGAACCTTAATAAAACGCTGTCCATGTATCCTAATCCGGCACAAGATTTTATTACAATCAACGCCCCTGATAACATTCAATCAATTTCAATTATTTCCATTAAAGGTATCATGGTAAAATCCATTTCCACTATCAATTCAAAACAAATAAGACTGAATGTATCAGAATTAAAATCAGGTATTTATTTTGTAGAAATAACTGGGAAAAAACACAAAAAGGTAATTACGAAATTAATTAAAGACTAATAACTTACATAGTGTATCTTAAAGAATTACATTTAACGAATTTTAAAAATTATCAGGAACTCCGGATAGAATTTTCCGATAAGATTAATTGCTTTACAGGCCAGAATGCAGCCGGGAAAACTAATATTCTTGATGCCATTTATCTGTTGTCTTTGACTAAGAGTTTTTTCAACACACCGGATAAATTAATCATCAATTCCTTTTCTCCTGACAAATTTTATTCTGTCACAGCAATTTATGAAATCAACAACTCCATTGAAACTATTCAGGTAAAATATAATAAAGGCAATCGAAAAATTTTCAAAAAAAATGACAAAGAATATTCAAGACTCTCCGACCATATTGGATTACTTCCATTAGTCATGATTTCACCCAATGATGTATTTCTTATTTCTGAAGGTAGTGAACTACGACGACGATTTTTGGATATCATTATTTCGCAATTCGACAAAGAATATTTACACAATCTGATACAATATAATTCTGCCTTGAAACAACGCAATGCCATATTGAAAAAAATGGATTTCTCGCACAACAACTCTATGGGACTTTTTGAAGTATGGGATCAAAAACTGATAGAATTTGGTACGCCTATTTTTGAAAAACGCAAGGTAATGACCAAAACACTCACCGACTATTTCAATCAGTTTTATAAAACCATATCTAACGACAAAAATGATTTATCTGTAACCTATCGCAGTCAACTATTCAAGAAATCACTTAAAGAATTGCTGCAAAACAATTTTGAAAACGACAACTATTTAAAATACACTTCTGTAGGCATCCACAAAGACGATTTAGAGTTTAAAATTGATGGTCTCCCACTAAAAAAAATCGGTTCGCAGGGGCAACAAAAATCTTTGCTCATTGCACTTAAATTGGCTGAATACGAAATTTTGAAACAAGGTAGCGGCAAAAAACCGTTGTTATTACTCGACGATGTATTTGATAAATTGGATGCTTTCCGTGTTAGCAAAGTTATGGAATTAGTTTCTGAAAAAGATTACGGACAAATTTTTATTACCGATACGCATCCCGACAGAATGAAAAATATGGTGTCCCAATTAAACATTCCTGCTTCATTATTTGAAATTAGCAACGGAACCGTTAAAACAGAGCAAAATGAGAAATAAAAAAATTCGTACAGTTAAAGATATTATACAATCTTATATTGAAGACATTGACCCTGATAAACGGTTGGTTAAAGCTAAGATAATTAATTTGTGGAGCGAAACAATGGGAGAAACCATTGCCAAAAGGACAAAAAAAATTTATATCATAAAAAAAACATTATTTGTTCATTTGGATTCAGCCATTGTGAAAAGCGAACTCTATTATATGCGACAAGCTATCTTGGAAAAAATCTCTGATAGATTTGGAAAAAACATTGTTGAAAAAATTATTTTCAAATAATCCTTAAATCCGCAAGTGTATTTCAATTCCAAACATCAAATTACTGTCAATAAAGGGAACTTCTAAAATTACTTTTGAACAATTTAAAGTAAGTTATTAAAAAAAATTTTTTTATTCTCTAAAACTATTTACTTTTGGTTTTTTTAGTTCAATAAATTTATAGTCTAACTAAATGATATACAGTAAAATGAAAACTAATTTTTCAAAAATTTTAATGTTTTTTTTAATTACCTTAACTCAAACTCAGGTTTTCGCACAAAAAGATAAAGAAAAATCAAACAAAAAAAGTTCTTATAGTATTAATATGGCAAATGGGTGGCTACAGTTTAATAATGATGATTATTATGGTGCACTTCGTACTTATCGCAAGATATATAAAGACTACAAAAATGATGGCAAATTAAATTTCAGAATTGGCCAATGTCTTATTAAAACTTACAATATGGACTCTGCTTTATATCATCTCAAAAAAAGCATTGAAATGGATACCACACTTGGAAAAGATGCCTATTTTCTATTAGGTAAGGCTTACCATTATAAAGGCGATTTGGATAATGCCATTAAGTATTACGAAAAATATAAAAGCATGCTTAAACCCAAACAACTAGAGAAAAATGTTGTAAACAATTTACTTCGTCAATGCGAAACAGCTAAAAAGTTAATGAGCAATCCTGTCAATGTTGAAATCAAGAATATGGGACCCAATATAAATACAAAGTTCACAGATGCAAATCCTTCTATTACTGCCGATGGTAAAATTTTCATTTTTACTTCCAGGCGTCCGGGAAATATCGGTGGTAAAATAGATCCCTCTGTTGAAGAATATTTTGATGATATATATATTGCTAAATACGATAAGGAAAATCACGAATGGGGTAAAGCTGTGGACATTGGTGAACCAATTAATACCCCTGGCCACGATGCTAACTTAAGCATTACACCTGATGGAAGCAAAATATTAATTTATAAGAATGTTGCCGGTGAAACAAAAAGTGGCGATATTTATTATTCTGATTTTAAAGAAAATGGACAATGGTCTGATCCAAAACCATTTGGAAATAAATATATTAACTCATCCTATTTTGAAACTTCTGCTTGTCTAACTGCCGATGGTAAAACGCTCTATTTTGTAAGTGAACGCGAAAAAGGCGGATTTGGACATGGCGACATTTATTCATCAAAGTTAGTGAACGGAGAATGGACAAAGCCTAAAAATCTAGGACCAACAATAAATACCGAATATGACGAAATAGGCGTCTATATTCACCCCGATGGCAAAACCTTATTTTTTAGTTCTAACGGACATAATACAATGGGCGGTCATGATATTTTCATGAGTACACTTGATGACAACGGAAACTGGACGACTCCTATTAATATGGGTTACCCGATAAACACAACTAAAGAAGAAATTCATTTTGTACTTACTACAGACCGTAAAGTCGCCTACTTGTCCTCATCTCGTGATGGTGGTTATGGCAAAATGGATATTTACAAAATCAATATGGCATATTATTTCAAAAGCAATAAGAATATTGATAAAGAATTGGCAGCAAAAATATCAGGACCACCTCTTTCTATCTTAAAAGGAACGGTTATTGATGCTTCGAAAAAAGCACCTATCAGCACCAATATTATTATCAAACAGATACCAAGCAATAAAACATATATTGCCTCTGCTAATTCAAAAGGTAAATACTTTATTGCACTACCGGCTAATGAAAAATATGAATTAACTATTAAGAAAAAAGGATTTAAACCTATTTCTATTAAATTTAAACTACCTGAAGGAAAAAATGAAACTTACACTTTAGTAAAACATATTTTCCTTAATAAGTAACACCCTTTTTTTTAATTTTTTTTCCACATCATAAAATTTGTAACTAACTTATGAATAAAATCACCAAACTTTTTGGCATCAAATATCCCATTATTCAGGGTGGGATGATTTGGTGTAGCGGATGGGAACTTGCTTCTGCCGTCAGCAATGCCGGCGGACTAGGGTTGATTGGCAGTGGCTCCATGCATCCTGAAATACTTTTAGAACACATAAAGAAAACAAAAGCCAATACAGACCAACCATTTGGCGTTAATATTCCACTTATTTATCCGGAAATAGAAGAAGTAATAAAGATTATAATTGATCAAAAGGTACCTGTTGTTTTTACCTCAGCAGGCAGTCCCAAAAAGTTCACCCCTATTTTAAAACAGAAGGGCATTAAAGTAGCTCATGTTGTTTCTAACTCATTCTTTGCAAAAAAAAGTGAAATAGCCGGTGTTGATGCTGTAGTAGCTGAAGGTTTTGAAGCCGGCGGACATAATGGACGCGAAGAAACCACCACCATGGCTTTAATTCCCAATGTCAGAAAAAAAATATCTATCCCTTTGATTGCTGCCGGAGGAATTGCTTCCGGTAAATCCATGCTTGCCGCTATGGCGCTAGGTGCTGATGGTGTGCAAATTGGTTCCCGCTTTGTTGTCAGTGAAGAATCTTCAGCGCATCAAAATTTCAAACAAGCAATTCTTAATGCTAACGAAGGCCATACTTCTCTACTATTAAAAAAACTTATTCCCGTCCGGTTAATTAACAATGACTTTGCTGAACAAGTAAAAGAAGCTGAAAACGAAGGCAGCACAAAAGAAGAACTAATCGAATTACTAGGAAAAAACAGAGCAAAATCAGGTATGTTTGAGGGTAATGTTTTACAAGGTGAACTTGAGATAGGACAAGTATCAGCACAATTTCGTGAAATTTTACCGGTAAAAGAAATCATTGCTAATATTATTCAAGAATATCGTATCGAAAAACAAGCAATAGGATTGAATGATAAATATAATTTTGTATGATAAATTTTGAGCGTTTCACGCTTCCGAATGGACTAAAAGTCTTGGTGCATAACGATGCCACCACGCCTATTGTAGCCGTAAATATCTTATATGATGTAGGTGCAAAAGACGAAAACCCCTCCCGTACAGGATTTGCACACCTCTTTGAACATCTGATGTTTGGTGGGTCCATCAACATTCCTGAATACGATTCCCCTTTACAAAATGCCGGTGGTGAAAACAATGCCTTCACTAATAACGACTTTACAAATTATTATTTAACTGTTCCGAAAATAAATCTTGAAACCGCATTTTGGCTGGAATCTGACCGTATGCTATCCCTGGCATTTACACCAAAAAGTTTAGAAGTACAACGAAAAGTGGTCATTGAGGAATTTAAGCAGCGTTATCTAAACCAACCCTATGGTGATGTTAGTCATTTATTGCGAAAAATGATTTTTAAAATACATCCTTATCAGTGGCCAACTATTGGAAAGGAAATTAGCCATATTGAAAATGCTTCGCTTACTGATGTTAAGAACTTTTTTTTCGGCCATTATGGTCCTAACAATGCCTTTTTATCTTTAGCAGGTGATATCACAGCCAAAGAAGTGAAACCACTTGTTGAAAAATGGTTTGGCAATATCCCAACGCGTGAAATATCAAAAAGGGAACTTCCCGGTGAGCCGCCACAAACAAAACGACAATTTCAGAAAGTAGAGCGAAAAGTTCCTGCATCAGCTATTTTCAAAGCATTTCATATGGTTGAACGCAAAAATCCTGATTATTATGTTACCGATGTCATTTCCGATTTATTATCCAATGGTAAGTCGTCTCGTCTATATCAGAAACTCGTAAGGGAAAAACAACTTTTCACTAACATTAATGCGTATATTTCAGGGAGTATAGAACCCGGTTTATTTACTATTGAAGGTATTTTGAGCAACAATATTCAACCGGAAGATGCTGAACAGGCCATTGACAATGAGATTCAAAAAATCATTGACGGAAATTTTTCAGAAACAGAATTAAATAAAGTAAAAAATAAATTTGAAGCCAATTACACTTTTTCCAACTATGAATTAGATGAACGCGCTTTAAACCTTGCTTATTTTGAACTTTTGGGTAATGCCATAATGATTAATGAAGAAATTGAAAAATATCA
>Ga0114934_10002328_pt1 | contig 12153 bp, 9 predicted proteins | sample 4SBtaG_2_FD_99695 | JGI IMG/M metagenome (GOLD analysis project Ga0114934, IMG submission 99695) | Deep subsurface microbial communities from Kolumbo volcano to uncover new lineages of life (NeLLi) - 4SBTROV10_white metaG | ecosystem: Environmental > Aquatic > Marine > Volcanic ...
CGCTCCGCCGTGCAGACGGTCCACCAGCGTTCTCATTACCTCTGCCGATTTCTGTGGGTTTTTGGCATCGCTCAGGCGTACTACTATTTCATCAACCGGTGATTTCAGAGGATCACGGTCGAATTTTCTCAGCGCGGTGGTTTCAGGAATGTCGATCTCCCTTCCCACGGAGGAAACCTGCACACCCTGAAAGGAGCCTCCACTTGCGGTGGAGGGAGCAAGAACGCCGACGACCGTAAGCCAGACGTCGTTAACCTTTAGTTTTTTACCGACAGCAGGATTGAATCCGAATAGATCCCGCCTTACTTCGGGGCCTATTACGCAAACCTGGGCGTTGGTTTTCTCGTCGTAAGCGTCCAGAAATCTTCCCTCCCCGATTTTCAGACCGAAGAGGTTTTTCTGTCTCCACGACACGCCGAAAACCTTGGCTTCAGAGGCTGTACCGGAGGCCATAACGTTGAAGGTGTGAATTTTTATAACCGGAACCACGTGTTCGACACCGGGCACCGACTGCTGAATCGCTTCGCCGTCGCGCAGGGATACTCCGAGTGACTTCTTTCTAATCTCCTTCAATTCGTCGCCTTTTATCTCCTTCGCTTTCAGAAGTACGTTCTTAAGACCCAGCCTCTCGATCATGGCCAGAGCCTGCTGTTCGGCACCAGCACCGATCGCGAGCATCGCTATTACGGCTCCGACCCCGAAGAGCATGCCAAGCATGGAAAGTGAAGAGCGCAGTTTGTGCGACATGAGGTTTCTGAAGGAGCTTGTCATTGCGTCTTTAGGATTCATTTTGAACCTTTCGCAACCGGGGCGGATGGTTTTTCCTGCTGTACGGTCTTGCTGGCGGGCGATCCGGTAGGATCGAGAAGGGCGAGTACGTCGCCGCTTTGGATGCCCTTCTTAATAACCACCCTGCCGGGAACGCCCGGTCCCAGCTCAACCGGAACCGGCGTGAAACCGCCAAAGAGTTTCTTCCTGTAGACTTTTGTCTTCCCCTTCTTTATAAATACAGCCTGCCTCGGAACTACAAGAGCGTTTTTCATGTCAGCCAGGGTTATTACCGCGTGCAGTCTCTGGCCCGGTTTCATCTTTTCCGGCAGTGTGTTCTCCAGAGACAGTGTTACTCCGAAGTACTGGACAGGAACTCCGGGGTATCTGGGCTGGGCAAGAGTGTCAACTCTTGTGACCTCTGCCTTATAGCTGTTACCCGGATCAGAATCAAGGGTTACCGCTGCTTCCTGTCCCTTTGCAAGATTTCCTGCATCAGCCTCCAGGACAAAAACCTTGGCCTGCATTGTTTTCGTATCTGGGATTTCCGCCAGCTTCTGGCCGGGATATACCGAAGCACCGACGCGCAGTTGGTTGCCTCTCCAGTCACGTTTCAGGACTACAACTCCACCATGCGGGGCCTTTACTACAGTTGAGTCAAGCGCTTCACTGGCTTCTTTAATTTCAAGGCCGGCCTTGTGTTTCTGTATCTTCAGGAGATCGATGTTCGTTTCTGAGAGACGGTTCTTGGTCTTCTCAATCGCCTTTGCATGATCGAGCCGGCTCCCGGCTAGCTTTGTATCTATCTTTGCCTCGGCTATATCGAATTTGGAGAATATTGTATCGTCCCTAGCCTCGTATGCCTTTGCCTGCTCCATTTCCTGTCTGGCAATGTCGGCATCCAACTGCAGTTCCCTGTTGGAAACCTTTTTCTCGGCTCTCGCTTTTGCGATTTTAGCCTCTGCTGTTTCGGCGTCTGTTTTACTATTAAGGAGGTCCTGTTCAAAATTAGAGGGGTCGAAGCGGACGATAACATCTCCGGTCTTCACCGGTAATCCGTCTTCTGCTAACCAGGCGATAGTACGGCGTGTGCGGGGAGAGGTTGGAACTGAGACAGAGGTTGCTTTAGCGGCTTTCAGAATTCCGTCGGCGTTGACCGTGAAATGAAAGGGCTTTGCCTTTATCTTTACGGTTGGTACACGCCTGTCTCCCGTCATGTTCCGGACAGTGAACAATCCTGCAACGACCAGTAATATCAGTGATAGGACACCAATCATGGAGGGAAGCATCCATTTTTTCATGATGTAGCCTCCCCTTCATCAGCGTTCAGTATCTTATCTCCCTTTGAAAGACCGGATAGAACCTGCACTTCGTCACGGGATCTTTTTCCTGTTTCAATCCTGGTCTTATGCCAGCCAAGGATAGTTTTCTTAATAACAACAGGTCCGGAAGCCCCGGTTCTCACGGCTGATGCCGGAATGATAATGGCATCCTTTACGATCCTGGTCTCGATTGTTCCGCTGAATCGCATACCGGGCATCATGTGACGGGTATCCGTTCTATCAAGAGCAATATCCAGCTTTATTATCTTTAAAGGGTTTGTGTTGGATTTGGGCTGAAGTGCTCCCCATACAGACTCGATGTGTCCCGAGTATGTTATTTCCGGTGCGGCATCGAGCCGCAGGGTTACCCTCTGTCCTGGTTTTACTTTGCCGGAATCGACCTCGTCCACCTCTCCTTCCGCTTTCATCTTGTTAAGATCGGCCACTTCCAGAATCTTTTCCCCGACCCAGCAGCGATCTCCAACGGCCTTTTTATCGCCCTGCCAGTTTGTTTCATATATGACGGTTCCCGCATTAGGGGCAACCACCTTCATTCTCTTTATCGATCTCTTTATTTCATTTACTCGATCATCGGCTCTCTTTTTTGTTTCCATAAGAGAGACAAGTTCCGATTGGGCGGCTTCAATTGACTCTTTAAGGGAGGTTTGCAGTTTTGCTACCTCAGTTTCGGATGAACGGAGATCCAGTTTGATTTTCTTCCGGTCGTTTACTGATTGCAGGTCGGGTGGCACATCAAGCTGCATCTCTATCTTTTGTAGAGCGCCCTCCGCCTGCGCTAATTTAAGGCGGTTATCTTCCTTCTGGATAAGAAGTTCAGCCTTTTTTTTATCGATCTGCTTGGCCGCTTCAGAACTTTCGGCGGATTTTTCTTTCAACTCTTTGACCAGATCACTCGAATCGAAAGCAAGCACCATTTGCCCTTTTTTCACTACCGTTCCTTCAGGAACCATTCGTGCAATGCTGTAGTTCCAGATATGGGGCAGGGAAGGAGGACCGAAGAGCTTCGTGTTGACGGCTTTAAGCGTTCCGGTTACGGCTACGGTCATGGACAGGTCGCCTCTCTTGACCTTTATGATTTTACCGGGGTCGTGAACCATTCCGGCAAGCAGAACCGAAAACAGGACCGCAAATGATGCTCCGCCAATCCAAGTCCGGGGATGGCGCCGGGCGCTCTCCCGCCCCCTGTTCCAGACTTTCAGGGCAAGGCTTCCGGCCTTATCAATCACGGGCATCCCCCGGTGGCCTGAGCCGCTGTCCCTCTTTCAGTCCCGAAACAACCACGCATTCAAATGGGGAACAGGGGCCCAGCTTTACGCTGGTTTTACGCCCGCCCCTCAGACGGGCTAAAGGAGGGCCGACTGAGAAATCAAGCCCCTCTCTTGGCGCAATCAGGGCGTTTTCAATTTTACGGGTAAGCACCTCTGCTCTGACGGACATTCCGGAACGCATCTTGTCTGGGTAGGTCTTTTCCAGGTTGATTTTTACATCGAATCCTCTCCTCGTAGGGCTGTTACGGACGGGCCTTGCCACCGGTGAAACCCTGGAGACATAACCGTTGATTTTCAGGTCGGGAAAGGCGTCCATTGTGCAGACCGCTCTCATTCCAGGTTGTAATCTCCCCTGGTCGACGTCCGACAACTCCGCGTCCACACTCATAGTGGAAAGATCGGGAATCCTGATTACCGTCCATCCTACGAAAACCGTGTCGCCGATCTGAAATTTCCTTCCCTCCCATGGATGGTCGGCAACGTCTATCAGACCACTTATCGGAGCATACACAACCATTTTATTTAATGCTTCCCTTGCCGTATCGGCTTCCCTCAGAGCTTTTTGAAGGGCAAGACGTTTAACTTTGATATCGGACATGGAAGATATTCTGAACGAGTCCATCCTGGATTTCGCTTTTTCAAATTCGGCTTTAGCTTTGTTCAGCGCCAGTTGAAGACCTTCGTAATCTTTCCTGGAATAAAATTTACGTGGAGCGGAAGCGTCAAGTCTCGCCTTCTCATAGGCGGATCTGGCTTTTTCCAGATTCACGGTCAGGTTGTCCCTTTCAGCTCTGTTCAGAGCCTTCTGCTGGGCAAGCTCCCCGCGGGCCTTTGAAACCTCGAGTTTCTTCTCTTCGAGATTGCTTGCCTGGGAGGTAAAGTCCAGTGCAAGAATTTTGTCTCCCTTATGGACTTTCGAACCGTCCCGAATCATCCAGGTTATCTGAGTGCGCCATTGCCGAAAGGTGGGAACCAATATGTCGTCTGACTTTTCGGCTTTCAGTTCGCCCGTAAGCAGAAGGTGATTAGTAAACGTTCCCCTGTGAACGACAAGCCCGTCTTTATGGGGTCCCGAGAGTTTGGCTATCGCTAGAGCGAGCAGGATGGCGATGAAAAAAAACGCCGCAATTACAATAGTTTTTCGTCTGCGTTTCAATTCGTTGATAATATCCATTCCAGTTGATATGGCCGCCGCCCCTCTAAAAAAATAGTCGATCCTGAAAAATGACCATTGCGGTATTGGCCTCCAGGCGATCTGAAGAAAAAAAGAGGTTCATTTATCCTGTGGACCTTGTCCTCATCTTTCCTCTTCGATGGTCGATACGAATACTTGTTTCCAACGATGATCTCAGTTCACTATCGGGCTGGGGACACTTTCGCTCAAGGTCCAGTATGACTCGGCCAAAACAGGTCCCCATCTTCCTTGTGCCATGCCGAGCTCTTTTCGTCTGTTTCGCATGAGAATAACGAGATTGCACCAAAAGCGGCTTCCTGGAGAGCTTGAAAAATTCCGTTTCAGCCCTGCTCAAAAGGTTTCCTTCTTCTATCGTGGGTCTTTTTGGTTTCATGGCTTCTAATCGCAAAAAATGTCGGGTTCAGGGTCTTTGCCATGCCATAATATTAGCACAATCCTCCAGTTATTGAAAGTAATTTCATACCTACATCACCTTTTTTTGAACCGATTCCTTATAATGGATGTCTCCAGACTAACTACATTCACCACATCCACTGATCGATGATTTTTCAGGACCGACTAAATAACAGGGCACTCCTTGAACGCCATGAGCCATACGGGGATGGCAAATTATTCCACCACGTATCTCGGTATTGTGCCTGCAAGGCTGACAAGAACTTCGTAATTGAGATTCTGGGTCATATCGCTGAAGGAGGTTACTGAGATACGGGACCTCTTCTGCTTCCCTATGATAACTACCTCATCGCCCTTACAGGCACCCGGGATATCCGTTACGTCTATCATGATCATGTTCATGGCTACCGTTCCTACGACAGAGGCTCTATGGCCTCTGACCAGTACGTGGCCGAGGTTGCTGAGATTCCTTGCGTACCCGTCGTAGTACCCAACCGGTACAGTAGCAATCCTCTGTCTTCGAGGGGTCTGATAATGAATTCCATACCCAATGAACTCACCGGCAGCAACTTCATGAATTGCCATTATACGACTCTTCCAACTTATAACGGTCTTTAGAAGGTTCTTTACGTGGTCCTTGGAATCGGAGGAATTATTGAGCAAATAATGCATACATGTTTCCTTGGTCGGCCAGAAGCCGTATTGGGCAATTCCAAACCGAACCATGTCCATGATTGTCTCCGGATAGTTAATAGCAGCGGCCGAACAAGCCGTATGTTTTCTTTCAGCTTTAACTCCCTCTCTTTCCAGGCGCTCGACAAGTTCGTGATATTTGCTTATCTGTTGTTTGATCCTGTAGTAGTTACCTATGCTCTCCGCACCGGCGTAGTGCGTGCATATACCCTTGACAATGAAGCTGTCTGAGTTGGACTTCAAGACATCTATCAGGCTCTCCATATCTTGCTCATTGAAGCCCGTCCTGTTCATTCCGGTCTCAAGCTCGATGTGAATTGCGGCTGCCATTTCCATTTTTTCAGCAGTGCGAAGGGCGGCATACAATCTATCTAAATCAAAAACATAAAATGAGATCCCGTTTTCGATAGCCCACCCAAGGTCTTCGTTATCAATATGACCCATTATCATGATTTCACTTTTTCTGTTTGAGCATTTTAGAGTACGCTCAGCCTCATCGGAGCTGAACACCGAAAAATGGTGTACTCCGCACTTCTCGGCAAGAGGAACGAAGTTTTCAATACCATGCCCATAGGCATTGCCCTTGATGACGGAAGAGAATACGGCGTGTGATCCTATAAGCTTATTTAAAAACTTTAGATTATGCCGGAAAGATGATTCGCTTAACTCTATCCACGATGATTCTCTCATTATAAAACCCCTCCATTTATCGCTGGACGTTTGAGGAAACCATACCGTTCAAATGATTTATAATTCCTGCAAATATCTTTACTCCAACCGGAATCAATTTATCCGGAAAATCGTAGGCAGGATTGTGAAGTGCCGGTTGATTATTCCCAGCACCCAATCCGAACAGGGCCCCTCTGGCGCTCTCAGTGAAATGACCAAAGTCTTCCGACCATCCGAAAGGCTCCTTCAACCGCTGTGTCGACATTCCCTCCGAAGCGGCGGCCTCTTCAACGATTTTAACGCATTCGGCATCGTTGACGGTAGGAGGAAAAACTTCGGTCCAGGTGATGGAGCACCCCAATTTAAAGGAGGCCGCCGTTCTTTCTGCAAGCTCTACGCAATTCTCTGAGAGGAGCTCCATAGCTTCACTCGTGCCGGTCCTCAGGGTTGCCATGACCACACCCTCTCCAGGGGTTGTTCCGAAAGCCACTTCTCCAAGTCGGGCGTGAATGACCGTGGCAACAACAAACTCATTGGTATCTTTGAAACTTGACGGCATTGCGGTGATTGCTTTCATCAGCTGGGCCATCGCCAGCACCGGGCTGTTACCTTTCTCGGGTTCTGCGGCATGGGAAGTCTTCCCAATGAGCTTGATAATCATCCCTTTGGAGGCCAAAGCGAACGGACCGCTCTTCAGAATAATCTTTTCAGCGGGAAAGCCGGGAATGTTGTGGAGAGCAAAGACATAATCGGGCTTAAGCTCTGAGAATTTATTGTCTTTCAATACCAGCGCGGCGCCCTGTCCGGTTTCTTCGGCAGGTTGGTAAAGAAGGATTACCTTTCCTTTCTCAGGTCTTTTGGCGTGCAGAAGCGGGGCAAGCCCAGATACGATAGCCATATGACCGTCGTGGCCGCATTTATGGGATGATCCAGGATGTTTAGAACCGTGGTCCAGCAACGCAGTCTCTGGTATAGGTAGCGCATCCAGCTCGCATCTGATCAGGGTGGAGGGTCCTTCATCCATACCCCTGTAAACAGCGGCAAGTCCATGGCCTCCAATGTCCGATATGATTTCGTCTGGCGAAAATTGAGATATAAAAGTACTAATGATTGAAGCCGTTTCTATCTCTTTTCCCGATACTTCCGCAATTGCATGCAGTTTTCTTCTCAGACCGGTCAATTCTTTAATGGTCGCTTCATCGAGTTTTGCGGACAACATGGTAACTCCCAATTTTTATAACCCCTGGACTCCTCGCTGTAGAACCGCTGCAGGCCGACTAAAGCAAGCTGCAAGTAAAACAAAATTCCACATAAGTGGTATGACCCACTCACGTACTCGATGGATTATATCACAATTTTGGTGGCTGCCGCGTCCGTGGAAATGCCATGAATTTTCCCACCGCCGCTTGGAAAACACCGAAAACGGCGTTTGCCACATCGCCCACCAGCCCTGCTATTGTTGGAAAGTAGGACTCACAAGATCGAAAAGAAGAGAATAGGATGGGGAGCCTCCATCTCCCCCTGACTTTACTCATCATGCATATCCTCCGCATTCAAGTAACTAATCTGTCTCTACTTGCACTATCACTGCTGTCCTTTCATGGGAGGGGATTTAAGCTTTCAACCCTGCTCATCTCTGGTGGTCCGACGGGTGCATGACAAGGACACCGTGTTCCACTATTCTTCCTGACAACCGGTTTCGTTTTTCAGCATCCTTAATGTTGACCGATCGAGAGATTATGCTTTACACACACCTGTGACCGGAGGCACTTTACACATTTGAATTTCCTCGGGGTTTACATCCTGATCTTCCGGTAGAATCCCGAGAACCTTCTTGTCAGCATATTTACCTGCCATCAGCCTGACGAACGCAGAATAACTCATACGGAAACTGATGCTGTCTCCGACTTTCAGGTCTGCAGGATTCTCTCCCAGGTTTACGACGGATATATCGCTGCTGGCCCCGGCGATTTTGAAATCGGGGTTGAGGGGAGTCAGCCCTCCTACATCCGTATCGAGCTGACCGACCATTACCAGTGCTCTGTAGCCTCTCTCTCCCGGTGCATACTGCTCTTCTTCTCCGACGGGAGAGAAGGGCATGATATCGGTCGTTTCGACGGCCGGCGTCAGGCTCTTCTCCTTGATTTCTATCACCTCGGCTTCAAGTACCGCGCAGTCGTTCCGAAGCCCGGTTAATGTCCCACCGGTTAAGAGGTTCGTCCCGAGCAGGATAGACTCTCCCACTCGAAAATGGTTAATGGCGGAGGGTACCTGCCCATCCATCAAGAGAGGAAGAACCGAACTCGAACCGGCTGAAATCAGCTGCAACCGCTTGTCGAATTTAAGCTGGAGCAGCTCCCGGTAAAGAACCAACTGCATAAGCTGGTCGATACTCGGAACGCACCCGGCGAGGCATCCCAGGTTCGCGCCGATTCCAAGGGGCTCTATGTAAGGCAAAGCGAAGATTTCCCCGTACAACTTCACAAGGGCTCCAGGTAATATTCCTTCACGCAGGTCACCCAGTTCGACCATGATTATCACACGATGTTTCAGGCCCAGTTTTTCCGCTGCGACGTTCAGCTCCTTGATAACTCTGAGTTCAGTGTTGAGCGACACGTCGGACAACTTCAGGACGTCTACAATTGCAGAAGGATGGGGAGGGCGGAGATACCATTTCTCCGCGTCAGGCGCTACCTTCGATATTACTTTTAGGTTGTTCAGCCTGGAATCGCCGATGGATTCTACCCCCAATGCCCTGAGTTGTTCCAGGACTCCTTCGTGACCGCATAGTGCCTTTGTTACCACCGTTAGCGAAGCCCCATGCGTTCTGACCCAGGCATGAACCTGGCTCAGGTTGTGCCTTATGGCCTGCATATTTATGGTTACTGTGCTCACTTTACGTACCTCATTTCGGCGTACTTCGAAGTGAAGCCAATCCTCTCGTAAAGACGTTTGGCAGGGTTATCGTACTCAACGTGGAGTTTTACGTCACCCTCGCATTCCGAGATTGCCCTCCTGATGATTTGGCCGCCAAGCCCCCTTCCCCTCGCATCGGGGCTGACAGCCACGAAAAGCAGGATGTTTTCCGGAATATAACCGGACATTCCAGTTTTCAGCATGACCACAGAACCCAGAACGTTACCGCCCATTCTGCAGACCAGAACGAATCCACCTTCCCCCTTTTTCTCTGACAGGCTGTAATCCAGACCCTTTTGAATGTCTTCCATGGAGTCTTCGTATGGTTTGAGACTTTCATGAAGAAACACGGCAAGCTGATTCTTATCCAACCATTCAGGAAACCCGTCCACGTTGTCTATTCTGACGATTTCCACTTCTTCCTGTTTGCAATTTGAATTGTTTTCAGACATATCCTCTCCCGATTACGGGCCGCAACATACTGCGGCCAACCCGCTCAACCCCCAACCAGAAGAATCCGTCTTACAGGCAAAGATACAGGCGGTTCCCCATCCCAGCGAAACACCACGGACTCTACCGAGATTTGTACGGTAGTTCGAGGCATTCAATTTTAAGATTTTAATGCTAACATAGAATCGACTTCTCTGCAAACATGATAACTTCGTATGTCGAAACTCTTTGATAATGTCCCCTCTTGTACTCGATAGAAATGTCCTCTCAGACTGGTGGTGAAAGGAGCCACCATGAAGGAGACATTACGGATGAGTGGAAAAGAGCGGAGTTGGCTGGTGGAGTTGATGCAGGTGTTGGAGGGTAAGGAGACGCTGAAAGACGCATCAACGAAGCTGGGGGGAAGCTACCGGAACGCGAAGCGGAAGCTGAAGCGGTTTCGGGATGAGGGGGCTGCGGGGCTTTGCCACCGGAGCCGCGGACGACCGTCAAACCGTCGGATTGAGCCTGGGGTAAAGGCGAAGATGCTAGAGATATACGAGGAGCAGTTTTCAGGATGGGGCCCGACGCTGGCGGCGGAGAAGCTCTTGGAGATAGAGTTTCGGGTGGACCACGAAACGCTGAGGAGATGGCTTCTGGCGCGGGGGCTATGGAAGCGGGCGAGGAAGAGGAATGCGCACAGGCGGTGGCGGAAGCCCAAAGAGCACTTTGGGGAGCTGGTGCAAATTGACGGAAGCCCGCACGACTGGTTCGGAACGGGGGAGAAGTGCTGCCTGATGAACATGGTGGATGATGCGACGAGCCGAAGCTTTGCTCTGTTCTTCCCCCATGAAACGACCGAGGCGGCCATGCGGATAACAATGGGGTGGATCGAGCGATACGGTATCCCCAGCGCACTGTACACGGACCATCACACGATCTATGTGACGGACCGCGAGGCGCCTACGCGCGAGGAGATGGAGAAGGGCACGGGGCCGCTGACGGCCCTTGGGAAGGCGTGCCATACGCTGGGGATCCATATCATCCCCGCCTCCTCGCCGCAGGCCAAGGGGCGCGTCGAGCGCAAGCACGGGGTATACCAAGACAGGCTGGTGAAGGAGATGAAGCTACGCGGAATCAAGACTATGGAGGAAGCTAACGCCTTTCTGGTGTCCGGCTATCTTGACGAACTGAACAAGAAATTCGAGAAGGCGCCGTCTAGCCCGTTGGACTACCACCGGCCCTTGCGGGAAGATCAGGACCTGAAGGCAGCCTTCGCGTTCGAAGAGACGCGCAAGGTGGGTAACGACTGGACAGTGAGGTACCACAACCAGATCTACCAGATCACAGGGCCAAGCCGCGACATACCGCCTGCCAAGGGAACGGTGCTCGTGCAAGAGCGGCTGGACAGAACCATACACATCTACTACCGCGGGAGAGCAGTGGCATACGAGCGCATAACGCAAAGGCCGGAAAAGAAGGCGGAGCCCAAAATATATAAGCCACGCAAGAAATGGACGCCGCCATTAGACCACCCATGGCGCCGAGGATTCAAAAGAAAATCCGACCGGTTCCGGAGCGAACGGGTGACACCATGAATGAAGAGACAAGGCGGGCTATGGAAGGTGCCGCCTTGTGGAAAAGCCTTCGTCCTTACGGACTCCGGCTTTCCCACAGGGCTTGGAAAACCATCGGGGCTTCACCTGTCTGCGTGCGGGAGACCGCCCCCACAGGTAGGCCCCTCAGGTTTTCCACACTTCACACAGCCCCTATTACTGTTCATAAAAGGGGACATTTCTAAAAAGCTAAAAAGGGGGACATTTCTAAAGAGTCTTGACAACATGATAACTTCGTAGCTGCAGCAGTTCCTGAATACGCACTCCTGGTAAGTTCAGGGGATGCAATCCCCATCTCTCTTAAATATTCTTCTACGGCCGGTTTTTTTGCTTCTTGAGCAAGTGTTCAGGCAACTTCTGCAATGGTTCGGCGTGAGGCGGTAGACCCGGTAATCCACTTTGTTCTGACCGCACCACTTTGCAAGCAGAGCCGGGCAGATACGGCATTTTCAGCACCAAAGGAAACCTGCTGTCGGCGATTCCCACGCTGTGTGACGTGGTGCGGGTAACCCTGTGCGACAACGCGCGCAATCCTTGCCATGTGTTGAGGATATCCTTCGAGAACTTTTTTGTCAATAATTAGGTATTGTGTCCCCGTAACTCCGAATCATTTGCATACCTCCTTTAAGGCATAACGGCTGAACTCACTGGTTTTTGCGGAGCTCAGCGGAGCAAAAATCCAGTGCAGTGATTTGTTATACGCTTGCTATTTTCCCGCCATTATTTTATAATTCCTATTTTCAAGATAATTCGCCAGCCATATAGAACTTAAAATCACTAACGGTATAGAAACAATCAATCTTATCAGACTAAATTTTATCCCCATGAACGAAGATTCAAAGATTGTCATTGGAATTCTGCAA
>Ga0114934_10002329_pt1 | contig 12152 bp, 9 predicted proteins | sample 4SBtaG_2_FD_99695 | JGI IMG/M metagenome (GOLD analysis project Ga0114934, IMG submission 99695) | Deep subsurface microbial communities from Kolumbo volcano to uncover new lineages of life (NeLLi) - 4SBTROV10_white metaG | ecosystem: Environmental > Aquatic > Marine > Volcanic ...
AAATGCCATGCAAGCGATTCCCTCTAAAGAGACCTGCCAAAACATTAATCCTGAAACCGACTAACCCTTAAATGCCGGGCCGTGGGAAAAGGATTGCACGCCTTCCGGAAGATTCAAAAGAGGCTCTCCTTTTCGGTCCAGGCATGTGCCTACTTTAAAGGCGTCTGGAAGCTCTGATCGAATCCGCTCAAAGATTTCCGGCTCACAGGCAAACAACAGCTCGTAATCCTCGCCGCCTGAAAGCATTTCATGTTCGACTCCGCGTCCATAGGCCCTGCAGAATTCCTCCAATAGAGGATCTGTGCAAAACTCCCCGGGCAAAAACGAAATGCTGACACCCGAAGCCTCTGCAATATGAAAGGCATCTCCGGCAAGCCCGTCGCTTATATCCATCACGCAAGCCACCCCGTTTTTTTCAAGCACTCGGGCCGCATCAAACCGTGCTTTCGGGCATAGGAATCTTTCAACCAGCCCGGGAAAGCGGTGATCATTGTTTTCAAGACACGCGAGCCCGGCCCGTGCCAGGCCCAGGGGTCCTGTGACGTAAAGACCGTTTCCGGGACGGGCCGCCGATCTTCGCGGCACCGGACCTGGACCAGCCTCGCCAACTGCAAAAAGATCTATGGCCAAATCCGAACCGCCTGTTATATTCCCACCGCCGAGAACGGCGTCATGGGCATATAGGGCTTCCCGTACCCCGTCGTAAATTTCCTTTATCTCTTTTTCGCTGATGGCGCAAGGAAGCGAGAGATTGATAAAAAGTGCGATAGGTTTTGCATAGGATGCGGCCAGGTCTGAAAACACGATTTCAACCGCCTTTTTCCCGATTCCGGCCGGTTTTTGCCATTCACGCCTGAAATGAACCCCCTCCCGCTGAGTATCTGTCGTGAAAACCGGCCGGGAGATACGCCTGAAGAGTGCGGCATCATCCCCGGGCCCCAGAATCATATGCTGTTGCGGGCCGGAATCCCGAAAACCTCCTGTAAGCCGCTTGATGAGTCCGAATTCGTCCCGCCAGAATTTTTCAGCCGGCCTGGGTGAGCAGCCGCAGGCCAGACCGAACCGTGATGCCGCGGCATTGATCGGCTCCTGTCGGGTAATCGCACTTATTACCGCACACCCGGCAGCCCCGTTTTTCAAACATGAGGCGACCCGCTCGGCCGTAATACCGCCGATGGCGACCACGGGAAGCGGTGATTCACGCGCCACATTGCGCAGGCCGTCAAGTCCTATCACAGGCTTTGCATCCGCCTTGGTTGCCGTGGAAAAGACCGGACCTACGCCCAGGTAATCGCACCCTGAAATATCTGTCCGCCTCAGTTCCGCAGGACTTGAAACAGACAGGCCGATCAACGCATTTTTCCCAAGAATCTTTCGGGCAGTCACAACCGGATCATCGCCCTGGCCAAGGTGAACGCCGTCAGCCCCCACAGCAATGGCCAAGAGGAGATCGTCATTCACTATAAAGGGAACCCTGTACAAGGAGCAAAGGGCACGCGCGGCCCGGACATCTTCGATATCACCCGGTTTAAAGGACTTGTTCCGATACTGAATCATCGTGGCGCCAGCGGCAAGGGCGGACTCAACCTGGTACGGCACGGAAACACCTCTTGCCTCCGGGTCTGTTATAAAATAGAATTTAAAGGCATTTTCTGAATTTATGAATCGCATGGCAACCGGCTTTCACTGGCTATATTCAGGCGTCTTAGCCACGATTCAAAACGTGCAGCAGGACCCTTGCCATACCCCCTGATTTTCGCAATAACGGCCTGGAGATCGAGTTCCTTTCCGGCCCCGGCAAGCCCTTCGCTCTTGGAGAAGAACTTGTCGGCCACACAGATGATCTGCTCTTCGATGCTTCTCGGAATCATGTCCCGTACCGGGAGGGGCAGGTGTGCAGCCTCGATTTCCCAGGCCGAAAGCCCTGCACCCACGTGCCGTTCCGCAACGCATGCCTCTTTTTCAAGGCCAAGGCCTGAAAGCAGGTCTCTTCCGAGATAACCGTGGCATATATAGGGGTATGCCCCGAAGCATCCGATTGCAGGTGCGTCTGCATAAAATATACCTATGTCATGGAGCATTGCGGCCCGGTGAATAAATTCGACATCAATGCCCGGGTCCCTCAAAGCCTCTGCGATCCGAACGGCCTTTCCGGCCACGGCCTCGGAATGCGCCCGCAGGATATCATACGAAAGCGATCCGGGCCTGTAATAGGTTTTTATGATATCGAGCGGATCTATTTTGACACCCCGGCAAGCAGGACCCTTTCGATAAACGGGTCGATCCCCCCGTCGAGCACGGCATCTACGTTTCCTATATCGAAATTGATCCTGTGATCCTTGACCATCCGGTAGGGATGCAGCACATAGGAACGGATCTGGCTGCCCCACGCGATCTCGTTTTTCCCGTCGTGGACTTCCTGGAGCTTCGCATCCCGGTGCTGTTTTTCCAGCTGATAGAGTCTGGACCTTAACATCTTCATGGCCAACTCCCGGTTGCGTATCTGGGACCTTTCCTGCTGGCACTGGACCACGATCCCCGTGGGCAGGTGGGTGATCCGCACGGCACTGCTGGTCTTGTTCACGTGCTGTCCTCCTGCACCGCTGGCCCTGAATACATCGACACGCAGATCCTTTTCATCGATGTCCACGACGATTGTGTCATCTATCTCCGGGAATACGAAAACCGATGCAAAAGAGGTGTGCCGCTTTCCATTGGCGTTAAAAGGCGAAATCCTTACCAGGCGGTGCACCCCGGTTTCAACCTTGAGATAGCCATATGCATAATCCCCCCTGGCCGAAAAACTGACACTCTTTATGCCGGCCTCGTCCCCCTCCTGGAAGTCGAGAATCTCGATCTTGTATCCCTTTTCCTCGCACCACCTCGAATACATGCGAAAAAGCATCTCTGCCCAATCCTGGGCCTCTGTTCCACCGGCGCCGGCATTGATTGAGACAATGGCGTTCCTGTCATCGTCCTCGCCGTTTAACATCAGGGATACCGCAAAACTGTCGAGCCGCCGCCTAAGGGATTCCATCCCGTTTTCCGCCTCGGCCGCGGCGTCGGCATCCCCTTCCTCCTCGGCCATCTCGAGCAAAAGCCCGCACTCCTCTACGTCTGCGGCAAGCTTTTTCCACGCATCGATACGCTCGGATATCCTCGCGCGCTCCTTTAAGACCTTGCGTGCCTTTTCGGCATCATCCCAGAAATCCGGGGCCGAAAGCATGTGCTCGAGTTCCTCAAGCCGGGTTTGAGCAGCATCTACGTCAAAGACAATCCTTTATCTGATTGAGTTTGTCTTCAAGCCCCTTAATGGAATGTTTTGTTGTTCCTATCATGTAACCCCCCTATTTGTGCAGACTCAAATATCGCAAGAGTCCTAATAAGCTTTTCATGGTGACAAATTACCACTGTACCTGCAAATAACTCGTTAATCATTTCAAACAGTTGTAAACAACTTATTTGGAAGCTTTTCATGGTGACAAATTACCACTATATCGGCGAATAACTCGTTTTTCATTTCAATTTATGGAAAACGATTTATCAAAAAAATCCTTTTTAAGTAAATACTGCCGGCCGAACCTTCCGGGTCATGTTTTGATTATCATAGAAAAATCAAGCCTGCAAACCCATTTTACGGGTTGCATATCTTCGCCGGATTCCGTTTAATCCAATCAAAAGCGAAATTGCGATACATATCACAGGCAAAAAATCCCCGTGCCGGGTGTAGAAACTCGTATGCCCCTGTACCACAGGTATTTCCCGGGCAATCACTTCGGTCTTAAACAGGCCGCTTGTCGCGAGGATTCTGCCCGAAGGCCCTATAAACCCGCTTATACCTGTATTTGCCGCCCTCACAACCACCCGCCGGTTTTCCACTGCCCTGAAAACAGCCATTGAAAAATGCTGAAGCGGTGCCGATGTACGTCCAAACCAGGCATCATTGGTAATATTCACTATGATACCTGCACCCACACGGACCATTGCCGCACTCAAGCCGGGAAAGATGATCTCATAACAGATCTGCGGAGCGATCAAGGTATCTTTCATGCGCAAAACCCTTTCAAAGTCACCGGAAGAAAAATCCTCGAACTGGCTCACTATCTTTCCCACAAATGGCAGCCACTTCCGAAACGGGACATATTCACCAAAGGGAACTAGATGGACCTTGTCATAACGGCCGGCCGGGCGTCCTTCAGGATCAATGAGCAACGCAGAGTTATAGATATTCAACTGCTTGTTATTCCGTGTATATTCATAGGTAGGCGTGCCGACCAAGAAAAAACAGCCCACCTTCCTTGCGGTTTCCAATATCCGGTTTGTAAGGAGCGTATCATAGAAAAAATAAAAGGGTACCGCGGTTTCCGGCCAGACGATCAGGTCGGGCCGGCGCCCCGGCAGACTGGAAGATAATCTAAGGTACTTTTCAGTAGTCTGTCTCTCATAGGCCCGGTCCCATTTCACGGCCTGGGGGATATTCCCCTGCACTACGGCGACACGGATGCGCCGGGCCGATGCCGCAATCCGGTCGTTTTCCGAAACGGCCCGACTGCCGTAGGAAAAAAAAGCGGCCATGACCCCGACGAATAGCACAAGCCAAAAAATGCAGGCCTTTTTCCGGGTATCGGCTCTTTTTTTCCCCCATTCGGACAGGCAGGAAACGGCAAGGAAAAAAACCGAATTTGCCATGACAAGGATAAAGGATATGCCCCATACGCCGAATATATCGGCAGCCTGGATCAGTTTTATGTTTTTATACTGGCTGTAGCCGAGAAGTCCCCAGGGAAAACCGGAGAAAAGATGTGTTCTTAAAAATTCAAGACATACCCAGACTACGGGCGCAAAAAACGGAAGCAGGGTCTGAGACCTGACCCATGGAACCATGGCGGTTGAAAACAAGGCCATATATAAGGAAAGGTAAAATGATAGGAGAAAAAGTGCAGCCGTTGATTCTGAAAGCGGAAGCGGCCCGTAAAGGTGGAGGGTATTTGCAATCCAGTATAAAAGAGAAAGGTAATGTGCCATCCCGGCCGTAAGGCCGAGCAGAAAGGCTTGTTTCCGGTCGGCCCCGCGAAGGGCATAAAAAAGTAATGCAAGGGCGACCCATGCGAAGGCATACAACCCCGCATCCGGAAAGGCGCTCGTCAGAGCCAGTCCGGACGTGCCTGCCCAAAAAAACGAGGATGCCCTGATTCTTTTTGATTCCAGATCCAAACCACCTGTCATATCGTGGGATTTCTATAAAATGCGCCGGCTGATATGCCGTGCCGGCAGGCGCATAACATGCGCAAGGAGTCTTATTGACAGCGACGAACATCATTGCAGGAGACGGCGGGAAATGGTCGGGGCGGTAGGATTTGAACCTACGGCTTCCTGCTCCCAAAGCAGGCGCGCTGCCAGACTGCGCCACGCCCCGGTATCATCTCGGCTGCGATTTCTGCCCGTTGATAGCATCAAATTCAGGGTCATGCAAGAACAGATTTCAGTGTCAATGACATTAAATTAAGGTTTACTGAAATTTAAAGTATTTTCCCGATCCAAAAACGGGCGGGGATAAACCCCGCCCCTAAGGCAAACAACGAAAATCCCAACCGGGTCAATCGGCGCTTTACAACGATGGAAGCATTGAAACACTCGTCCATACACACGCATCAATACAGCGGCGGGGTTTATCCCCGCCGACTTAAGTTATCGGCATTGATCTCTGAGTTGATCGATTGACAGCCAGATAGGTTAGGACTCCCTGGACATATTTTTATTGGGCAGGCAAAGTAGCAAAGAGAACAAACCCTAGACGGATACACAATCACAAATAGAACCTTAAAGACGTCTTGAATAAATTATATCACCCATTTTTGCTTGACACCCTGAAAAATTAATATTAATTTAGTACACAAAAACATATTGACATATAATATCAATATATTATTTAATTCAGCCCGCCCCGCAAAATTACATTGTATCATTTTCATCCTAAAATCAATCGATTCGAAGCGAGAGTGGCGGAATTGGTAGACGCGCTGGACTTAGGATCCAGTTCTTGAAAAAGAATGGGAGTTCGAGCCTCCCCTCTCGCACCAGCGGGAATTTCTTAAAACCGAATCAGACCATGACTATTTTATTATTTGCAGGAAAGGACAAACATGCAGGTATCTGTTGAAGACATCAATCCAGTGAAAAAAAAGATTTGCGTTGAGATTCCGCGCGAAGACGTTGTGCGCGAAATCAACAGCATATATTCCAAACTGAAAAAAACGGCACAGATAAAGGGATTCCGCAAGGGAAAGGCTCCAAGATCCGTACTCGAACGGCATTACAAAAAAGACGTTCATGAGGAGACCATCTCCAACCTCATCTCGGATTCGTATCCCAAGGCCGTTGAAGAATCAAAGCTCAAGGTAATCGAAATTGCGGATATCGAAAAACAAGATTTCGACCCAAACTCGTCATTTACCTATAAAGCAGTTGTGGAATTAAAGCCGGAACTGCCGGATATAGAATTCAGGGGCCTGAAACTGAATAAAACGGTCTACACGGTCTCGGAAGAAGAAATATCAAAGCAGATCGACATGATGCGCAAAAACCTGACCGAGTACGTCCCCATTGATGAGGACCGGGGAGCTGAAGACGGGGATTATCTATCCATCGAGTACGCGGCCTTTGAAAACGGCGTACCATCGACTGCCATAGACCCGGAATCCGATTACCACATGCAACTGGGCAAATCAAAATTTTCCGAGGCTTTCGATCAGGCCCTCGCCGGTATGCGGCCAGGGGAGAACAAAACAATTTCCATCGACTTTGCCGAGGATTTCAGTGACCCGAAGCTTGCAGGCAAAAAGATCGTATTTGAAGTAAATTTAAAAAAGATAATGAAGGCGGTTCTGCCTCCTGCAGATGATGAATTTGCAAAAAAATTCGGGAAGTTTGAAAGCATAGAAGAATTGAAGGAAAAAATCAGCGATACGCTTCGCGCCGAATATGACAGACGGACGGAACAGGAACTGCAGGAACAGATATTCAACGCTCTCATCAAAGAAGAATTCGAGGTTCCGGAAGCCCTCGTGAAAATTGAACTGGACGGCATAATCCGGGATTCAGAAAGATATCTTGCGGAAAACGGGCTTTCCATGGAAGGAATCGGCCTGACACGGGAGGACATAGCCGAAAAGTATACGCCCACTGCGGAAAAACAGGCCCGGCGACACCTTGTGCTCGAAAAGATCATAGAGCAGGAAGGGATTGACATGTCTGACCAGGAACTGGATGAAGAGTTGGAAAAACTTGCGGATACCATAAAGCAGCCCCTTGGACTACTCAAATTCTTTTACAAGGAAAACCCGGAAAAACTCGAATCGTTTAAATTTACCATGCTTGAAAAAAAAGCAATCGATCTTATTTTAGAATGTGCCGATATTTCCGAGATACCGGCTGAAACGAAAAAAGAGGAAAATGAAACGGAAACACCCTCATCGGTTGATCCGGAAGATGAATAATATTTTTTAAGGAGAAGTAAATTGCCTTTAATACCCATGGTAATAGAACAAACCAACAAGGGGGAAAGGGCCTATGACATCTATTCACGCCTGCTCAAGGACCGTATAATCTTCCTTGGGACCCCCATAAACGACGAAGTCGCAAATCTCCTGATAGCCCAGTTCCTTTTCCTGGAATCAGAAGATCCCGACAAAGACATAAACTTTTACATAAACTCACCGGGCGGCTCGGTTACGGCCGGTTTGGCCATTTACGACACGATGCAGTATATCAAGCCCAACATCGCCACGGTCTGCATCGGCCAGGCCGCCAGCATGGGTGCCGTTCTGCTTACCGCCGGCACCGAGGGGAAACGGTATTCACTCCCCAACTCGCGGATATTGATCCATCAGCCTATGGGCGGGGTTCAGGGTCAGGCCACGGATATCAAGATCCAGGCCGAGGAGATCATCAGGCTCAGGCAGACATTGAACCAGATCCTTGCGTTTCATACGAAAAAAGATCTTAAAAAAATAGAAAAAGACACGGACAGGGATTTTTTCATGACCGGCGAGGAAGCCAGAAAATACGGCATAGTCGACCATGTCATCAAAAGCCGTGACGATCTCGAGAAAATTTCAGACAAGGAGGCATAGCATGTCATCTTACCAGGGTGGTGACGGAAACGACAATCTCTTCTGCTCTTTTTGCGGAAAAAACCAGAAAGAAGTCAAAAAACTGATTGCCGGTCCCGCCGTCTATATCTGCGATGAATGCATTAAGCTCTGCAGCGAGATCATCGAGGAAGAAAACATAAGGGATACCGACATATCGGATCGGATCCTCACCCCGGCCGAAATCAAGGCAAAACTTGATGAATATGTCATTCAGCAGGATCATGCAAAAAAAATCCTGGCCGTTGCGGTTCACAACCACTACAAACGGCTCGAATCCAGGGTCATCACCGATGACGTGGAAATCCAGAAGAGTAACATCCTGCTCATCGGACCTACCGGATGCGGCAAGACCCTTCTTGCACAGACACTGGCCAGGTTTTTGAACGTCCCCTTCACCATTGCCGACGCCACGAGCCTGACTGAAGCCGGCTATGTTGGTGAAGATGTCGAAAACATCATCCTGTCGCTTCTCCAGAATGCGGACTATGACGTGGAAAGGGCGCAAAAGGGGATTGTGTATATCGATGAAATCGACAAAATAGCCAGGATGTCGGACAACCCCTCCATTACCCGGGACGTGTCCGGCGAAGGCGTTCAGCAGGCACTCCTCAAAATCATAGAGGGCACGCTTGCAAGCGTTCCGCCCAAGGGCGGCCGGAAACATCCCCAGCAGGATTTCGTCAAGGTCGACACCACAAACATACTCTTTATCTGCGGCGGAACCTTTGCCGGGCTTTCCAAAATTATCGAACAGCGGATTTCCGAAAGGACCATGGGGTTCGGCGCCGATATCAAGAGCAGAGACGACCGGTCGGCCAGCGATCTCATCAAGCTCGTGGAAACAGAGGACCTCATCAAGTTCGGGCTTATACCGGAATTCGTCGGACGGATCCCGATTATCGCAACTCTTGAGGACCTGGACGAAGCGGCCCTGATCAAGATTTTGACTGAGCCCAAAAACTCCCTTGTAAAGCAGTTCAAAAAACTGTTTGAGATCGAGGGGATAAACCTCCGCCTGACCGACGGCGCCCTGAATGCAATTGCCAAAGAAAGCACCAAGAAGAAATCCGGTGCACGGGGTCTTCGTGCAATTCTCGAAAAATCGATGCTCGACATAATGTATACCCTCCCGTCAATCCCGGGAGTAAAGGAGTGCGTCGTGGGTGAGGAGGTGATTCTCAACAACGAGAAACCGATTCTCCTCTACGATCAGGAGAAGAAAAAATCACCGGCCGGCGGCCGATAAAATCAAAAACGGACAATTATGATACACATACCCGATGTCTTTAAAAAACAAAACAATAAAGACAATAAGGTGCTCCCGCTTCTTCCGCTCCGGGACATCGTTGTATTTCCCTACACGGTAGCCCCGCTTTTCGTAGGCCGTCCGAAATCCATCAATGCACTTTCAGAAGCCATGAACAGCAATGAGCATTTTATTTTCCTGTCAACCCAGTCGAAGGCCGATGTAGACGATCCGGACGAGCGGGAAATCAACGCGTACGGCACAGTAGCCCGCGTTCTCCAGATGCTCAGGCTTCCTGACGGAACCGTAAAGACCGTTGTCGAAGGGCTGCAAAGGGGAAAAATCTCAAGCTTTGTCCCGAACGAAAGCTTTTTTATGGTCAAGGTCGAACCCCTTGATGCCGGAACCATTGATTCAGGCCAACTTGAAGCCTATGTGAAAAACGTTCTCGAGGCGTTCAACGAATACGCCCGGGTGCATAAGAACATCTCCAAGGAGACCATCGACCGTGTCTCGGCAATCTCCAACCCGGAACAGCTTATCTATGTCCTGGCAGACCAGTTTTCCTTCAAATCTTCCGACAACAGACTGCTTCTTGAAACCGATTCCCTTTCAGAGCGATTTATCTTGCTTATCCGTTTGATCCAACAGGAGATAATGATCCTGAAAACGGATCGAAAAATAAAGAAGCGCGTAAAGGAGCAGATGGAGAAGAGCCAGCGGAACTATTATTTAAACGAGCAGATCCGGGCCATTAAAAAGGAGATGGGTGAAGAGGACACCGCGGAAGACGAGCTTCGGGAGCTTGAAAAAAAGATTGAGCAGAAAAAGATGTCGAAGGAGGCGACCGAGAAGGCAAAAGAGGAGCTTGCCAAGCTGAAACGGATGCCGCCCATGTCGGCCGAAGGGACGGTGATCCGGAATTATATAGACTGGCTCATCGGCCTGCCATGGTCAGACAAGAGCGAACTTAAAACAGACATCGACGAGGCTGAAAAGATACTGAACGAAGACCATTACGGGCTTGAAAAACCAAAGGAGAGAATCCTCGAATACCTGGCCGTGCTCGCACTCGTAAAGAAGATAAAGGGACCGATCCTCTGCCTGGTCGGACCGCCCGGTGTGGGCAAGACATCACTTGCCAGGTCCATAGCCCGTGCCACGGGCCGGAAATTTACGCGCATATCCCTCGGCGGCGTCAGGGACGAAGCGGAAATCCGCGGTCACCGCAGGACGTATATAGGCGCGCTTCCGGGAAAGATCATCCAGTCGTTAAAGAAGGTGGGGGTAAACAACCCGGTATTCTGCTTAGACGAGATCGACAAGATGAGCATGGATTTTCGAGGCGACCCCTCGTCGGCCCTGCTCGAGGTCCTTGATCCGGAGCAGAATTATGCCTTTAACGACCATTACCTGGATGTCGATTACGACCTGTCCGATATCCTGTTCATCACTACCGCGAACACCCTGCCGGACATTCCCCTGCCACTCCAGGACAGGATGGAAATCATCCGCCTTCCAGGTTACACGGAAATCGAAAAATTCCATATAGCAAAGGAATTTCTCATCCCAAAGCAATTGAAATCAAACGGGCTTGAGGAAATCGGGGTCGGTTTTTCAGACAATGCCATATATACCATTATCAGGAATTATACCCGGGAGGCAGGGGTCCGGAACCTGGAGCGTGAAATCGCATCCATCTTAAGGAAGATAGCACGCAAGGCTGCATCCTCAAAGGATGTCATCGGGCCGGTAACGGTCACTGCCGCCACGGTCAAAAAATTTCTCGGCCCGCCGCGGTTTCTTTACAACCAGATAGAAGAAAATGACAAGATCGGTATTGTCACAGGCCTGGCATGGACCCAGTTCGGCGGTGAACTCTTGAGCATTGAAAGCGTCATCATGCCCGGAAAGGGAGAATTCGCGGTCACCGGGAAACTCGGGGAAGTCATGAAGGAATCGGCCAAGGCGGCCGTCAGCTACGTCCGCTCAAGGGCGGAGCAATTCCACATAGACCCGAATTTCCATGAAAAATTCGATATACACATCCACGTGCCGGAGGGCGCCATACCAAAGGACGGGCCTTCCGCCGGCATAGCCATGTGCGTAGCCATTATTTCCTCCCTCTCCGGCATGCCTGTAGACAGGACAATCGCCATGACAGGAGAAATAACCCTGCGCGGCCGGGTCCTGCCAATAGGCGGGCTCAAGGAAAAAATCATGGCCGCCCACCGGGGCGGAATAAAAAAGGTGCTAATTCCCAAGGAGAATGAAAAGGACCTCAAGGATATTCCCCAGAGCATATCAAGACAGATTCAAATCATCCCGGTAAGCCACATGGACGAGGTAATCTCCCAATCCATCGTATTGCCCGAGGGCCGGGACCTTTTTAAAAAAACGCCCGCCTTTCCTCTGCCTGAAAAACAGTCGCCGAAGGGGGACAAAAGGCTTCCGATCAATTAAATAAAGGTCCAGGCATTCCGCCTTCGGCCATCTTCTAAAGAATTCCTTACCCCATGGGAAGATATAATCATCAATGGCGTTAACTTAAGGCTTCGATAAACCCCGCACCCATATCGGTATTCGTCTATGGATCGTGCCCCAATGGTTCCGGTGTTGCGCAGTTCCAATTGATCCTGTTTAGAATTTTCGTAATCGTTTACAGGGTAGTTCATCTGCTTTGTTCCCGGGCACTTGAACTACGGTCAGTGCGCCTGCATGCCCTGCGCCTTGCATCTTTTGCCCCCTGTAAA
>Ga0114934_10002330_pt1 | contig 12150 bp, 14 predicted proteins | sample 4SBtaG_2_FD_99695 | JGI IMG/M metagenome (GOLD analysis project Ga0114934, IMG submission 99695) | Deep subsurface microbial communities from Kolumbo volcano to uncover new lineages of life (NeLLi) - 4SBTROV10_white metaG | ecosystem: Environmental > Aquatic > Marine > Volcanic ...
CACCAGAAGCGGCAGATACTCCTAAATTTCTACCCATAGAAATTGTTTGTCGTTCTTTTCCTTCATAAATGACAACTTTGTTAGCATATTTTTTTGATATTTCTATAGTTTTATCTTTACTTTTACCATCAGAAACTATAACTTCATATTCAAAATTAGTAAGACCCCTTAATAAAGTTAAAGTTTTTTCTATTATTTTTTCTTCATTTAATGTTGGAATTATAATTGAAATCATATTTCTTTTTATATATTAGCAAAATCGTGTTTTTTTATGTAGGTGTGTAAATACTTTAAACCTGAGAAAAATAGGGTAAGTATAGAAGCTATTAGGAGTATTTTTATTGGACCAGTGAGAGCCGCGTAAATATTGCCGACAAAATATCCTATCATAATGAGCATTCCTGTCCAAATTAACTCTCCGACTAGATTGTATATAAAATAATTTTTAAATGGGACTTTAGAAATTCCAGCAACCAATAAAACTACAACAGAAAGCCCAAAACCAGCCGTGAGTTTATTTATTATTAATATTTTCTGGTGATATTTATGGAATAATTTTCCTCCTTTTTCAATCATATCTGGGGTTAAAGCAAACCAGTGCCCAAATTTAAGAATTAACTTTCGTGTTCCATATCTTCCTAGTAGATACCAACCAAGGTCTGCTGTAAAGTCTCCAAGAGCTAAAACTAAATACATTTGCCAAAAGTGGAATAACCCTAATTTAAATAAAAAGCCACCAGTCATTGTGACGATTGGACCTTCTATAAGAGTCCCTAGAAAGAGTAATGCGTATTTAGAAGTTTCAATATGTAAGATGATTGTATGTATTAAAGATGACATATTTATTATCTATTAATTCTATCATATTAGTAGCCTTATAATGTTTTTTTGATATAATGACTTTGTATGACAATATTTTTAGAACTCTCACTTATTTTAGTTGTGGCAGCTCTTATCTCTCTTCTCATGAGAGTTATGAAGCAACCCCTGATGGTGGGTTATATAGCAACAGGAGTCATTTTAGGACCCTACTTTTTTAATGTATTAAAATCTAGTAGTGAATTAGAGGTTTTCTCTAAAATAGGGATTACGATCCTGTTGTTTATTGTTGGGCTTACTCTTAATCCTGATATCATTAAAGAGGTAGGTAAGGCTTCGCTCCTTACGGGGATAGGTCAGATTATTGTCACTTCTGTTATAGGTTTTTTTGTAATTCGTATTTTGGGATTTAGTTTTTTGGCTAGTTCTTATATAGCGATTTCTCTTACCTTGAGTAGTACAATTATCGTACCTAAATTACTTGCAGATAAAGGAGATATAGGAAAACTCTATGGGAAAATTTCTTTGGGGGTTTTACTTATTCAAGACTTAGTGGCTACAATACTTCTGTTAATAGTGACAGCTATATCTAGTATCTCAGGATCAGGTCTAGATAAAACACAAGCTTTTGGAACAGAAGTATTCCACTTATTTGTATATGGTGGATTAGTTGCACTAGCACTATACCTTATAAGTAAATATATATTACCCAAATTAGTTTCTTTTGTTGGAGGAAATCAAGAAATACTTTTTGTATTTTCCATCGCCTGGGGGTTCGGTTTTGCTTCATTATTTCATGCAATCGGTTTTTCTATTGAGCTTGGAGCCTTAATCGCTGGAGTGATGCTTGCAGTTTCTCCATTTGCTTATGAGATTGGGGCTAAGTTAAAACCATTGCGCGATTTCTTTATTTTAATATTTTTTATTCTTCTAGGAACCCAGATTATCTTGGCGGAACTTCCTGTCATTATAGTACCAGCCCTTGTCCTTTCCGCTTTCGTTTTGATTGGGAATCCTTTAATTGTATTTTTAATAATGAACGTTATGAAGTACCGTACAAGGACAGCTTTTATGGCGGGGCTTACTCTTGCCCAAGTTAGTGAATTTTCCTTAATACTAGTCGCTTTGGGTTTGAGAATAGGACAAATAAACCAAGAGGTGGTATCTCTCGTCACTCTAGTTGCTATTATAACCATTACTGGTTCCACTTACTTTATACTTTATTCAGATAAAATTTATGTACACATTCGTGGTTTTCTAGAATTTATATCTATAAGAAAGTACCACGAACCAGAACCCATCCCCGAGGACAAAACCCCTGAAATAATTATCTTTGGTTACGCTAGGGTGGGTTATGAATTTGTTTCTGTGGCTAAAGAAGTTAGCGACAGATATTTAGTTGTTGACTATGATCCTAGGTCAATAAAATCGCTTGAGAGAGAAAAAATTCCTTTCATTTATGGAGACGCAGAAGATTTAGAGTTTTTACAGGAGATAAGTTATCAGAAAGCTCGGTTAATAATTTCAACTATTCCAGAGCATAGAGTAAACTTAGGTCTAGTTAAATTCTATAGGGAGAAGAATAAAGACGGTACTATCATTGTTTTAGCTCACAAAATAGCCGATGCAAAAGAATTATATGCAAATGGTGCTTCGTATGTGACAATGCCCCACCACTTAGGAGCTCATCATGCAGCCCAAATGATTACTAAACATAAATTTAATGGTGAAGGTTTTAAAGAGGAAAGAGAAATGCACTTAGCTAAAATTACTGACGACATACATAACCATTTCTTTAAATAAGATAATGATGAAAATCCCTCCAGTTGTACAACGTCTGGCACCCGACGTTGTACAACTGGAGGGATTTTGAAACCTTTTAAAAGTAAAAAGCTGGCCTTATATTTTAAAAGCCAGCTTTTATGAAAAGATAAAGTAGAAAATTGAATCCTAAAGATATAGTTATTGCAGCAATTAAATTGCTTAGCAAAAAAATAATTTTAGTTTTTATACCCGCAAAACCATTCCATTTGAAATGATCTGGCCGTATATAGATAACAGCCATAAAAGGATCAAAAATTGTTAGACCCACTATAAAAAATTTATTCCATCTCTTTTTTATGGTCTTAATTTTTTTAGTTATATGATTCAATTTACTAATTTCACCTTTTTTTTGTTTATATTCTTCTAGTAAAAACCAGTCAATTTTAAAATAGTCATACGCTAAGATCATCAAGGATCTTATTATCGTACTTGCTATAAATATAAACAGTATCTCCAAAAGAATCTTATCATGAAATCTTATACCTATGTATGGGTATATAGTAATTTTTACTAAATCATTAATACCTATCCAAGATACAAAACCCACGGCAAAATTCCTTAATTTAGGAAATATAAATCTTTTCAAGACTACCTCCTTTTTAAATATTTAAACAACAAATTTATTTTAAGCTCACATTACTCCTTTTGAGACTTTTATACAAGTTATTATAAATTTATAAATAATGATATTATTTAATGTATGGAACCTTTGGCTTCAAAAATTAGACCTCAGAAATTGTCTGAATTTGTCGGGCAAAGTCATTTAGTTGGTCGTGATAGACCTCTTAAAATTGCTATTAATAAAAAGCATCTATTCTCTTTTATCCTTTGGGGCCCTCCTGGGGTAGGAAAGACAACACTTGCTCGTATTTATGCTAAAGCATTAAATGCAGATTACCATGAACTCTCGGCTGTTTCTTCTGGTAAAGAAAATATAAGGAAAATAGTAGAGGAAGGAGATCTTCTTGCCCCTCGAATTCTTTTTCTAGATGAAATACACCGTTTCAATAAAGCTCAACAAGATTTCTTACTTCCTTATATAGAGAGTGGAAAGTTAACTTTAATTGGGGCTACAACTGAAAATCCAAGTTTTGAAATTATTCCAGCTCTTTTATCTCGCTGTCGAGTTTTTGTGATGAATGGATTGACTGATATAGAGATGAAAAAAATTATAAAGAGAACTAAATATAAGATAGATAAAGATTCTCTTAATTGGATTATAGCTATGTCCGCTGGAGATGCACGGCAAGCTATTTCCATGCTTGAAAATACAATGAATCTGTATAGAGAAATAAATATAGATAATTTAAAGAAAACCTTACAAACGAAATTTATTAATTATGATAAAAAAGGAGATGAGCATTACAACACGATAAGTGCCTTTATTAAGAGTATGAGAGCTTCTCAGCCTGATGCAGCTCTGTATTATTTAGCAAGGATGATTGAATGTGGGGAAGATCCCAAATTTATAGCAAGAAGAATGGTTATATTCGCCAGTGAAGATATAGGTCTAGCTGTCCCTACCGCTCTGGTCGTAGCAAATGAAGTTTTTAGTGCTGTAGAGAAAGTGGGGCTACCAGAATGCACCATTAACTTGGCTCACGGCGTATCATATTTGTCTCTTTGCAAAAAAGATAGAAGTTCTTATGAAGCCTATCAAAGAGCTTTAGAAGATGTCCGAAAATATGGTAATCTTCCTATACCATTGTATATAAGAAATGCCACAACGAGATTTTTGAAAGATATTGGTTATGGCAAGGGATATGAAAAGTATTCTAGAGATCCATATCTACCTAAAAGGTTAAAAAATAAAAAGTATTTAAGAATAAAAAAATAATTTTCTAATTTATTAATGAATTTCATTATCCAAAATATTATAGTCTTTGTGTTCCTTTATAAATATGTTGCTCTTTTCTTGATTTCCGTTATAGCAGCTTCTATTATCCCGATACCTTCAGGGAGTGTTTTGATGGCGGCGTCTGCTTTTGCCAGTGAAGGATATTTAAATTTCTGGGTAATTATAATTATCTCTATAATTGCGAATATTCTAGGAGACAACATCAGTTATTGGATGGCTCGATTTTACGGGGAGAAGATTTTTTCTAAGATAGGCTTTAGACGTATAATAAAATCTAAAACTTTTAACCTAATTGAGAAAAAGTTTAGGGAAAAACCTGGCCTAATTATCTTAGCAAGTAGGTTCGAAGTTATTTCAACTTTGTCTGTGAATCTTTTGTCTGGTATAGGAAAAGTCAAATATAAAAAGTATTTAATTCATGAATCTATAGGAAGTATCTTACAGGTTTGTTTTTATGGGTCTATTGGTTACTTGTTTGGTTATAATTGGCAGTCAGCGAATAGTATCATAGGTAAGATTCTTATTGTAATTGCTCTTATTTTATTAATAATATTCCTGAATTTTAGAAGTAAAATAACAAAAAGACTACGAAAAAATAAGTAATAATTTTATCTTGACAAAATATATCTCTTAGGATACCATTCAAATAAATAAAAGATTTATTTGTAAATATAAATTAAATTAATAATTAATTATAAAAGTTAAATATGAATCCAAATAATAAAAAAGTTATAGTTTATTCAACCCCTTCTTGCCCATATTGCAAGATGTCTAAAAATTTCTTTAAAGAGAATAATGTTTCTTATGAAGATGTAAATGTGGCAGTTGACCACGCTAGAGCCCAAGAAATGGTAAATAAAAGTGGACAGATGGGGGTACCTGTTATAGACATTGAGGGTAAGATTGTTGTTGGTTTTCAACCAAAAGTCTTTGAACAATTATTGAAAGAATAATACCTCTAGCGAAAAGTTTCAAATGAATATATAATACGGGTGTGACTGGTTTCATATACCGTAAAATAATAAAACCAATTTTATTCAAGTTTCCTGCTGACGATGTACACAGCTACTTTCTTAAGGTTGGAAGAAAACTTGGCAAAAATAAATTCTCTAAATGGTTTTTAGGGAATATTTTTGCATACAAAAGTTCTATTTTAGGGCAAGAAAAACTTGGAATAGTATTTAAAAACCCTGTAGGTTTAGCGGCTGGTTTTGATTATGATGCAGATTTAATAAATATTTTACCTTCAATAGGTTTTGGATTTAATACCATAGGAACGGTTACCCATCTACCCTATGAGGGAAATCCTAGACCGATGTTAGGACGTCTACCTAAATCAAAGTCTCTTCTAGTAAATAAAGGTTTTAAAAGTAGGGGTATAGATTTAGTATTAAAGAAAGTTTCTAAGTCACGTAAAAAATTTTCCCAGTTGTCCGATGTCAAGCACCCAACGTCGTACACCTGGGAAAATAAAAACCCGCTAGGTATTAGTATTGGTTCTACAAACAAAGTTTACAAAAGCTTAGATGAAATGGCAGAAGATATAATCTTAGCCTTTAAGAAGGTGGTAGAAGTGGATTATTTTGATTATTATGAGATAAATATTAGTTGCCCTAATTTAATAAATGCTTCTTGTTTTACAAATACCTTTGATAATCCTGAAGGATTAGATATGTTACTAACTAAACTTTCTGTATTTAATTTTTCACATCCAGTATTTATAAAAATGCATTTAGAGGAAGGTGTTGAAGAAAGCTTAGCTTTAGTAGAAATTGCTTCCCATTATAAATGGATTAGCGGTCTGATTTTTTCTAATTTAGCTAAAGATAGAAGTAACCCAGCCTTTGATAAAAGTGAAATCTCAAAGGCTGGCAAGGGAAACTTTAGCGGTAAGCCTACTGAGAAACATTCTAATGAGCTTCTTAGTGAAGTTTACAAAAAGTATGGCAATAGATTTCTTTTGGTAGGTTGTGGAGGTGTATTTACAGGATCGGATGCATACGAGAAGATAAAGAGGGGAGCAACATTGGTCCAGATGATTACAGGTATGATATATCAAGGACCCGGGCAGATTGGAATAATAAATAAAGAATTAGCTTATTTACTTAAAAAAGATGGATATAAAAATATAAGTGAAGCTATAGGAGCTTATTATAAATAAAAAAAGAACTCTATAATGAGTATTATATAGTTCTTTTGTGTTTCTTTTATTATCAGTAAGCAGTTGGAATGGGAGGGACATTTACGGCCATAGTCAAAGCTTCAGTTATATTTTTAACGATGATAACATCATTTCCAAATCTATTATAACCTTCTTTGACCCAAAGAAAGACAGGTATAGTCTCTTTCTTTAGAGCATAACAGATGTTCTTAATAAAATTTGTCTTTTCATAAACAAAGAGTTGCTCTTCGTTTATGAAAAGAATTCCTTTAATCCCATTTTTTTTAAGTTGGGAGTTTAATTTTTCCTCTGAATAAATAAAAAAGAGGAAGATTTTCTCTTCATGCTTTTTTTGTTTATTCATTTCTCCAACTTTTTTTCTAATTTTCTGTTCGAATTGAGTTTGTGATTTCTTGTCCAAGTTCGGAACGGAACTTACTAAAATAATTTTTAACATATTTTAAATTTTAAAGAATTTATTGAGTTTGATTGTAGTATATAATTTTACGAAAGTCAAGAGGTGTAGATTATGTATAAATGTTGGTATAATAAGTCCATAATGGGAAAGAAGAGTAAACAATTAAAAAGAAATAAAAATATTCTTTATACTGGTTTTGGTGATAAAGGTACGACAACCCTTTTTGACTGTAAACAAAGTAGAATTTCTAAAAGCGCTAATTTAATAGAAGCCTTAGGGTCTATCGACGAACTTAATGCATTTTTGGGTGTAGTTAAGGTTTCAGCCGATAAAGAGAAAGTGACTTTAATTATAAATAAAAAAAATGTTTCCTTATTATCTTTAATTGAGGAAATACAACAAACTCTTTTTATTATTCAAGCAGAAATTGGAGGGTCAAAAATTACAGTCTTGAAAAAAGATTTAAATAAAATTGAAAAAATTATAAGTACAATTGCTGACATTCTACCTCCTATTAAATCTTTTACTATCTCTGGTGGTAGCGCTCTAAGTGCTGAACTTGATTACTCAAGGACTTTAGCTAGACGTGCTGAACGTCGAGTAACAGCTGTGATGGAAGAAGGTAGTAGAAAAATGGGGGTTATAACTATATCTTATTTAAATAGGCTTTCTAGCGTCCTTTTTGCGATGTCACGTTATTCAAATTACTCCTTATCTGTCAAAGAGGATCATCCTCAGTATAATAAGAAAAAATAATTTTTCTGTGAACTATCTATATTCCTTGTATCTGCTATTATTATCAAAATCATAGATAAAAAGACCTGAAGCTTGTGTAGAAGTAATGAGGTTACTGTTTCAATAACAAAATAAATTTAGACAACGTAGACAATGTAGTATAATAGTCCTATGTCTGTTATAAAAATAAAGATAAATAAAGAACAAGAATTAGTCTGGGTACAAATTTTATATTTATTTATAATTCCTATATTATTGTTGTATTTTAATGTTCTGCCAGATAGTCTACATATTCCAATGCTCTTTACGATTACTCTGCTTATGTATGGAATTGTAAAATATGAGAAGTGGTCATCTCTAGATCTTGGAATATTTAAACACTTCTTGAAAGATATCACGCCTTATCTGATATTTACTATCGTGGGAGTTGGTTTTCTATTTTGGTTGTCCAAAATATCTACTCATAATCCCCTGCTTGACTGGTGGAATAATTATAAATTTTTGGCATTATTTATCCCTATAAGCGTAACTCAAGAAATAGTCTTCCGTGGAGTTCTTATGAAAATGCTACGCAATGTATTTACTAATCCAGCTTTCATAATAATACTTAATGCTTCACTATTTGCTTTGATGCACGTTATATTCAGTAATGCTACTTTTATATTACCCCTTACTTTTATAGCAGGGATTGGTTTTGCTTGGATATATTATAGGTATCCTAATTTGATTTTAATTTCAATTTCTCATTGTATCTTGAATTTTATTGCTATGATTTTTGGTTTCTTTGTTATTAAATAAATATATGGAAAAAGATAGCCAACAAGGAAATATAGGAAGGGAAGGGGAAGTTCATTCTCTGCTTATTTCTGATAGATCTGAAGAAAATAAAAAGATACCGCTAAGAATAAAGAAATTCTCTTATGGTACTTTAATAACAGCTATTTTTATTAGTTTTATCACTACTGTTGTCTTGTTAGCGGCAGCTCTTTTAATATTTTGGTTTAATCGTCAAACTATAATTTCTTCAGTTATAAAAGAATATAATCAGGAGCAGCCCAAAATAGTCCCCACTAATGTGTCTTCTTTAGGCCAAGCAAAAGAAAGTTCAACTTCTAATCAAAAAGATAATAAGTCTCCATCTCCTACTACGAAAAGTACTCCAAAGAAGCAGATTCCTACCGTGGTAGAAGCAGTGAAGAAAGCAAAACCGGCAGTTGTTTCTATTGTTATTAGCAAAAAAACAACTTCAGGAACTAATAAAAAAGTAGCCAGTGGTTCTGGATTTTTAATAACTTCAAATGGATTAATAGTTACAAATAGTCACGTAGTTTCTGAATCAGATACTGTATTTACTGTCATTTTAAATAATGGCAAAGAATATAGTGCAACCGTTTTGGATAGAGACTCTATTATGGACGTTGCTTTCTTAAAAATTCAAGGCTCAGGTTTCCCTTATCTAAAATTAGGAAGTTCAAACAGTTTACAAGTCGGAGAGACGGTTATCGCCATAGGGAACGCATTAGGGGAATTTGATAATACAGTTTCTACAGGAGTTGTCTCAGGTTTGTCTCGAAATATTTCAGCCTCAGACCTTTTTGGACAAACGGAATTCCTTAGCAAGGTTATCCAAACAGACGCAGCTATTAATCTAGGTAACTCTGGTGGGCCCTTGCTTGATATTAAGGGAAATGTTGTTGGGATTAACGTTGCTCTCGTTGTAGGATCTTCTAATATAGGATTTTCGTTGCCTATAGATAGTGTCAAGAGTTCAATAAATTCTGTAGAAAAAACTGGACGTATAGTAAGGCCTTATGTGGGTATTCGTTATGTTGTTATAAATCCTGCTATTCAAAAAGCAAATAATCTATTATATGACCATGGACTTTGGATAAAGAGTACGGATCCGACTAACTACCCAGCCATCCTCCCAGGATCTCCAGCAGAAGAGGCAGGATTAAAGTCAGAAGATATAATTTTAGAAGTTGATGATCATAAGATAACAGGTGACTTTAATTTCTCACAATATGTTAGAAATAAGAAGATAGGAGGCTTTGTTATGCTTAAAGTATATACAGGAGGGTATATAAAGACTGAAGTCGTTGTTCTAAAGCAAGCACCAAAAGATTTATAAAATTTTTACATTACGAAAATAGGAGTATAATGGACGTATGTCATTAGAGAAAAAAGAATTACATAAGAGGCCATCTTGGGATGAGTATTTTATAAAATTAACAGAAATTGTTGGGTCTCGTGGTACATGTGACCGTGGTTATTCTGGTTCAGTAATTGTTAAGAATAAAAGGATATTAGCCACTGGTTATGTTGGTGCTCCTGCTGGATTACCAAGTTGCGATGAAGTTGGGCACGAGATGCACACAGTTATAAATGATGACGGGACTGAATCTAAACATTGTGTAAGGACAGCACATGCTGAACAAAATGCTATAAACAATGCCGCTAGGGTTGGGGTTGCCGTGGAAGGAGCAACTCTATATTGTAAGATGACACCTTGCTATAAATGTGCTCAGAGTATCATTAATGCTGGAATAGAAAGAGTTGTCGCGATGAAAGATTACCATTCTGGTGCTAGAAGTAAGGAAATTTTTAAACAAGCTGGAGTTAAGTTTGAGTTATTAGACAAGGATATGGAGACTTACTCTAATATGAAATAATATGAATAAAATAATCTTTGGACTCGTTGGTCCATTAGCTTCAGGTAAGGGAACCGTAAAACAGTATTTAATTAAAAAATATAATGCAGAAGATTGTAAATTTTCTACGGTTTTACGCGATGTTTTAAAAAGAATTTCTATACCTGTGACTCGAGAGAACCTTCAAAATATTTCTACTGTATTAAGAGAAACTTTTGGGGAAGATCTTCTTTCTAAATCTATAGCTAAAGACGTATCTGATATGGAAGCTTCTATGATTGTGATAGATGGAGTCAGAAGGCCTTCAGATATCAAATATCTTACAGAACTTCCTAATTTCGTTCTAGTGAAGATAGATGCTAGTCCTAAGGTAAGATATGAAAGATTGGTTTTAAGGAATGAAAATGGGGGAGATGATAAGAAGACTTATGAGCAGTTTCTAAAAGATCATCAAGCTGAAGCCGACAGGCTCGTTCCAGAAGTTATGGCTTCTGCTAAATGGTCTATAAATAATGATGGAAGTTTTGATGACTTATATAAGCAGATAGACGAAATAGTAGAGAAACTAAAATAAACTAAAAATTAAACAATTAAAAAAGCCGGGGACTCCGGCTTTTTTAATTAATTCTTTTATAAACTACAAAATTGCAATCATAAATATTTTTATCATCTTTCTCGTGTTTGTCTTCTAATAAGACTTTCCATTTATCTTTATCTATAGTAGGGAAGAAAGTATCAGCATCAGGAAACTCTGCATTCACATGGGTGATATATAGCTTATTGGCTTTTTCTATAAAGAGTTTATATATTTGTCCACCGCCGATTATGAAAGCTTCTTCATTTCCTCCTAAAGTTTTCTTTAAATTTTTTTCTAAATCTTCTATTGAATTAAAAACTTCAATATTGTCTCTTCGAAATTCTTTATCAAGTGTGAGAATAATATTTCTTCTGTTTGGAAGTGGACGACCAGATAATCCATCAGAGGAAGTACCAAGTGATTCGAAAGTTTTTTGCCCCATAATTACTGGGTGTTTAGAGGTTGTCTCTCTGAAATGCTTCATATCTATAGGTAAATCCCAGAGAAGCTCATTCTTCCTTCCTATTTCATTATTATTTGCAATGGCTGAGATTATTGATAAGATCATGTTAAATAGCTATTTTGAATGGTATTTTGCCGTAACTTTGATAATCTAAAATTTTAGTATCAGTATATTCCCACTCAAAAATTGATTTCCAGTTTTCAGTTTTAATTTTAGCTAATGGATATTTATTAGGATTCCTTGATAATTGTTCGTGAGCTCCTTCAATATGATTTTCATAAATATGGACATCAGCCAAGAATCCAACGAGCTTTCCTTCTTTAAATCCTGATTCTTTAGCTATTAGGTGGAGTAGTAATGCATAACTTGCGATGTTGAATGGTAACCCCAACATCGTATCTACTGATCTTTGATTCCACATTAGAGTAATTTTCCTCGTAGGTACTCTTAACGCATTTAATTTATTTGGTGTTAAATCAGTAACGTGGTGAGATAAAGGGTGTGTTTCTAAATAATAATTTAATCTTTCAGTAAAAGTTAATTCTTGAGTATAAACTTGAAACCCATAATGACAAGGAGGTAGTTTCTTTAATTCTATTTCCCCTGCATTCCATGCAGATACCATCATTCTTCTACTATCAGGA
>Ga0114934_10002332_pt1 | contig 12145 bp, 13 predicted proteins | sample 4SBtaG_2_FD_99695 | JGI IMG/M metagenome (GOLD analysis project Ga0114934, IMG submission 99695) | Deep subsurface microbial communities from Kolumbo volcano to uncover new lineages of life (NeLLi) - 4SBTROV10_white metaG | ecosystem: Environmental > Aquatic > Marine > Volcanic ...
TTCAGTTGCAATATTAATTTTTTTACGCAAAGCTTTTACAATCTTTTCATCAATCGTTTCTTCAGTCATGATATCAATATAAGTCATAGGTTTTGTTTGACCAATACGATCAATACGTGCCTCTGATTGTTGTCTCTTCTCTAAATCATAACCATTTGAAAAATAAATCATTGTACTTGCAGCAGTCAATGTGATACCATATCCGCCGGTTTGTGTAGTTCCTACAAAAAATCTACACTTGTCATCTTCTTGAAATTTCTTTATATTACTTTGCCTTTCTTCTTGCGGTGTTAAACCATAATAGTCTACGACTGAACCCTCACCGTATTTCTTTTTAATTTCTTTAATTAATCTCTGTACATCTTTTTGATAGTGAGACCAGATAACAGCTTTACCTTCTATCTCGTCTAGGATGTCCATTAATTCATCAACACGTCTTGATGGTATCTCCTGTACCGATCCATCATCAGCTGTAAAATGACCACAAGTTATTTGATGAAGTCTCATTAGCTGCACCATTACAGTAGAAGTTGTAACTTGTTTTCCATCTAGTTGTGCAAACGCATACTTCTTCATTTCTTTATAAACTTTTTCTTGTGGACCTGTCATTGTTACCATTCGTTTCATGTAAGTTTTAGATGGTAAATCTAAGCAGTCGTCTTTTAAAACTCTTTCTGAAAATGGTTGTATCTTTTCTGACAGCTCACCTAAATTACGGTATCCTACAACCACATTAACTGAACGTGCGCCCAGATTAATTGTTTTCATTACAGAGTATCTAGCTCTGAATGTATAAAAAGAACTATGGTCAAGGAGCCAAGGATCAAGAAAAGCACATTGAGCAAATAAATCTAATGGCGAGTTAGTAACAGGAGAACCAGTTAAGATTCTTCTGTATGTAGCATGCTCACGTAGCCCTACTATGTTTCGTGTTCTTTTGGCTGTAGGAGTTTTGATTGTTGTAGATTCATCTATTGCCATCATCGCTTTATGTGATGACAAAAATCTACGAGCAAATTCTTTTCCAAAATCATAAGAAAACGCTTCAACGTTCATAATTAATACATGAAAGTCTGTACCCGTTTCAAAAAGAGTATTTAATTTTTCTGTTTGCTCACCTGATTTATCAGAGCTTTTCCATAATACTATTTTCTTTTCAATATGATCTGGTAGGTGTTTGGGTATTTCGGCCTCATACCAGTTTTTATATACACCTTTTGGTGCTATTAATAATAGACCATTTATAAGACCTTTATCATAAAGCATAGCACAGTTATCTATTAACACCTTAGATTTACCTGTACCCATCTCCATAAAATAGGCAAAGTTTTCTTTATCCCAAGAACGCTCTAAAGCTTTTAGCTGATGCGCGTATGGCTTAGATTTAAATTTATAATTTATCATTTACTTATCTTTCTAAAACTGTATATATAGGATGAAAGAGATAAAGTCAATATGCAATTTAAAGATCATCCAAAACAAAATAAATCAAAGGTTTATTTAATTCAAGAAATACCAGGCACTTCAAAAGGTGAACCTAAATATAACATTTTAGGTGCACAGAAATATGGCGATATCGTGACCATACTTCCAGAGTTTTCACAAATGATTTTATCCCCTGGTCCTTTAATTATAAAACTTAGAACGCTTCTAAGAAATTACACGTCAAACGATTATCTTTTATTATCTGGAGACCCTGCAATCATAGGTGTTGTATGTTCAATTGTGGCAGACACAACTAATGGTAAATACAAATTATTAAAATGGGATCGTCAAGAAAAAACTTATTATCCAATAGAAATAAATATTCATCAAAAGTAATTGACAACATAAAATAAATCTCTATATTGTTTTTAGTAAACTAAGATTAGATTAATAAAACAATAAGGAGTAAATATGAAAGACATTAATCTCAGACAAGATGCACCATCGCAGGTGTCACAAGTAAACCCAACAAGAATCTCAGAAGAGATTGAAAAGTTACAAGCTGTTCAGCAAGAAATCATCAATAAAGAAAATGAAATAAAAGAATTGAAAGACCGAGAAAATTATATTGGCGGTGTTACAATTCCTGATTTGATGAATGAATTAAATTTAAAAACATTAAAATTACAGGACGGATCAGAGTTATCTGTTGGTAATAAATTTTTTGCTTCAATCAAAGCTGATAAAAAAGCTGAAGCATATGACTGGCTTCGCACTGCTGGCTTAGGCGATATTGTGAAAAATGAAATCACAGTTCGGTTTGGCAAAGCTGAAGATAACAAGGCCATGGCTTACGCTACCCTTGCAAAGGGTCAAGGTTATGACCCGGAACAAAAAGTTTCGGTTCATGCTGGAACTCTTAGATTAACTTTGGAGGACTTCCATTCACGTGGTGGAAAAATTCCTCCAGAGTTGTTTAATACGTTTGAAAAGAATCAAACGAATATTAAAAATAAACCAAAACAATAGACTAACAAATCAATAGGAGGATATATGGATAGTCAAGTAACAACAAAGACCAATGCAGGTGCATTGGCTACAATCAATCTCAGAGCAGATTCTGGTAAAGGTGCAGAGGAAATTAAGTCGGACGATGTTTCAACTCCGATCTTAAAAATTCTTCATCAACTTTCTCCAGAATGTAATGAGAGAGATGCTAAACATGTAAAAGGTGCAAAGCCAGGGATGATTTATTCATCTGGTTTTGGATCTCTAATTGAAAGCGATAAGGGTTTAGATGTGGTGATAGCTCATGCACAGACTAGATACCCTGAATGGCAAGAGCGAGGCGATAGTGCGTCAGCTCCTGTTGGAACTCACATTGAAATCCCTGCTGAAGCAAAAGAAGAAAAGAATGGTAGATATAGATTACCAAATGGTAACTATGTTGAAAAGACAGCTTACTTCTACGTTTTAGCAATGGTAGATGGTGAAGTAAAACCAGCGGTCATTCCAATGAGATCGTCAAATCTTTCTCCGGCTAGAGAACTAAACAATCTGATTAAGAATCTAAGATTCTCAGATGACAAAGGTTCTTTCAATCCTGCATCTTATGCAGCAGTTTATAATTTAAAAACTGTTGGCAGAACAGCAGGTAGTAAAAGCTGGCATGTCTACAAACCATCGAGAGTAAGAAACCTTGATGTCAGTAATAAAGATGATGCATCTATTTATGAAGTTGCACAACAGCTTCAAAAAACTGTATCGAAAGGTGCAGCTAAACCAAAATACGATGCGCCTAAAAATACTGGAGACATAGTATAACCGAGTTACTGTGGAGTAACACTTGCGAGAAGGGCGGCGAAGCTAGCGTGGAACCGCCCTTAATAAAGATATGGAAGAATTTAAAAATTATTTTACAGGATTAACACGAGACTTTGGTTTTTGTAATGTAGAAAATGGCTACATAGATGAGAATACAGGTAAGTTAAAGATTGACCCAGGTGATTATGGCTGGGCTCACAGAGCAATTACAGACGAAGATTATCAAAAACATTTAGACGGCAAAGTATCAATAGGATTACAACCCTGTGATGATGAGGGCACCTGTTCGTTTGGAGCAATAGATGTAGATCCTAAAGATTATTCTGATTACAATATAGGTAAATTTTTAAAAGTTATAGAGGACAAAGAGCTACCGGTCATACCAATTAAATCTAAAAGTGGTGGGCTTCATGTTTATATTTTTACAAAAGAAAAAGTACCTGCAACATTAATAAGAGAGGTATTACAAAATTTATTATTCTTGTTTGGCCTATCATCTAAAACTGAAATATATCCTAAACAAACTAAATTAGGTAAGAATCAAAACGGAGAAAAGACAGTAGGTAGTTTTATAAACTTACCATACTTTAAAACTACAGAACGTAGAGCTCTTAAACCTGATGGTAGTCACATAGAATACAAAGACTTTTTAGAGGTCGTCAAAGTTAATTTACAAACAAAAGAATCATTAAAAGACTTAATAAACAAAAAAGTAAACGATGAACTTACTGGTGGACCCGATGATCTAAAAGATGGACCACCATGCCTCCAAGTTATCTGCAAACAGATACAGGAATCAGGCACCAAATTAAAAGATGAAAGAGATAGATTTTTATTTAACTACATGGTGTTTGCTAAAAAGAAATACCCAGAGTCGTGGGACAAGAAAGTATTACAGGCAGCGAGAGATTTTATACAGTATGATGAAATATGGGGTGATGAAAAAGTAAAAGATAAAATAAAATTTTGGAAGAAAGATACAGCTGGTCATACCTGTTATGATTTACCCATCTCTGCGTATTGTGCAAAAGGTGTATGTATTAAAAGAAAATTTGGTATAGGAAGTAATAGAGATACACACTGGCCACAGTTATCAAATCTAATTAAAATAACTTACAGACCTGAACCAGAATATTTTTTTGATGTGGAATTAGGTAACAACGATGTAGTGCAGGTGCATGCAAAGAACATAAGTCGTATGGATGAAGTAAAACAGATGCGTAAACTGGTAGCTGATAGCACAAGTATCTTCCCACCAATAATAAAACAAAACGAATTTCAAAAAATATTAGAAGGATTGTGGGCAACTAAAAAAGATATGCCACCACCTATAGGAACTAATCCTATAGAAATTTTAAAAGAGGCTTTAATAGAATATGTAAATGGACCAGAGGCAACAACTAACACTGCGTTTGAAAGTGGATCAGTATTAATAGAAGAAGATCATTACTATTTTATATTTCAAAAATTTTATGAAGAATTAAAACGAGGAGACTGGACTCAAAAAAGAGATAGGACAGCTCACTTAATTCGCCAACACTTTAAAGGAGACTTTGATTGCAAGAAAAGATTTCCTAAAGGCGATCATAAAGAATCTTTTCCGCAACTTAGAGTATTAAAATTACCAATAGAAGGATTAGAAAAAGAAGAAACACCAGATGAAAAAGTAGAAATAGAAGATAAAAAGGAGATAGTATGACGAAAAAAATACCAAGCGTATGTGTATCATTACCTGCATATGATCAGATGCACGTCGCAACATGTTTATCATTAATAAAACTTTTTGATAAATTTACTGTGGCTAAGATAAAAGCTACAATTAATACTTTTAAATGTCCATATGTTGGTTATGGCCGAAATGTATTAACAGCTTTGTTTTTAGATTCAGATTATGATTATCAATTATTTGTAGATGCAGATGTAGAATTTGAACCTGACGTAATCGGTAGAATGATTTTATCTGAAAAAGATTTTATTTGTTGCCCATACAGAAAGAAGACACAAGACAACTCTGTAAAGTATTCAGTTAATTTTGAAGACTATCAAAATATAAATATTGATAGTAAAGGAATTACAGAAATAAAAAGAGGTCCAGCAGGTTTAACTTTAATACATAGAAAAGTGTATCAACAATTAATGGCTAAACACCCTGAGTTACATATTAAAAATTACAGTGCCATATCTGAGTCAGCAGCAAAGTATCTTTATAATTTTTGGGATACAGAATTTAAAGACAATACCTGGTTAGGTGAGGATGTAAAATTTTGTGATTTAACAAGAGCAGCTGGATTTAAATTTCATGCTTTAGTTGATGGAGAAACAACACATCATGGAACATTTGGTTACAAAGGAAAATTAGTAGATACATTTCAAAAATCAAATGGCAAAGCTGACTAAAATTTTTGGTCCACCTGGCACAGGTAAGACTTACAGATTACTTCAAAGGGTGAGAGCATATGTTCGAACTGGTACTCCATATCACCAGATTGGATACTTTGCTTTTACTAAAAAAGCCTCTGGGGTAGCGCGTGATAGGGTGGGAGTATCGGAAAAACAAGTTCCATACTTCCAAACTATCCATGCGTTTTGTTTTCATCTCCTGAGTATGAACGAAGAACAAATTATGCAGCCATATAATTACGAAGAGATAGGAAAACTTTTAGGCATTCGCGTAAACTATTCTGATAAATATAATGAAGAACAAACACATTATCTAACGTGTAACAATCCATACTTTCAAATGATAGGTAAAGCTATCAACCTGGACATAGACATAAAAGAATTATTTAATAGAAACGAACATGATAGAAAAGTTATTGATTGGGGTTCTTTGAAAAACATAGCCAGCACTTTAAAAGAATACAAAAGAATAAATGAGATAATGGACTTTAATGATTTAATTAAAACATTAATAGAAAAGGAAGACAAGATTCCAAAATTAAAAGCTATTTTTATTGACGAAGCACAAGACCTATCTCCATTACAATGGAAGTTAGTTGACATATTAAAAAATAAAACTGAACATATGTATCTAGCTGGTGATGATGACCAGGCTATCTATGCATGGGCCGGGGCTGATGTTAATAGATTTATTACAGAACCTGGTAGAGAAATAATTTTAAAACATTCAAGACGTATATCAAAAGCTGTACAACAACAATCTGAAATACCCATTAGTCGTATAGCAGGCATCAGGAAACATAAAAAATATTTACCAAGACCGGTAGAAGGATCAGCGCAACATATAAATAACCTAGGCCAAGTTAATTTAAAAGAAGGTAACTGGCTAATTTTATCTAGGACTAAAAGTAATTTACTTACAATTATGGAAGAACTTAGACGTAAAAATTTATATTATCAAAGCAACAAAGGTAAAAGTTTTACGGTAGGAATTTACAACGCAGCAGTTGCATATACAAAATGGAAAACAGAAGAAGCATTAGAACCCTCAGAAATAAATGATATACGAGATTACATACCCAATGCAAAGTTTTGGAATAAAGACAAAGAATGGTATGATGTCTTTACTGCAGCTCCACATAAAGAAGTTTTATATATCAGAAATATGTTAGCAGATGGAGAAAAATTAAATGGTAAAGCAAGAATATTTGTATCTACTATTCACGCAGCAAAAGGTGGAGAAGAAGATAATGTAATTTTATCTTTACATCAAAGCAGTAAAGTTCAGAAAGGAATTAAACAAAGTGTTGACAAACAAGACGAAGAGCATAGAGTATGGTATGTGGGCATTTCGAGAGCAAGAAATAATCTATATAAATTAAAAGCTAAAAAAGTTATAAAGGAGTATAAACTATGAGTGATGTGTGGGACAAACAACACGGCGGGAGTCACTATCAAAAGTATAAAATTCAACCTAGTAAGTTTGTAGTTGAAAACGAAATATTATATCCAGAGGGCTGCGCAATAAAATATATTATAAGACATAGAGACAAAGGAAAAAAACAAGATTTATTAAAAGCAATACATTTTATAGAAATGATAATAGAAAGGGATTATGGAAAGAATAGGTCAAAATAAAATATTAAATAGTCATGGTGAATGGTTAAAAAATAATGGTTACTACAAAGAAGCTAAAGAATGTTTTAAAAAAGCTGAAGAACTAACAAACAAAAGGAAAAAATATGAAGCTACCAAGCTACATGCAAGCTCAAACAGAATGGGTAATGCATACAGAATACCCAGATCTGCGTGATCACGATGAGATTGCAATTGACTTGGAAACAAAAGACACTCAATTAAAATCATTAGGATCAGGTGCAGTCGTAGGACGAGGAGAAGTTGTAGGAATAGCTGTGGCTGTTCAAAATGGTTCTTGGTATTTTCCAATCGCTCATGCTACAGGTCCAAACTCTGATCGAGATAAAACTTTAGAATGGTTTAAAGATATTTTAAGTTGTCCGGCTACAAAAATTTTTCACAATGCAATGTACGACGTATGTTGGATACGAAAATTAGGCTTAAATATCAATGGTTTAGTGGTAGATACTATGGTTGCATGTTCACTCCTAGACGAAAATAGATTTTCATACACACTCAATACTTTGTCTTGGCATTTTTTAAACAAAGGTAAAAATGAAAGAGCTTTGAACGAAGCTGCAAAGTCAAGAGGACTAGATGCAAAGGCTGATATGTGGCAATTACCTGCGAGTGAAGTTGGAGCCTATGCAGAAAAAGATGCAGAATTAACTTTTGAACTTTGGCAACATGTAAAAAAATTAATTGTTGAAGAAGACTTACAAGATATATTTAATCTCGAAACTGATTTGTTTCCTTGTCTAGTCGATATGCGTTTCCTAGGGGTGCGGGTAGACGTTGAAGCAGCCAATCAATTAAAAAAAGAATTATCCACCAGAGAAGAATTATTGCTACACCAAGTGAAAAAAGAAACAGGAGTAGACACTCAGATATGGGCTGCCAGATCGATTGCAACCGTTTTTGATAAATTGAAATTGCCTTACGATAAAACCGAGAAAACACAGTCACCTTCATTTACAAAAAATTTCCTCTCTAATCATCCTCACCCTATAGTTAAGATGATAGCACAAGCAAGAAAATTAAACAAGGTCAATACCACATTTATTGATACAATATTAAAACACGAACATGGTGGACGTATTCATGCAGAGATAAATCAAATAAGATCTGATGATGGTGGCACAGTAACTGGTAGATTCTCATATCAGAATCCAAACCTACAGCAAATACCTGCAAGAGATCCGGACACAGGTCCACTAATTAGAAGTTTGTTTATACCAGAAGAAGGTATGAAGTGGGGTTGCTTTGATTACTCACAACAAGAGCCAAGACTTGTTGCACACTATGCATTACGTTTTGGTTTATCTTCTGTAAATCAAATTGCAGATTCTTATGACTCAAATTCTAAAACAGATTTTCACCAGATAGTTGCTGATATGGCAGAGATACCACGTAGTCAAGCTAAAGTAATTAATCTAGGATTGTTTTATGGTATGGGTAAAGCAAAGCTGCAAGCAGAGTTAGGTGTATCAAAAGACAAAGCCTCTGCATTATCAGAAAGATATCACACACGGGTACCTTTTGTAAAACAATTGATGAATAAATTAATGAATGCAGCATCAACCAAAGGTAAAATAAAAACTTTACTAGGTAGACGTTGTAGATTTCCAAAATACGAACCAGTTTTACGTGGTGATGACTGGGGTAAGTATGTGCCTGCAGAAGATCATGAACGAATGTTAGAGCTACAACAAATGGGACCAACACTCCTAGACGAAAATGGAAATGATACCGGTAAAAAAAATTACTGGCACAACAATGCTGCACGTAGAGCATTTACTTACAAAGCATTAAATAAATTAATTCAAGGTAGTGCAGCTGATATGACAAAGAAAGCTATGTTAGAACTACATAAAGAAGGCATCACACCACATATACAAGTGCATGATGAACTTGATATATCAGTTACCAATGATTTGGAAGCTGCTAAAATAAAAGACATAATGGAAAATGCAGTTGACTTAAAGATACCTAATAAGGTAGATTATGAATCTGGACCAAACTGGGGTGCAATTAAGTAGTGACTAAAATTTTAGCACTACATGATTCACACAGCGCCTCTATTTGTGAAATAGAAAATAATAAAATTATTTATTTTCAAGAAGCAGAACGATTAAATAGAAAGAAAAAAAGTGGGGACTGGCTTATCTTATTAGACAAATATAAAAACAAAAGTTTTGATACAGTTATTTTTGCTGTTACATCTCGAAATGATAGAGAAAAAAATATTAAGTATCTTTTAGATAAACGTAATATTAAATATAATAATTTTAAATTAATTATTGGTCATCATTTTTTACATGCATGTTCAGCTTTTTTTAATTCAGGTTTTAAAAAATCTTATGCACTTGTAATAGATGGTAATGGATCAAAAGGTATTTTTAAAAATTGTTCAGAGATAGTTTCCTTATATTATTTTAATAAAAATAAATTTAAAACAATCTTTCAAGTGTTTGAACAGAATTTCGGTGATGATTATTCAAAAGGTAAAAATATTTTTTTAAATACTTTTAGTTTAGGAAACATGTTTTCTTTTGTAAAAGAAATTTTAAACTACAGAGAAGAAGGTTCTGTTATGGGGCTCTCATCTTATGGAAAAAACAAACATGATTTTTTAAAATTATTTCATGAAAATAAATTTAAACATTTCACAAGTAATCAAGGTGTTTTATATGATGTAGCAAGTGATCCAGCTATAAAAACAAACCCTGCAAATATATGTAAACAAGCACAGAAAGAATTAGAGAACATAGTAATAAAATATATTTTAAATATAGTTAAGAAAAAGAAAAGAAACATATGCGTATCAGGTGGTGTTTTTCAAAATACTGTTTTGAATTCTAAGATACTAGATGTTTGCCCTGATTTGTATGTAGATCCATTTGCAGACGATAGTGGTTTATCTATGGGCGCAGCACTATGGATCTCAAATAAAAATAAGTTTAAATGTAAAAAAATAAAAAATTTATATTTAGGAGACTCACCTGACTATCATAATCTCCCTAAAAACACAGGGACTAAAGCAACAGCAAAACAAGTTGCTGAATATATATCTAAAGGAAATATTATAGCTATATATCAAGGAAGAAATGAATTAGGTAAAAGGGCTTTAGGTAATAGATCTTTTTTATATGACCCAAGGGATTTACATGCAAAAGATAAAATAAATTTGTTAAAAGGTAGAGAGTGGTTTAGACCAACAGCAGGAACAGTTTTATATGAACATGCAGAAAAATGGTTTGATTTAAAATCAAAAAAAGAAACGCCGTTTATGTCATATGTTTTTAAGGTAAAAAAAACTAGTGTTCCAGGTATTACCCATGTGGATAATACATGCCGTATTCAGACATTAAAAAAATTAGAAAATGTAAGATATTATAATTTGATAAACGAGTTTTATAAGTTAACAGGTGTTCCAATTTTATTAAATACTTCATTTAATTTAGCTGGAGAACCCTTGGTTAATACTGTATATGATGCTATAAAAACACTAACAGAATGTAGTGACAAATTTAATGTTTTATATTTTCCTGAAATTGGTAAAGTATATGAAACAAAAGATATTTATGGGTAAATATTATGGCTTACTTAAATGCAAACATACCTGTAACTTATGCACAAATAAGAAGGGAGTATTTGTATGACCTTACCAGACATCATGGAGAAGTTGAAGATTGTGTTATTTTCGGCCTATCGAGTATTACGGGAAAGTCTATCCTATTTCATGCGATTATGGAAAATGGCGCTGTCTTTTATCGTCTACCGATTAGTGCCTTCATCCAAAGAGGTTTTAAACCGGAAGAAGTTCCTAGGCGTAGACTTGATGAGCTTCAGCTCTGGAATTGTTTTAGTTATTATCCTGCTGTTACTTCTTGGGATATCCTAGACGGACAAGCTGGTAAATACATCGGCAAAGATAAAAAATGGCATCCAGGTAAATATTTATTTACGGTTGACTTTGCACATCCAGAGAGTAACATAGTAGATACCGATCATTCGGAGATACCGCACGAACACAAGTGCGCACATATATTAGCATTAGATGATGGTAATTATGCTGCACAACCAAACAACAGAATTATATGGGACATACCATCTTTTACAGTCAAGGATAATATACCTGACTGGAAAGTCCAAACGAGTGAGTGGAACGTAGAAGACACTCGTCAATGGAGAACGGAAGACACTGATAACTTCTTCTACGAAATTGAGGAGAAAAAAACATGAGTATAAGATATGCACAACCAACTAACGTTTGCATAATCTGTGGTATCCGAACAAGAGGATTACCTTGTCCTACATGTAATGTAGAAAAACAAGCGGAGGATAGTAAAATGAAAAAATTATGGAATAAAATTGTTAGCTGGTTATTTAGCTGGCAGAAAAAATAATGAGTAAAAAACCACTCAACATCTCAGAATCGGCAGCCGTCCAAATGCCAATGAAGACGGTTGCCTCTCTGATTTTGCTCGTCGCAGCCGGCGTCTTCGCATACACCGAGCTTACAGCAAGGTTGGTATCGTTGGAGACATCACGTGAGTTGTTTCAAAATGATTTGCTTAAAAAAAGTGAACAAGTGCCCGTCGATCAGGAACAGATATTTTTAATTGAGGATCTTTATAAGACTGTAGAGAAAATGGAACAAACTCAAGAAATGAACATGACAAATAAAGTCAACATAGAATTTTTACAATCACAATTAGAAAAAGCACTAGCTGATATCGAAGAATTAAAAGATAAGGTAAGAGAAAATGGAAAGAATTACTAGACAAGTTGTACAATATATTTCTGACATGGAAAAGAAAGCAAAGCAAATGAACTTTGTTAAAAATTTAAAAAA
>Ga0114934_10002334_pt1 | contig 12141 bp, 12 predicted proteins | sample 4SBtaG_2_FD_99695 | JGI IMG/M metagenome (GOLD analysis project Ga0114934, IMG submission 99695) | Deep subsurface microbial communities from Kolumbo volcano to uncover new lineages of life (NeLLi) - 4SBTROV10_white metaG | ecosystem: Environmental > Aquatic > Marine > Volcanic ...
GAATTTTCAATAGCTGTGTGACTAAGCACTTGCAATAGAATAACTATTACAAGCACTTAGCGCCTTGCTCTTAAAAATTCTGCCTCTCAATCTGCACAACCCAGAATTAATAGAGGTACCCTTTAGATTATCTTTCTAAAACAACAAAAACTCTGGCAGTTATTCACTACCAAAGCCTTCAACTCAGATCGGTGGGAGTCAATTTGTCTGACAAAGGTGATTTTAATATCTCACCGTTAAACAAATTGACTCCGACCCCTTAAAGTTTACCGTAACAGAGTCAATACATTCTGAGGTAGCTGATTTGCCTGAGCTAACATGGCCGTACCCGCTTGTTGCAGAATCTTATTCTTGGTCAGGTTGGCTGTTTCAGCAGCGAAATTAGTATCCTGAATTCGTCCACGCGCCGCAGAGATATTCTCAGAGTTAACCGCCAGGTTTGAAACAACACTTTGAAAACGTGATTGTACGGCACCCAAATCCGCACGAGCGGTGTTAACGGCTGTTAATGCCGCATCCATCGTGCCAATTGCTGTGTTCGCACCGGAAACAGTACTCAGATCTAATGTTGAAAAACCTGTGGTTGTTCCAGCAGTTGCTGTGCCAGCGGTAATACCTGTGGTTGCTGTAGTCGCTGTAGTTGCAATAGTTGTCGTAATATCATGTGCTGAAGTCAGTGTGACTGTGGTTGCGGTATCATTAGTAGCATAAACACCTGTTTGGTCAGAAACAGCGTTAATGGCAGCACGTAGACCTGCCGCACGTTCAGTCGCTGATGTATCAGTCGCTACTGCACCAACATTAATCGCTGTACCACCAGCATCAGCAATAGTGATATCACCAGCGGCGATAGCGGTAAAAGCTGTTGCCGCAGCAGTGCTTACTGACGCTGCTGTTGTGGTGCCCAAATTAGCTGATGTCGCATCCACAATAGACCCAACCGTAATAGTTTCTCCACTGTTGGCTCCAATCTGGAAGTCTTTATTAGAAAATGAGCCATCAAGTAACTTAACCCCGTTAAAATTGGTTTGTGTGGCGACTCGGTCAATTTCATTTTTCAGTTGTTGTGCTTCGGTATCCAGCGCAGCCCGGTCTGTTGAACTGTTAGTGGCGTTGGCAGACTGTACCGCCAGTTCACGGATACGTTGTAACGAGCCACTGACACTTGATAGTGAACCCTCTGCTGTTTGTGCTAATGAAATGCCGTCATTTGCATTACGCATGGCAACATTCATACCTTTAACCTGAGTGGTCATTCTTTCAGAAATTGCTAAACCCGCCGCATCGTCTTTCGCACTGTTAATACGTAGACCGGATGATAAACGTTGCAAGGATGTTGCAAGGTTCATAGAGGAAGAACTTAAGTTACGCTGTGCATTCAATGATGCAACGTTTGTATTAATTGTTAAAGCCATGATTACTCTCCTGGAGTGAGCAGATATACGACCAACATGGTGTATTTACTGCTTCCAGTAACCTTAACGACCGTTGCCAGAAAAACTTTAATGCAATATTCATTTTATTTTGATTACAGCTCATCGCTCTCATTCGTTAACGGGGCAACAATGATTACAAATAATTAAATAGTGACAATTGTGATGCTTTGGAAAATGTCTGTTGTGATGCCTGTAATGCAGTCGTTTGGCGCTGAAAGCGACTCACTGCACTCGCATAATCCAGGTCCTCTAATTTCGAACGATTACGCTGTAGCTCGAGATTAAATGAATCATTCATGGTTCGTTGGCTATCAATACTGTTCAGTCTTGCGCCAACCGATGCACGTTGCGTCAGCACTGTGCCAATGGCTGAATCCAGGCGACTGATGCTGGTACCGGTTGGCGTATTGGATTCCAGTGAGGTAACAAAATCAGACACCACAGAAAACATATCACTGACACCACCTGCGCCATCATCAATACCCGTAAACAATTGTTTACCTGTATCGCCACCGGCAATCTTTGTACTGGGACCTATCTGTAAAAAATGCTGACCCTGATCACCGTTATAGGTGAAATTACCACTGCCATTATCAGTAAACGGTTTGGTTGATGTTTGGTAACCCGAAAATAAATAATTGCCGCTAGCATCCTGACTATTTGCTACCTGTAGCAGTTGTTGCAAAATTCCTTTGGCTTCAAACGCAATATCAGTTCGATCCGAGGCATTCAAGATATCATTATTACCCTGCACAGCCAGTTCTCTGGCTCGCTGTAATAAATCACCGACCTGTGATAACACACTGTCTTCCAGTGAAAGGCTGGTTTGTGCCGCATCAGCATTGCGTTGATGCTGTTGATTGGTTTCGATTAACTGACCCAGTTTAAGTACTCGGCTAGCTGCTGCAGGATCATCACTGGGTGCCAAAATGGCTTTACCGGTCGATAATTGCTGCTGGCTTTTACTTAACCCTGCCTGCTGATCTAACATGGTATTGACACTGCGTTGATATATCTGAAAAGTTGAAATACGCATGCTTACCTCCTGACCGCACTAAGCAAGGTATTAAACAATGAGCTAGCCGCCGCAATCACCTGCGCGGATGCCTGGTAGGCTTGCTGAAATTGGACAAGATTGGCCGCTTCTTCATCAAGATTAACACCAGAAATTGACTCTCGAGTGGCTAATGTCTGCTGCAATAATCGATTATTGGATAATGAACCTAATTCAGACTGCCGAGTCCCCGTGGCAATTTCTGTAACCATGCTGTTATAGGTTTCTGAAAAACTACTATGACCACCCTGTAATAATTTTGCAGAAGACATATCATTCATCAGTAAGGCATTACGGTTATCACCACTACCGCCAGTATTATATTCGGTGCTAAAGGTATCGCCACTTGCGGCTGCGCCATTCAAGCGCATTTGGTAACCATAGTCGAGTCCGCCTGGCGTGGGGAAAATGTCAGCACCCGTGGCGGCGTTATAAGCAATGCCCGATTCCAGTGACACCGGTGCCGCAGGATTTGTATTATCGAGAATATCGTAGCTATTAGCGCCAGTAAAACGAATCAGCAAAGGTGGTGTCAGTTGTCCAGCGGTGGTTTGAAAAGCGGCATTATTAATATCATTCACTACGCCCGCGCTAATCGTTGCCGAACCCGTATTGGTACTCGCCGCGAGACTTCTAACAGGTGCGGCAGTGGCTAACTGACGGCTATTTGCCAGCACCATTTGCATGTCGATTGCACCGTTTCGGGTGGGATGAATTTCATAACTATCGCCATTCGCCGGGGCCGCATTCACCGTTATAGACATGCCATCCACTAAAAATGGGTCAGCGTTTGTGCCGCTCCCCGTCATGCTCACACTTTGCTGGTTATCAGTGCGAACTAAATTCCAGCTACCGCCTGTGTAACTTAATTTATAGTCAAGATTAGTGAGCTGACCCACATCGCTAAAAGCAACATTGACATTACTGGCCGCCCCCTGTTTGACTAACACCTCAGGCTGACCAACAGTGAATACATCAGTCCCCAATGCACCATCAAGGTTCATCCCACGGCTATTTTGCTGATTGATTAAAGTTCCCATACCAATCGCTAATCGGCCCAGATTATTACTTGCTGGATCCAGCATTCGATCTCGATATCCAAGTACACCGCCCAAACTGCCGCCAATTAATTTTTCATTGACGGGTATCTCTGGCCCAGTCGCCCCCTGCAATGCAACCCCTAATTGATCAGGTTTTCCATTGACACTATAAGTGGTTAATTGACTGGGCTTACTACCACGAACCAGTAACTGTCCTTTACCAATAAAAACATTGACCGCACCATCATCCTGAGTCACCGTAGAAACATCCATAAATTTAGATAAATCTCTAATTAACGCATCTCGTTGATCCAGTAAATCATTGGGTGGCTGACCACCACTACGCGCGCCTTCCACTAGAACGGCCTGATTTAAATCCGCAATGTTTTTCGTAATACGGTTTATTTCGCTAACATTATTGGTGACTGTGTTATTAAGTTGCCCGCGCGTATCCTCGATATAATTTGCCAGATCATTAAACCGTTTACTCAACTGATCCGCATTTTTATACAGCACTTCTCGTGCGGCCGTATTAGCAGGGTCATTGGCGACATCCTGCATGGCACTGTAAAATTGACTAATACCTGAACTCAGCCCAGCATTGCCATCCGCCAAAATATTGTCCAGTTGTACCGCAAGATTATGAAAGGCATCGGACTCTGCACTCGCCGATGTATTACGACGCACACTCGATTCTACAAAGGCATCATACGAGCGAGTAATACTGCTGGTTCTAACCCCTGTGCCAGCAAAACCAAAACCGTTTGCCTGTGGTTTATTGTTTGTCAACTGAACTGTTTGACGACTGTAACCATCCGTATTAACGTTCGAGATATTATGCCCGATGGTATCAATAGAACGCTGAAAAGCGAGTAACCCAGACGTACCAATACCTAATAATCCACTAGCCATTATTCATTCCCTCCCATACTCAAGCCTTGCGCTAAGGCAGCCACCTGCTGGCGAGGCACTACTGGTGATAAGGTGGGTGTTTGTCGTAAATCATTGACAGCTTGAATAAAAGACTCGCGCTGCGTGATTGACTGTATTTTTCTGGCATACGCAGGATCAGTTGAGTATCCCGCTTGTTGTAGCTTTTCTAAATATAGATTCGCATCACCGCTGTTAACCAATGCCTCTTGATACCTTGGATTACTTTGCAAAAACTCAGCATAATCATCAAAACTGTGTGCGATTGACGGATAAGCACGAAAGCTTGCCTGCTCTTTTGCTGCCACGCCATCACGAAATTCTAATGTCGATACATTCACTTTGTCACCCTGCCAACGAGCATCTGCTTTGATACCAAATAAATTATTGGCATTATTCCCTTGCGTATCTTTTATCATCTTGTCTCCCCAACCGGTTTCTAACGCTGCTTGCGCAATTAACACTTCTGGTTTAAGGCCTAATTTTTTTGCTACTTTATTCGCATGTGGCCACAATGCCTGAGTAAATGCCTGTGGGCCAGCTACGGCTAAACTCTCTTTTGTATTCGACTCAACATTTTGCAAACCTGTTTTTTCAGCCGATGACTGCAACGATTGATGATAAAAACTGGTTCGTAAATTATTAAAAGAATGCTCAAGAGAATTGGCGACTGCACGTGGTTTTACGCCGCCACTCATTTGCTGTTCGATTATTTTTGCCAGACCGATGCCACCACTTTCACGATTAGATAAATCCAGTGCGATTTGTTTATCAAACATTCCCTGATAAAACCGTGTTTGATCACTCTCGCTATTTTTGTCCACGTACGTTGCATCGCGCATGGATTTCAGCATCATCTGTAAGAATAATGATTCAAATTGCTGCGCAACTTCTTTTGTTGCTTCAGCACTTTTTTCTGAGGAACCATGGGTCACTTTCGCGCGTAATTTTGCCAGTGCATTAAAATCGGTATACGAACTTGCCTGATTCAGGCTGGCCCCCAGGTTCATTTGATTCATGCTGCCAAGATCAGACATTGCGCCAACCAATCCCTATATGACAACAAGCTCAGCGTGTAATGCGCCAGCTTCTTTTAATGCCTGCAATATAGCCACCAGGTCACCTGGCGCGGCCCCCACTTCATTCACTGCACGCACAATATCGTTTAACTCAATACCCGGTTCAAACACAAACATACGATTATCATCTGCCTTCACATTCACTTGACTGTCAGGCACAACCTGAGTCGTACCTGCATTAGAAAAAGCAGCAGTGGGTTGACTCACCTGTTTCGATTCAGAAATAGTGACCACTAAATTCCCGTGTGAAACCGCTGCTGGTGAAACCAGTACATGGCTGCTGATAACAACGGTACCCGTACGAGAGTTTATAATGACTCTTGCCGGTGCATCACCCGGTGTAAAGGTTAAGTTTTCTACCATCGATAAAAAAGCAACGCGTGCGTTTTTATCTATCGGTGCACGCACATCAACCGACATAGGATCTACCGGCACAGCCGTACCGTCACCAAATGTATGGTTTATGGTTTCTGACATGCGACTAGCGGTGGTGAAATCGGCGGTAAATAAATTTAACCTGAACGATTTGGCCTTACCTAAAGCATAGGGCAATGTTCTCTCAACAATTGCGCCTTTCGGAATACGACCGACACTTGGCAGATTAATCGTCACGCGAGAACCATCGGCACCATCTACGCCTAAACCACCAACAATTAAATTACCCTGAGCAATCGCATAAACCTTTCCGTCAGCTCCTTTCAGTGGCGCCATTAATAAGGTACCGCCACGTAAACTTTTTGAATTACCAACTGAAGAAGCGGTTATATCAATTTTTTGACCTTTTTTAACAAACGCAGGCAAGGTTGCATTTAACATGACTGCCGCCACATTTTTGGGTTTGATTTTAACGCCTTTTGGAACAACCACACCCAATTGTGCCATCATATTCTTCAGTGTTTGCTCGGTATAAAATACCTGATCAACTTTATCACCAGTGCCATCTAAACCCACGACTAAACCATAACCCACCAACTGGTTATCCCGCATACTGTCAACAGCCGCCATATCTTTTATGCGCTCGGCTTTTGCATTGCTCGCCAGCAACACCAAAACAACCATTAGATTGACCAGTATTAAATTTATTTTTAGTCGATTCATGTTATTTATCTCTGGACTTTTTTCTAGAATGGCATCCACGAACTATTAAAGAAACGGGTTAACCAGCCCATAGAGCTGGAATCAGCCACCACGCCATCACCACCATATTGAATTTGTGCATTCGCCACACGTGTCGATGAAATCGTATTTTTAGGGTCAATATCTGTTGGCCGAATAATGCCTTTGAAACGTACATATTCCTGCCCCTGATTAATGCTGATCCATTTCTCCCCTTGTACAACGAGGTTGCCGTTATGCAAAACGTCCACCACCGTGACAGCCACCGTGCCGGTTAATTTATTACTTTGACTGCTATCGCCTGCGCCGGTAAAACCAACATCTGATGAATAAGAGTTATTTAAAATCGGCACGCCGTTTCTTGTTACCGGCAGACCCGCTAAAATAGCATCTTGCATGGCAACATCACTTTTTTTGCTGGTCGCAGTATCGGCTTTTTTCTGTGCGTTAGTCTGCTCTTCCAGTTTAACAATGACCATGTCGCCAATATGACGCGCTTTAATGTCTTCAAATAATGACCATGAACTGCCGGCCTGATAGATTGAATCGGCATGATCATTTGGAATAAACACTTCTGGCGGAATTCCCGGTGCAAATTCAAGGTCACCTCTTTTAGGGGAAGCACATGATGCCGTTAATGCGACCAACAATAAAGTCACGACAAATTTGCATCGATTTAATATCCGCGTCTGTTTTTTTGAAGTGTTCATAAACTTATACCTGTTCAGGTTTTTAATACCCGACTTTAATACCCAGACGTTACATATTATTATTGGCGTACTGCAACATTTGATCCGCCGTTGAAATGGCTTTTGAATTCATTTCATAAGCGCGTTGGGTTTCAATCATATTCACCAGTTCTTCAACGGTATTCACATTCGATCCTTCTAAGGAACCTTGGATCATTGACCCTAAACCATCTAATCCCGGCGTTCCCGTGCTAGGCGAGCCACTGGCTGCAGACTCAACAAATAAATTATTACCAATTGCCTGCAAACCGGTTGGATTAACAAAATCGGCTAACTGAATGGTGCCTAACTGACTCGGTGTTGATGAACCGGGAAGTCTTGCCGAAACAATACCGTCTGAACTGATGGTGACACTTAATGCGTTACTCGGAACAGTGATACTTGGGTCAAGCACATACCCCGTCGAATTCACCAGTTGTCCAGCTTCATCTATTTGTAAAGAACCATCACGGGTATAACCGGTAGTACCATCAGGCTGTAATATTTGTAAAAAACCTCGACCTTGAATCGCCACATCTAAGGAGTTACCGGTTTGTACGATACCGCCCTGAGTAAACAGTTTTTCGGTTGCCACCGTGCGCACACCGGTGCCCACATTTAAACCCGATGGTTGAACCGTATCCTGCGATGACTGCGCCCCTACCTGTACCACATTCTGATAAATTAAATCAGCAAACACGGCTCGATCCCGTTTAAAACCCGTGGTACTGGCATTCGCTAAATTATTGGAAATGGTTGCCATACGGGTCTGCTGTGCTTCCAGACCGGTTTTTGCTATCCACAATGCTGAACTCATAACTTTCTCCTACTCTATTAACTTACGCATTAACCCATGCGAAGCATTTGTGCTGACGACTCATCATTTCTTTTCGCAGCATTAATTAATTTAATATTTGATTCGTATTGACGTGCCAGCTCAATCATTTTCACCATCGATGTCACCGCATTGACGTTACTGGATTCAAGTGCCCCTGAGACCAGTGAAACACTGGCATCCGCCACCGCCGTTTCACCTTCAGGCAAATGCATCAAACCATCCACCCCTTTATGTAAATTCTGTAATGGTGGATTCACCAGTTTGATTCGATCAACAACCGCCAATGAATTAACTGGCTGACCAATAGGCTGTATTGAAATAGTACCGTCACTGGCTATTTCCAATTTTGCCTGTGGTGGAATAGAAATCGGGCCACCATCTCCCAGTACCACGTGGCCACTGGACGTGGTTAACTGACCAAGGCTATCCATGTGCAAATTACCGGCACGGGTATAAGCCTCGCCCGCATCCGTTTGTACCGCAAACCAACCTTCGCCATTTATTGCAAAGTCCAGTTCGCGACCGGTACTAACCACACTACCCTGGCTAAAATCCACACCGGCATTTGTTGCCGAACCACCTTCTGTGGTGGCATACACTCTACTGGCAAAACCCGGACCATAAACCTGTTCACTACGACTGGTTTCGATATCTGCTTTGAAGCCAGTGGTACTAACATTTGCCAGATTATTAGTATTCACCGCCTGCGCTTTCATTATTTCTTTTGCGCCAGACATGGCAACAAATATCATACGATCCATAATGGTTTACCTATTAGTTCGCTTTATGCAACCTCTATTCATTAATAAATGAATAGAGGTTCCCTTCAGTCTGATTAAATGTTAATGATGGTTTGTGTCACAGTATTTTCAGCTTGAATGGTTTGTGCATTCGCCTGGAAATTACGTTGTGCAACAATCATTTTGACCAACTCACCCGTCAAATCCACATTGGAATCTTCCAGTGCATTAGATTGAATTAAACCAAGACCGCCAGTGCCAGGATCACTCACCACAGGTGCCCCCGAGGTATAAGTTTCTGCCCAGGTGGTACTGCCCAATGGTTGCAGACCTTGCGCGTTTGCAAAATTAGCCATTACCACCTGCCCCTGCGCCTTGGACTGACCATTGCTGTAACGAGAAAAAACAACACCCTCAGAATCAATATCAACACCTAACAACTGACCAGTACTAAAACCATCCTGACTCAATTTATTAACCGCAAAATTACTACCAAACTGTGTACTTTCTGCCAGATCAATATTGAATGTTTGAGCCGGTGCAGCACCGCCGCCAGGTGTCCACGTGATTGGAATATTCGGTGGCACGTTATAAGAACCGTCATTATTGAAAGTCACCGAACTGGTATCCAGTACGCTACCATCAACCACAGTACGCACATTCCATTCATTAGGATTGGTACTCGGATCCAGTTTACTGAAGTACAAAGTAGCCGTATGGTCATTACCCAAACTGTCATAAATGGAGGTTGAAGTAGAAGAGTTATACCCCGCAGGATCCGGCACGCCACCGGTCAAGGTCCAATTAGCATCGGTTGTCGTTTCACGCGAATCCAGATTAACCGCACTCTGTAACAAGCCTGTAGGATTGGGGCTGACGTTAGCCGTACTTAATGTTAATGGCGCCACACCACCGGTAATGGCACCATTGCTATCAGCCAGTCTAGCCATCAATGAATGACCATCATTATTCACTACTTCACCCTTTGAATTCATACTAAAGTTACCCGCACGCGTATAAATACTAGAGCCATTATCATCGAGCATAAAAAACCCCCCACCGTTAATAGCCAGGTCCAGCGAATTATTTGTGAATGACACATTTCCCTGTGCAAATTGCTGCGCCGCATTCTGTAAGCGAACGCCAGAACCTATGGTGGCATCTGAACCACCGACTAGCCCGGCTGCATACACATCGGCAAACTCTCCTCGCGATGCCTTAAAACCTGTGGTTGATGAGTTCGCAATATTATTACCAATAATGCCCAGGTCGGATGATGCTGCCTTGATACCACTTAATGCTATATTGAATGCCATGTTTATCTCCTAACTATCGAGTCTCTTTTGTATGGAATGAATGCTGCACAGTTGTGCGTTTATGGTTCTTTGTTTTATCTTTAATTCGGTCACTAATTATTTAATTGCCAGTACATCACTTAATGAAACACTGCCACCATCTGCCAGGTTTAACTGGGTTGAAGCATTATCCTGTCCCAATGTAACGCTATTCACATTATTGTTTATTGCCATCGTAAAGGCCTGCTGTTTACCGCCTGTGAAGCCTTCAGCAACCAAATGATATTTGCCTGCCGGGGCGGCACTGCCATCCTCTTCAAAACCATCCCATTTAAATAACAAATCACCTGCCTTGCCATTACCGAGTGACAGATTACGAACTTCCACCCCGCTAGAATCGGTTATTTTTAATGACACATTTTGCGCTGCCTGCGGCAATGTTATTTGTCCGCTGACACTACCACCTGCCTGCAAGCTGGCATCGGCTCTGGAAAGTAATACCGTACGCCCAACCAGTCCTGCAGCCTGTAATGCCTGATCAGACGTCAGCTTTCCTGACAATGAATTAAAAGATGTATTCAAGTCCTGAATGCCATTAACCGTTGAAAACTGTGCCAGTTGATTCATAAATTGGCTCGGATCCATCGGTTTTGTTGGATCCTGGTTTTTTACCTGAGCGACTAGCAGCTGAATGAAATCAGACTGCTTAAGACTGGTTTTACCTGACACACCTGCTGTCCCAAGTTTATTAGCCAGGGCACCACTTGCGGCGGTATTAGCCCCCTGATTTACAATTGAATTGAACGGCGAGCCTGCACCCGCTACATTTAAATTTGCCACGATAATCTCCTGCCATTACTTTGTTGTTTCATTACACTCATGCCTGTTATCTTTTAGATTTCCGCCAGCCCTGAAATGATTATTCTTAACTACCGACCCAGATTAAGTGTTTTTAATAGCAACTGTTTCGAAGTATTAAACACTTCCACATTGTTCTGATAAGAACGTGAAGCCGACATCATATTGGTCATCGACTCAATAGAATTCACATTCGATTTATAAATAAACCCATTCTCATCAGCTTTGGGGTTATCGGGGGCATATTGCTGCAAAGGCTCTGCCTGGCTCTCTACAATACCGCTAACCTTCACCGGCACCGATGCCTGATTGCTATGCAATCCTTTCATCACCGCCGCAAACACGGGTTCCCGCGCACGATAGACATCCTCTTTATTCCCACTCACCACATCAGCATTTGCCATGTTGCTGGCAACTGTATTCAGGCGAACACTCTGTGCGCTCATGGCTGAACCGGTGACATTAAAAACGCTAAATAAACTCATCTTTATTCTCCTTTGATGGCCGCTAACATGCCTTTAAATTTGCCACTTAGAAAAGTTAAGCTGGCCTGATAACGCATAGCGTTTTCTGCAAACGCCGCTTTTTCAACTTGTGAATCCACAGTATTGCCATCGAGAGATGCCTGATTCGGCTCACGGTACATCACTTGCATCGCATCGTTACTAATCGAAACATTGTCCTGTTGTGAAAGCTGTATGTGATTTTTGTTGGTGAGATATAACTGATCAGGCGATTGCGTCGAATAAGACTTCGTTGCCATCGATGATGAATTGATAGAGGTGTTGAGCGCCGCCTTAAAATCAATATCTTTGGCTTTAAACCCAGGGGTATCAACATTCGCCAAATTCGAGGCCAGCAGCTCCGCGCGGCGAGAGCGTATCGCCAGGGCTTTGGCATGAACGCCAAGTGCGGAATCAAAACTTATCGACATATTTTTCTCCAACTTTAGTGGTTTCTTGCAAAAGTTAGTGCAAAGCTTGTGCCAGATAAGTGAAAACACTGCTACGACAGGGCTGGCAGACTA
>Ga0114934_10002335_pt1 | contig 12138 bp, 5 predicted proteins | sample 4SBtaG_2_FD_99695 | JGI IMG/M metagenome (GOLD analysis project Ga0114934, IMG submission 99695) | Deep subsurface microbial communities from Kolumbo volcano to uncover new lineages of life (NeLLi) - 4SBTROV10_white metaG | ecosystem: Environmental > Aquatic > Marine > Volcanic ...
AAGAGAACTAACACCGCCGCCTTTGGGTATTTCATAGCTAGCCCTGCCCGTTGCAATATTCCACCACATGTCACCACCCGTATATATCAATGCTTTCACATTGTTCAACTGTAAAAATGTTTGCCCTGAGGGGGCTGAGCATCCAGAGGCTATAGATCTGGTATTGCCGTTGCCATGATGCTCAAACCAATCCGGTGGTACGGTCGCAAAAACGGAGGTTGTGAAAGCTAATAAAGCAAAAAAAGAAAAAAATCTGACTTTCATAATTGACTATTTAATATTGTTAATTAAAAACTTAAAATTATACCCACTCTTGTTCTTCTTGGAAGTGAATAATACCAAGGACGAGCTAAATACATAGTATAATAATTCCGGTATGAAGCAGGGTCATTCTGAGCATTAATATTCGCTTGGTTTTGGGCTGATGTTAACTTGCCATCATCATCAGGATTACCAGTTGTACTATAGACATTAATAACATTTTTAGTGTTTAACAGATTTTCAACCGTTAAGTAAATATTAATATCTAATGATTTTTTATCTTTTCCTTCCCCTTTTCCATATTTTAACTGAAAACTTTTATCAAGACGCATATCAATAGTTGTTCTAGCAGGTTTGCGGGAACCATTTAATTGACCAATCAAGCCATTAGTTACTACATCCCGTCTGCTATAGGGAGACCCTGTACCATAGCGCAGTGTAAAATTCGCGCCGGCATTGGCAAAAATGTCTTTGTGAAATACAACAGGTCCATTGTATGCATTTCCACCCGGGAAACGATAATCAATATTAGCTGTAAACGCATGTCTTTGGTCAAAGTCCAAAGGAAGCGTCGTTCTAATGTTTGGGAGTCCGGCAGCTACAAGACCTAGAGAAGTCTCAGTATTTGAACCTGTACCATTAGCAAATTGAAGCGTATAGCTGGCATTTAATCTAACATTTCCTGTCCGTCTTAAGTCATAAGTAACAGTCAGTCCTTTTACAGTTCCAAAGTCAATATTTGTATAGGTAATATAGTCTGCAGGGTAAGCCCCATTTACATATTGTACTTGTGCCATATCTTTCATTTCACGATAAAAAGCAGATATTTTCAAAGCGGATGTATTACTCAATTTTTGTTGGAATCCTAATTCATAATCAGTTGTTTTTTCAGGTTTAAGATTTGGATTGTTGATAGGATCTGTTCCTTGCGTAGTAATATAGTAGTATTGAATCATGTTAAGTCTGCCTGTAGATGCAGGTCTTTTAGAAAGGATATCATAATGGGCAAAGAAGAGGGCTACATCAGAAATAGGAAACGAAAATGAAATACGGGGCATTGGTGTTATTTGAGGATCATAGTCTTTAAATGCGGAGCTATTCATTTCTTCGTTTGGATTAACCAATAAAGGCGTAATACCTGAAGTAGAATTAATTAATGTCGGATCATTTGTTGAAGAGCCATCTGCCTTATACCAATTTACATCACCTGCTTTTTTCCCTTCGCGAAATCCTTTTATAGCAGAAGGATTTTCCATATCGTCCACATAAACAACATAATCATCTCCGATATTAGAAGGTATATCAATACCATTAAACCAAGAAGGATTTGCTGCTTTTAAATCACCAACGGTATAAGCATCATAAAATAAATAAGCATCTTTTAAAACTTTTTGGTTGGCGTCATATCTGTCCACACGCAAACCAACATTAAAAATCAAATCTTTAAATGCAAATTTATCTTGAATATATGCTGCGGAATAATTGGGTTCAAATGGGGCTATCGGATGTGTTTTTTGCCCATAGTCATCAACCGCATTAAAAAAATCATCAAAACTGGGTTTCCCTGTTATTTTTTTTCCATGATGGTCATAGCCGTAATAAGTAACATAGGAATTCCCATTATTCAACAATTCAGTAGCACTAAAATAATCAATAGACATGTCTGAAGGATCATAAGAATCCAAATCAATCCAATTCAAACCATCTTTTCGCATGCCAAGATGTTCGCGTAATTTTTGATCAAATTCCGAATGAACAGCAGGATTGTACAAACGATCGTAATTAATGGTATCTTGAAAGACACCGTCAACATATACAGGATGAGGATTGGCTGTGTTCAACTCCGATATTTGAAAATTAGTTAAACTTCTTGCTAAGGTCCAAAGACCAACAGGTGCCACCGCATAATAGCTATCATTCCGTTGTTCAAACTCAAATCCGATTGAAATTTCATGCTTTTTTATGTCACCACTACCACGACCGGTTATACGATATTGTTTACCATCATAGCTCTGATATCCATTGTACTGTGTTCCGGGACTCTCAAACAATCCATAAATAGCGGGCGGGACATCACCATTTAACAAACCACCGGCGAATTGAACAATTTCTTTGTTTTGGTAAATACCACTATGTAATGGAAATAACGAATAAAAAGCACTTGTATAGGACGCTAAATCTGAATTAACCTCACTGGGTTCAAAGGTATATAAAGTGTCACGGAAACCATTATGCACCCATACCGTGCGATTAGTATAACCCGAAACAGTATCCGTAGCACCGTAAGAATTAATTTTATAGGTATTAAATTTCCCTACATAGCCATAGTCAAAGAAATTGTCTTTGTGGTCAGGATCTTGAATAACATAGTTTGTTTGAGAATAGTCAAATTGTAATTGGTAATAAGCATGCTTTACCAACTGTTTTTCTTCTTCTTCGGGTGTTGCGGCAGTAAATTTTTGCATAAATCTTCCGTAGGCACGCCATGTATTATAAATCTCTTGTGGGTTATTATCAGCATTAAATAGAGAACTGGTAAAACCATAAAGGTGACGATTAAAATAACGCATAGAACCACCAAAAGTCAAGTTAATATTTTTTGTAGGGCTAAAATCTAATTTACCGGCAACATTAAATCCCTTATTGGCAATGTTTTGTTTTGCTTTTACTTTTTCGAATGCACCGTCCTTGTAATATTCTGAATTTAATAGAGAAATAAATCCTGATTCCGATTGCCGGTAGGGATTATCAAGAACATAATTTAGCGAATCGTCTTTTACTTTCCAGTTTCCAATTGCAGAAGGATTATCATCTTTCACATAATTTACATCGGCAGAAAAGAAATATCCAACAATAGGTTCTTTTTTAATTTTAGATGGATCATTTTCGTCTTTGATTTTTTTCGAGAATAATGGACCTGTTAAGGTCAATTCTCCTAAAGAATAAGCATAAGGATCTAAAAATTGTGAAGTCGTAAATTCAACATTACCATGGGTATCTTTTGAGGGACCTTTTGTTGTAATGCTGATAATACCACCTGTAGCATCACCATATTCGGCACTGAGACCGCCTGTCATTACGGAGATTTGGTCGATAGCACCTTTGGGAATGGCAGATGATCCACGCACCTTAACACCATCAATATAATAAGTGGTTGCTTCAGAACGCGCACCGCGAATACTACCAACTTCACCATTTTCAGAATAAACACCTCCTACTGTTGTTGCAACGGCTGCTGCACTACGACCTGCCATTTTCTCAATATCTTCTGATGTTTTGGTATCACCCGAAGTTGTATTATCTTTTGAAATAAGTGGCTTTTTATATTCTTTAATAGTTACTGTTTTTAGCACCTCTGTAGTAGGAGATAATTTAAAGTTTTGGAAAGTAATTTTTCCGGGCGAAACTACTACTGCATTATACTGGACATCTTTATAGCCCACATAGGAGGCACGAACATTATGTTTCCCTGCAGGAACAGGTTTAATAACATAGTTTCCGTCAAAATCAGACATAGCTCCGGTAATAATCTTATCACCCTGCATAATTGAAACATTTCCGAAAGCAATGGGTTCTCCTGTTTTGGCGTCAGTTAATTTTCCTTGAATGGTTCCCGATTGGGCAAAAACAGTATTTACCCCAAACAATGCAAGTAGAATAAAAAAATATTTTTTTAACATACAGTTAATTATTAAGAGTTTACAACAAAAAAAACAAGATAAATCAATGTTTTATCAAAGCGTAAAGTTAAATAAATTGTTAAAATTAATTAATTTTTTTTATCTTTTTTTAAAAGAAATATCAGAAAGCACCTATTATCACACTCATTATGAAGACTTTGTTTTTGTTAATTTTTGTTTCTTTTTTCTAAAAATTCTTTTGAAAAAAGGGTCTGGATTTTTTCCATGTTGCTGTTTAACTGCTCTTTTTTCATTTTGTTTCATCCTACGATATACTCGACGATTTTTTCCTTGTTCTTTGGGATGATCTAATTTTCTCCAATATTTCTGCTTTCCTTTAAGGTATTTTTTGTTCATTTTTCTTTTTTTTCTGTCATCTTTCCGTTGTGCAATGGCAGCCTTTTTGTCAGCACTTCGATGAAATATATGCTTAAAGGAAATATGGATGGGATGTTTTGTTTTCACTTTGCGTGTATCTATGGAATATTTGTCCGGCTGTGCAAATACAGCGGAATTTGCAAAGGAAAGGATAATTATTTGCAGAAAAATCAGTTTAATAAAGTATTTCATCTTAATTTTGACATCTGATGTTACAAAAAGATTTTTTAAAAATACTACTTTTTTTAATTTTGGGAATTTTCTCTTTTCAATCATGTAAAGACAAAAACAACCAAATACCGGACACTTTAGTCGATTTTTATATCAATATTAATGACCCCCAGTATTCAGATTTGCAGGCGGTTGGAAATTCTATTTATGTCTATGGCGGCGTTGCAGGTATTATTATTTACAGAGAAAGTGTGGATAATTTCGTTGCAATGGATCGTTGTTGCAGTTACCAACCGGATAATCGTTGTGCTGTTGCAATAGATTCTACTAACACTTTTTTATTAGTATGTCCATGCTGTGGATCAGAGTTTATTATAAATAATGGTAGTGTAAATAAAGCACCTGCCGCAGCACCGTTGAAATTATATCGTACATCATTTAGTAACGATGTGTTACATGTATTTAATTAAAAAATTATTGAAGTTTTTATGAATGAGCGTTAGGATGTGGCGTGCAATTCATGAAATCCCGATTAAGAAACACCCAAATTTGGGCTATGATAATTGCACAGATTTTAATATTTCTTAATTCCCGCAAAGGCGGGACTGGCAGTTAGAAAAATTTGTGAATTTTTCAGGTCAAAAAGGATTTATTAGATATTCTCTTATTTCTTTGCTTTTATAATCTGTAAAGAATCTTTCTCCTGATTCAGGTTTTGTAAAACCTGATCATAAATCGTTTCAAATTCCGGCATCCGATAGCAATAATACAAAACCGTAGATTGAAACATTTCGTTAGTAACACCATACTTATGAAAGACTTCACCAAAAAAATTCTTTGGATTCAATATGGAGTCATTAAGTAAATTTCTTTTTGTTGTTGAAAAATAAGCATCTGTTTTATGTAAATCCCTAAGTAAGTGAATAAATTTATCTTTAGGAATAGGTGGGTTTTCTACATCCTTTCCTTGGTAATTGTTATTACACGAAAATAAAAAAGAAATTGTTATTAAAAACAACCAAACAACTTGTCGCATTAAATATCAATTTTGGCGTGAAAATCCGATCGTTTTATCTTACTGAACTTATACCCAAGCATTAGCTCATGAGTACCTGAATTATAAGGTTTAATGTTAGATACGGACATGTCATACGAATAACCGAAAAGCAATTGTTTATCATGCTCATAGCCAATCATAAACGATACGGCATCCATGGTTCGAAAACTAGCGCCAAGCCAAACCTTTTTTTTATAATATCCACGAACAGATATATCAGCTTGTAATGGCACAGGATACATAAATTTTAGCACGACCGAAGGCTCCACATCAAAATCATTGCTAATTTCAAAGGTATATCCGCCAAACAAGAAAAAATGTGTTCTCACACGATTAATCCCTAATTGATCCAGGTCCTTAAATTTAAACTTATTATTCATCAGTTGATAGGCTGATAAGCCGGCAAAATAATTAATATCCTTGAAATAAGCACTAAAATTAGCATCCGGCAAATAAGTCGTATAAATGCTTTCGCCTAACGAAGGATCTCCTTCATCGTGTAAGGTAATTTTAGAGCCATCAATTTTGTATTGTAATAATCCGGCAGACAAAGATAACGAAAGTTTTTTAGTTCCTTTTATTGTCATAATGTAGGAATATGAACCATAAAGACCAGTACGACTTGTTGGTCCTGTAACATCACTAAACACATAACCGCCGTAACCCAAGTCCCGTTTACGATCGGGTCCATATAAGCTCAATACAAAAGTTTTGGGTGCATCTACAATACCAACCCATTGATATCGATTATTGATTCTTGCCTGATAATACGGAGCTAATCCTGCAATAGCCGTATTCATTGCATAATCATTCAAAAAATATTGGCTATAATGTTGAATCTGTTGTGATTTGCCCAAAAAAGCAGAAACAACAAATAAGAGACTAAATAATATTTTTAAAATTTTCATTTTATCTCACTAAGGTTATTGGTCCGGTAAAAGGTTCAGTGATAATATCATCATGCAAGTTTATCACATAATAATAGGTCCCGGTAGGTAAATTCTTACCCTTATAAGTACCATCCCACCGTTCATCGTCGGGATAGCCTTTGGAATAAAACAATTGCTCACCCCAACGATTAAAAATAAATACTTCGCAATTTGGAAAACGATTGATGTTATCAATCATCCAAATATCATTAATGCCATCTCCATTGGGTGTTATGCCATTCGGAATCATTAACTGCGGAATAACGGTTACTTTCACAGAATCTGCAAACATACAGCCATTTGAATTAGTTACAAACGCATAATAGGTTGTCGTTTGCTCCGGATTTGCCATTGGATTGGCAATGGTATCATTATCCAGCCCGTCACTTGGCACCCACAGATAAGTAGTTGTAGAATCTCCTCCGGTTACTTCTAATTGTGTCGGATGATTATACATAATTTCCACATCTTCGCCGGCATCAATATTTATTCCCGGATAAACCTGTATTAAAACAGAATCAGTATCGAAACAAATACTATCGTATGCAGTAAAATAATAAGTTGTTGTTACCGGTGGGGAAACAATGGGATTTTTAATAGTAGAATCACTCATGTATGAAGTCGGCGTCCACACAAATATATCACTACCTGAACCAAAAATTTGAACAGAATCACCCGGGCAAATAATGGTATCAGTATCAGCCATTGCCGTAACAATAATAGATCCGCTTATTAATCCCGAATCAATTTTAGTGCAACCCAGTGTATCCGTAATCGTTACAGAATACCAACCACCAAAAAGACTATCTAAATTCTGAATAGTGTCTCCTGTTGACCACAGATAAGTATAGCCGGGAGTTCCACCCGAAACAAACAAGTCAATTTTTCCGTCATTGCTATTATTTTCACATAAAGAATTAGTAATTGCCATTGAATCGACAATTTCCGCATTCGTATTAACAACTGTATCTAAAGTTTGGACACAACCTAATGTATCTGTAACGGTTACAGAATGAATACCAGCGCTAAGCCCTGTTGCCACTGAGTCAGTTTGTCCGTTATCCCATAGATATGAATAACCGGGCGTACCACCGGTAACCATAACTGTAATAGAACCAGAAGAATCTCCATAGCAAGTAAATAAGTTTGTATCAGCCAATTGAATAATTATGGAATCAGGTTGCGTAATAGTTACCGGCAAGAGACGGGAACAGAGACTATCATCGGTAACAGTTACAACATAATTACCTGCACACAAGTTAATAGCACTGTCTGTAACCTGACTTCCTGCATTAGCATCCCATTGGTAAGTATAGTAAGGTGAAGTAGCACTAGGATAACCACCACTAGCCGAAACAATTGCCTGTCCATTACAGTCACCATAACAAGTAGGTGAAATTATGGTATCAAGCACTAAATTCAAGGTAGAAGTATCTTGCATAATGATAGAATCAACAAACTGACAATTTCTAGCATCCGTTACGGTTACCACAAAAATATCTACACACATAGAATCTGCCATAGCAGTTGTATCCCCATTTGACCAGTTGTATGAATAAGGCTGAGTGCCTCCATTTAATATAATTGTTGCACTTCCTGAGCAAACCCCACCACAAGGCGGCGAATTAAAGGAAACAAAATTACCTGAAAGGCTGTCGGGCTGTGTTAATATTATGGAATCAATAATAGAACATCCATTTGTATCAGTAAGCGTCAAATAATAAGTTCCTGCAACTAATCCTGAATCAATAGAATCTGTCGATAAATCTGTCCATGAATAACCATAAGGAAGTGTTCCTCCCGATGGAATTACACCGATAACACCATTATTATAACCATTACAAGCAATTGAATCAATAACGAACAATGAATCTGTTAATTGTGGCGGGTCAATAATTTCAATACTATCAATATAAGTACAAGAATTAGAATCTGTCAAATTATAAGTGTAATATCCCGGTCCTAATCCTGTAAGTATTGTGTCGGTACTGCTTGTGTTCCAGACGACGGAATATGGAGGTGTTCCTCCTGTTGGGTGCAAATAAATACTGCCATCTGTTAATCCGTGACAAGAAATATTATTAGATGAATCAGTTGCACTCAAAACATCAGATTGGTCAATAACAATCATTCCCACACGAGAACAAGAAGCCGTATCAGTTACTGTAACAAAAAATGTATCAGCACATAAATTTGTTGCAATAGAATCCGTATTTCCATTTGACCAAATAAATGTATATGGTGGATACCCTCCTGTTACCGATGCAGTAGCTGTTGCATCACAGAGGCCGTTACACGAAACATTATGGACATTAGTAAATGTTAAATTTAAGTCGGAAGTATCAATAACCTCTGCACTATTAATCTGAGTGCACCCATTTGTATCTGTTACAGTTACAATATATACATTAGGGCATAATCCGGTAATTGAATCTGATGTTTGAGTAGTTCCTGTCCACGCATAGCTATAAGGCGAAGTGCCACCTGTAACGCTAATTGCAATGCTTCCAATGCATCCACCACAATAGGCTTCTGTTACGGTATCAACTGTTATAATTATTGAATCCGGTTGAGTAATTAGGATAGAATCAATTGCTTGACATCCATTAGTATCTGTTACCGTAACAAAATATTGACCTGCACATAAGTTAGTAGCACTGTCAACAATTTGATTGCCGGTATTAGCATCCCATAAGAAAGCATAAGGAGGCGTTCCTCCTACCCCTGACACAACAGCATAGCCATCACATAAACCATAACAGGAAACATTATTAGAATCGACCATATTGGAGGTTAGCAAAGGCGGATTGTTTAATGTAATGCTATCAGCTACTGTACATCCGCTACTATCAGTAATTGTAAAATAATAAGTTCCGGCACAAAGATTTGTATCAGAAAAAGAGGTATTACCATCTGACCAAATAAACGAATAAGGAGGTGTTCCACCGTTTGCTTGCAAAGTAATACCGCCATTACAATCGTTGTAACACAATGGATCTGTCTGAGAAATAATTAGGTAAGACAAAACAAGCGGTTCAACAACCGTTATGGTATCGGAAAGCAAGCAATTATGAGCATCTGATATAGTAACAATATAATCTCCTGCTCCTATATTTGAAATAGTATCATTGGTGGTTAAATTAGACCACTGATAGGTGTATGGTGCAGTACCGCCGGAATCAACAACCCAAGCCGTTGCATCCGTATCACCATTACACGAAGGTGGAATATATTGCAAGGTATCCCACAGAGCAACCGGTGCAATAGGATGTACAGAAGTTGTATCCTGACAACCATTATTATCTGTTACCGTAACAGTATAAGTTGAGTCACATAAATTATTTTCCGTAGGATTAGTATCTCCTGTTGACCATAAAAATGAAAGTGGATTTGTGCCACCAGATGCACTCACAGTTGCACTTCCGTTGCAATCACCATAGCACAGTGGATTTATAAGCGTATCAACATGTATGGTAACAACAACCGGCGCTATCAATACGGTATCAAATGCTGCATTACAATTATTGGCATCAGTAACCGTAACACTATCCGGTCCGGCACAGAGCGATGATGCTGTTTGAGTTGTTTCACCACTAGACCAGTTATATGAAAAACTACCCGTTCCTCCCGATGGATTTACAGTGATACTGCCATCACAAACACCAAAACAGGTGGGTTGATTATTGATAGTTATTGTAGCAGTTATTGGCAATGGGTCTGTAAGTGTTGTGCTATCAGATGCTGTACAATAATGTGCATCAGTAACCATATATTGGTATGTTCCTGCACATAAACTATTATGAGTATTTCCTGTCGCACCATCAAACCAAGAATAAGTGTATGGTCCTGTACCACCGTTAGCTGAAATTGTTATTGAGCCATCGCAACTACCATAACATTGGGGATTATTACTTCCAAGCATGTTAACAGTTAAGACAGGTGGTTCAGTCAAAGTAACAGAATCTGAAACAGTACATCCATGGGCATCTGTTACGGTAACAACTACTTGCCCTGCACATAATCCATTTTCAATCATACCATTTCCACCCGTTGACCAATTGTATGTATATGTCGGTGTACCGCCTAATGCAGTAACTGTAGCTTGTCCGGTACATTCGCCATTACATTGTGGCTCGGAATAGTTAGAGATAATACCAATTAATGCAGAGGGTTCATTTATTGTAATGCTTGCACTTTGAGTACAGTTATTAGAGTCTGTTACGATTAAATTATAAGTACCAGCAGCAAGACCTGTAATGTCTTCGTTTGTTGAAGTAAATGATCCAGGACCGGTCCAGCTATATGAATATGGAGTCGTGCCGTCTGTTACGGTAATATAAATATACCCACTACTTCCACCATTACATAGTACATCCTGTGTACTATCTATTGTGATGACAATGGGTTGAGGCTCAGTAACCGTTGCTGAATCGGTAATTTGACAACCATTATTATCGGTTGCTGTAACATAATAAGTACCGGCTTGTAAACCTGAAATATCCTCATTTGTAGAAGCAAAAGTGCCCGGTCCTGTCCAATTATAAGTATATCCGGGTGTGCCACCTCCAACGGTAATGTCAATGGCACCATCAGCACCACCATTACATTTTACATTGGTAATATTATCAATAGAAATTGTTAACGCAGGTGGTTCACTGACTGTAAATGAATCTATTTTCGAGCAGTTTGCAGCATCCGTTACTGTCAAATAATAGGTGCCTGCACAAAGGCCTGTTAAACTTGGGGTGTTAGGTCCACTGTTACTCCAATTGTAATTATATCCCGGCGTACCACCTGAAACAGTAACATAAATTTCACCATCACAAAGAGCATTACAAGAAACATCATTTATACTGTCTATAGTAATAGTAATAACAGGCGGTTCATTAATGGTTACAGAATCAACTTGTTGACATCCTGCTGCATCGCTAACAGTTACATAATAAGTGCCGGCACATAAACCGGAAATATCTTCAGCAGTAGATGTAAATCCGGATGGTCCTGACCATGAATAGGAATAACCCGGTGTACCGCCTGATACAGAAATATTAATTTGACCATTGCATAAACCATTACATGAAACATCTTTAACCGTATCAAATGCAACGGTAATAATTGTTGGTTCATTAACTGTTGCCGAATCCGATTTTTGACATCCTGACGAATCGGTAACTGTCAAATTATAAGTGCCTGCACATAAATTAGAAATATCTTCACTCGTCGATGAATAGCCACTTGGTCCTTGCCAATCAAAAGTATAAGGTGTAGTGCCACCTGATACTGTGATATTAATATTCCCATCACACTGGCCGTTACATGTTACATCTTGAATATTATCAATAGAAATCGACATGCCTGCCGGTTCAATTATTGTTATGGTATCATAGGAAGAACAAGGACCGTCATCAGTAATGGTTACATAATAAGTTCCCGCACCTAATCCTGATTGATCTTCCTGCCCATTTACTAAACCCGAACCATCGGGCGTGCTCCAATTATAGACATAAGTTCCGGGACCTGTCCCTCCTGTAACGGTTAAATCAATGCTTCCGTCTGTTAAGCCATTACATGATATATTATTATGTGTTTCCGTAATGATTATAGCTAACGGATCATTTAAAGTAATGCTCAATGTTTGCTGACATCCATTAGCATCAGAGAC
>Ga0114934_10002337_pt1 | contig 12134 bp, 10 predicted proteins | sample 4SBtaG_2_FD_99695 | JGI IMG/M metagenome (GOLD analysis project Ga0114934, IMG submission 99695) | Deep subsurface microbial communities from Kolumbo volcano to uncover new lineages of life (NeLLi) - 4SBTROV10_white metaG | ecosystem: Environmental > Aquatic > Marine > Volcanic ...
CGACCGGCCTAAAAGCGGCTTCGGCGCGCCGACATTCGACTGGCTGGCCGGCCCGTTACGGGACTGGGCGGAAGATCTGCTTTCCGAAAACGGGCTCGCATCGGAAGGTCTGTTCGAGCCCGGGCTGATCCGGGCCATGTGGACTGATTTTTTGTTGAAAAAACGGAAACACCATCACATCCTCTGGAATGTTTTGATGTTCCGGGCCTGGAACGCATATCAGGCCGGTCGCGGGGCCGGGCAATAAAATTCTATAAATCGCGGGTAACGGAAGCGTTTGTCCCCTTATGGAATACGCAAACGTTCAAGACAATCCGCCGACAACCAGGTGCGTCGTCAAGCCTCCATTTTCAGCCGCAGCACTTTAAGAAAGACGGGCATCAAGATCAACACAATGGGCAATTGAACGATCAGGCCGGAAACAATGGCAATGGCCAGCGGCTGCTGCATGGCGGATCCCTGGCCGATGCCCATGGCCAGCGGAAGCAGGGCCAGAATTGCCGCAAGGCTGGTCATCGCAATCGGCCGCATACGATTTTTTCCAGCCTGAATCAGCGCGGTATCCCTGTCCATGTCTAAGGGAAGGGACCGTAATTCCGAGAAATAAAAGATGCCGACCTCCGTCACGATGCCGACGATCATGGTCATTCCCATCATGGATGAGATGTTGATTTCCGTCCCGGTGATATACATGCCGATAAACACGGAAACAAGCGCAAGCAGTGTACAGGCAAGCATACTGTAAACCACCCGGAACCGTTCGTATAAAAAGAGCAGGAGAAGAAAAACAAGGATAACGGCCGAGACAAATACCGCAATCAATCCCGCGAAGGCGATTTGCTGCTGATGATAGAGACCGCCCAGATTATAATATATCCCTTTGGGCAGCATACCCGGTGTGTTCATGACGGATTTGACATCCCGGATCACCGATCCCATGTCGCGTCCCGTAATACGACCCGTTACGGCGATCATACGCTTGAGATCATCACGCATGATCTGGGGCTGACCCGTGATGACCTTCAGGGTCGCCACCCGCTTGAGCGGGAAAAAATGCCCGTCCGGCGCGCGGAGACGCAGATTTTCAATGTCGCGGATTTGTGCGCGCGTCTTTGCCGGAATCCAGACCCGCACGCCGACCATTTTCGGACCTTCCTGGATCCGGGTGGTAACCACACCGGTCATAAAATCAGACAGCATATGGGTGATTTCATCCGGATTAATCCCCTCCAGGGAGGCCTTGACACGGTTAACCTTGATATCCAGGGCATCTCCCGCCAGCACGATACCGTTTTTCACGTCCACCATCCCGGGAATTTTTTCTATTGCCTTTGCGACTTTCGGCCCGAGAGTCATAAGCTTTTTCCCGTCATCCGAAAATATCTTTATTTCTATGGGCTGGGGCACTGCCGTCAGGTCCCCGATCAGGTCTTCCATCAACAGCGCCATCTCAATTTGAATCCCCGGCACAAAATGCTCTATGCGGGTACGCACATCGTTCATGACCGCGTCTATGGGCCGGCGGGGCAGGGGTTTGAGCCGAATGAAAAAATCGCCTTCGTTTGCCTCGGTCAGGGTGCCGCCGAGCGACAGACCCGTGCGGCGGGAGTAAGTTTCCACCTCGGGCGTGTTTTGCAGTATCTTTTCAACCTTGCGCAGCAGGCGATCCGTTTCGGTAAGAGATGTGCCCGCGGGGGCCCGGTAATCAAGGATAAAACCGCCTTCATCCATTTTAGGCATAAAACCGGAACCCAGATGCGTATAGGAATACCAGCCGAACCCTGCCAGGGGAATGATAATGATAAGCGCCATCCATGGACGCGCGAGAAACGGCTTCATGATTGTTTCATAAACACGATGGAAAATCACGGTCAGGGGACCGGCTTTTTCGGCTTCGGCGTCTTTTGCGGTCATCAGATGGTCGGCAAGAAGCGGAACTGCAAGCCATGCGATAAAATAGGAAATAACAAGGCTTGATGCCATGGTCAGGGAAAGGGACTTGAAAAAAGCCCCGCTGACGCCCGTAAGAAAAGCCATGGGGGTAAAGATGATGATGGTGGAGGCGGATGAGCCGGCCAGCGGGCGGGTAAATTCCCTTGCCGCATCCATGACGCGTTCGTGGTGGGTGCCCGCACCGTCGCGCAGCCTTCGGACAATATGCTCCTGCATGACAATCATGTCGTCAATGATGAGGGCCACCGCTGCGGCCATGCCTCCCAGGGTCATGATGTTAAAGCTCATGTGCAGGGCGTAAAGAAGAAACACGTTGGCTGCGAGCACGCACGGGACGGTAATCGCCGTAATAAACGTCATCCTGATATTTCTCAGGAATATCAAAAGAACGAGAATGGCGAAAATAACGCCCACGATAATGGCGTCGCGAACGCTTGTTGCGGAAGAGAGAATCAGTTCGCTCTGGTCGTACCAGTTTGCGATACTGATTCCTTTGGGCAATTGCGGCCGGAACCGTGAAAGCAGCTTTTTTATATCCCGGGCAATCTGTACGGTATTGCCGCCCGGCTGTTGATAAACCTGAAACAGGACGGCGTCATGTCCGTCGGCGGTGATGCGTGTCCATTGCGGCACAGTGCTTTCACTTACCGTGGCGATATCATCTAAACGCACAATGCCGTCCGATCCCGACCCGAGTATTATTTCCCTGATCTGGTCCATATTGTGAAACCGGGTATCGGATACGGTCAGATAGAGTTTGTAATGATCTTCTATCCTTCCCACGGCTGAAATGACGTTGGACGCCGATATAGCGGCGGCTACATTATTTAAGGAAAGATTGTAAGACGCCAGGCGCGCGGGATCGACGCTGACCCGGTATTCTTTTTCAGCGCCTCCGCGGACGGCAACCTTCGCCACTCCTTTTACGGTGGAAAGAAGAGGCCGCAACTGGTACAGGGCAATATCGCGCAGCTCGACGAGAGAATGTGTATCAGAGGTTATGCTGTAGCCCAGGACGGGGAAAACCGTCGGATCCATGCGGTGCACCTGAAAGGCTGTTCCAGCGGGCAGGTTCCGCAGTACCTGGTTTATTGCGGATTCCACCTGTAATGTGGCGGCCACCATGTCGTCGCCCCAGTCAAAATTTATGGATATATCCGCGCTGCCCCGGGTTGTCGCGGATCGGACACCGCGAACCCCGGGCACGGCCCGAACCGCCTCTTCCACCGGCCATGTCACCTGGATGGCCATTTGTTCCGCGGGACGGTCGCCTGCATTCAGGTTAATTACAACCCTGGGGAAATTTACATGGGGGAAGAGCGCGACAGGCAGCTTCAGGCTCGTTGCAATGCCTCCCGCGGCAAGTATTACGATAAAAAACAGGATTGAACGGCGGTGAGATTGCATCCAGTCGGTAAAATTCATTTGCCTGCCTCCACCCGAACCGGCATGCCGTCCTTTAACTCATAATTGCCGAGAATAACGACCCGGTCCCCGGGCTTAATGCCGTTATCCTGAATTTCAACTTCCCGGTCATTGCCCAGGCCGGGAGTTACGATATGTTTAACCGCGTTTCCGTTTTTTATTGTGTAAAGGATGTAATGTCCGTCTTCGGGCAGGACAGCGGACCGTGGAACGACCGAAGCCTCCTTTGAAACAACAATGATTTCCCCGCGGACATATTCACCCAGCAGTAAACCATGGGACGCGTTTACGGAAACCAAAATATTTACAAGCCGGGTCGCCGGGTTTATGGCTTTTGAAATCATGGTGATCTTCCCTTTTATCCGGGCGGATGGCACCATGTTCACATGGGAGATAAGAACAGCCTGGTTGATATCAAGAAACCTCATTTCATCCTGCTCAACACCCAGCCGAACCCCTATGCTCTTTGCCGGCAGAATGTCTAAAAGCGGGGCGCCTGCCGGCACGATATCGCCCTGTCCGACGTGAATCGTGTAAACAACCCCCGCCTGTTTGGCAAGGATGCGTCTTTTCTGGTCGATTCCCCGTTTTTTAAAATTTTTTAACCGGATTCCGGCATCCCGGAAAATATGTTTTGCCGCTATCAGTTCTTCATTTGTGGCAACTTTGAGGTTAAAACGTTCCCGCACCTTTTCCAGATTCTGTTGCGCCGACTCGTACGCTCCCTGGGCCTCCCGCATCTTTAAACGGGAATCTTCGCTGGGTTCGATGTCAATCAGCGCGCTTCCGGCTGAGACATAAAGGCCCTGGTTGACCGATATATTCGTCACCCGGCTTTCAAAGGGCACGGATATGCTGATGATTGCGCCGGGCGCGGGGACAACGGTTCCGTATGCGGTGATTTTCTCGCTGATGTTTTTTCTCATGACAGGCGCCGTAACTACACTTGCAATCGGGGCTCCGGGCGGGGTATCGGTTGCGGCCAGCGATTCGACCGTGCCGTACAAAACAATATAATAATATCCCACGGCTGCCAGGCAGATAAGTAGAATGATCCATTTAACCGTTTTCATTTTTGCTTGTCCTTTTTTATGAAGCCGTCAATATTTGGCGATCTCGTAAAAAGTCCCGTTCTCGTCACCCCGGCGTAGGCCGGGGTCCAGAACATATTGAAACTACTGGATTCTGGCCTACGCCAGAATGACGGTCACGCTGTTTCTCGACTTTTTACGAGTCCATCAATATTTCCCAGACGCGATTTCCAGAGCGACGTGCAGATCGACAAAGTCTTGTTCCGCTTTTAAAACCGAAAGCTTTCGGGTTTCAAGATCGTTTTGCAGGGTGTTGTAAGTCATGATATCGGCATTCCCCTCGTCTAAAGCCTTGCGGTAGTCATTAACGAGGCGGGTTGTTGTATTTACCGCTTTCCGGGCCGCATCGATTCGTTTCATTGTGATCTTCATGTCCGCAAGTATTGTCGCCACCTGCGACCGTATATCAAAGATTCTGGCAGCATACGCATCGAAAAGCTGTTTGCGGGTGGCCCTTTCCATAGCGATCCGCCCCTGGTTACGATCAAAAAACGGGAGATCAATGGTCACCGCAACACCGGTGGTCACCACATTTCCCGTATCCCGCGCATGGTTGACGCCGATATTGATCCCCGGAAATTGTGAAAGAATCTCGGCCCTGAGCCTCGCATCCCGGCTTTCATACCCTTTTTTCAGGGCCAGAAGGTCTAACCGCCGCGCATCTATCCCTTTTATAGCGGCTTGATATTCCGGAATTTTTTCACCCAATGGAAGCGCGATGTCTTCCTGGATCCGCACATCGTAACCCGGTGGAAAGCCGATGGCGTTGTTTAATGCAAGCCGTTCCCGTTTTTCATCCTGCAAAAGCGCCAAAACCGCATCCCGTGCATCCCGGTATGCCATTTTCGCGGCATCCATTTCCGTAATCGTCTTTGCGCCAAGAGAAAATGCCGTATCCATGGTTTGCAGATTTTCCTTTAAATGCCGCTCGGTATCTTTCGCAAGGTTGAGCTGCTTTTTAATAAAGAGCAGCCGGAATACGCTCATCCTTGCCGCCTGGGCCACCTGCCATTCCCGCCACGCAACCTGAAGATCAACAGACGCGACTTGATCCTTAGCCGCCGCAAGCCTTGCCGAACGCGAAATCAATGATGAGATATCCCAGCTCAGGCCGAATCCATGGGCATTGACCGCACCATTTGTGTTTCCCCCTGACGGAATATCCAGGCTATACGAAAGCTGCGGGTTGGGGAGAATGCCGGCGGAAAGGAGCTCGGCTTTTGCAATTCCCTTTTGATCCCGTATCTCCCGAAGGTGCGGATTTGCGATAACGGCAAGGATTGCGGCCTCATCCGGCGACAGGCCGTCCTTATCGTTGAAGACAAGCGGTTTTAAGATGGGGTGTTTAATGGATTTTGCCAAAGCCCGGACGTCCTGCATGGCCGGCGGATTGAGCTTTTGTTCAATGCCTGAATTGTCCAATGGCATCTTATGGTATGTGGCGCATCCCTGCAGGATCGCCAGGAGTATAATTGTCAGTAAATATCCTTTTTTCATATGCAATCGTTTCCGGTTCCGTCATGTTATTGTTGACTAATTGTGAAGATAAAGCATCCCCCTTTAAACGTGCCCGAACGGGTTAGTAAACCGGTCGGCTGTTCCACGAGAATCGAGACCTCGGCGCTTTGTACGCTTTCATTTCCGTTCCGGTCATAGGCTGTTGCCGCAAAATACCAGGTTGAACCATCCGGCAGGCCGGAAAAAGTGTATGAGGTCTCCGCGCCCAGGTCAACAAACTGGTCGAGGCTGCCGGAAGTGCTTCCGTAATAGATTCGGGTTCCCGCATAATCGACCATGCCGGCGTTGTCCGTATCCACGGTGACGGTTACCTGTTTTTGGCCTGACATTTCAGCGACAGCCACGGCGGGCGCATCGGGGGGAAGCGTATCGGGCAACGTGTCTATGATCAGCTCGGAAGTTTTCCCGGATTCGTTTCCGGTCGTGTCCGTGGCGGAAAGCGAAAAATAGTAGCGGGTGGACGAACTAAGCCCGGTGACGGCAGCGGAAGCACCGTCTGCCGCAGGGGAAGGCAATGTCGTATCATAGACTCCGGGGGCCGTGCCGTAATAAATGGTGTAATGGTCCAGGTCCGTTTCCGTGTTTGGGTTCCAGCTAAGATCAACCGTTGTTTCGGTGATGTTCGTGCCGGGCGTGGTCCAGAAACCGGTGGGAATGGCGGGCGGCGTCGTATCCGCGGTAGTTGTAATCGAGGCAACCGTCGACTTGGCTGATTCAACCCCGTTGTTATAAGACGATACCGCCACATAATAGGTCGTGCCGGAGTTTAATCCGCTGATGGTATAGGTCCGTGTATGCTTGTCGGTTATTTTCACCGACTGGTCAAGGTTATTTGAGCTGGTCCCCCAGTAGACATAATATCCGTCGTCATGTGTGAGGTCCCCGGACCAGTTCACGGTTATCGAATTGAAATCAGCGCTTAAGTTTACGCCTGTCGGCACATGGGTTACCGTCGCAAGTCCGGTGCCGGCGGAAAAAATAATCGTGTAAATAAAAATAATGAATGTGCGGATTGTTTTTGAGGTCATATCAGGCGGCTCTTGATGATTATCGTTTTCCAAGAATGTTTTTTACGGCTTCAACAACATCTTCGATGTCCTGTTCCGTTAGTTTCGCTGACAGGGGCAGGCTGACCGTTTCCCTGCCGAAAGACATGGCGTTCGGGAAATCGGTTGTCTTCCACCCGAATTTCTTCTGATAGAAAGGATGCTCGGGAATCGAAAGATGTGGAATAAAAGCTGATATGACGGTGCAGGTATATATTTCCCGACCGCCCCATGCCTTGGATCTGCATAAATGGAGTGTGTTCACGGTTGTCTCCTGTATTTGTTTTTATACTTCATGCCCGCCGGGACCGGCGGCGCCATTGAAACAACATAAAAATGACGATGAGCAGCAAGGGTTCCCCGGCGGCCACGGGTAAAATACGCGCTGAAGATATGGTCGCCTTTTGTTGGACATCAAAACGGACAAGATTGCTTACAATGGGTCGATTTTCGTTAGAGTCCACAACCGTAAGGGCGATGCCGAAACGGCCTGAGCCGATAAGCCGCATGGACCAGTCCTGCCGGTTTGTTTCACCCGGGGCAAGCCGGTTGATGCGAACCGCTTTTTGGGCGGACCAGTCTTCGAGGTCCACGGGATGCTCCCGTCCGGCTTTCAATGAGACCAGGGAAAGATAAACCACAAGCCCTTGGCAAGCATTGCTTCCCGTATTCGTCACCGTTCCTTTGAAAACCGGTTTGTCTCCCATTTTAAATGTTCCGGCCGGGGGTTGAATCGTCACATGAACGGAGCCGGAATCCGCTGCCGGACAGACGACCGGTAAAAGCAGGACACAGACGGCCATAAAGAATAAAATCCAAAAAAAATATTTTTTCATAATTCCACCCTCCGGGTCATCGCGTACAGAAACCAAAACATAGCAACGGTATAAAGGATCAGGACGGCGAGATGCGGAAGCTGAAAAAAGATATTCTGGCTGTCCACAACAACGGAGTCGATCATATTTAAGGCACCGCCGAATGGATTGAGCCGGTCGATGAATCTTCCGATGGTGCTCTGCCGCAATGAAGGCCCTATGATAATCGGGCCGGCTGACAATAAAAACAGGGTAAGGCCGATGGAAAGCGCCCCTTTAAAGGTCTTCATCCGGGCCGATAAGCCCAGCATAAACCCGCCGAAAATCAGGACGAGAAAGGAGCCCGCAATAAAAAGATAGATAAAGGCCGGCCACAGGTTCTGGCCGGTACTCCCCACGGCCCAGAGATAGGGGATTGACAGGGCAAAAACGATTAACCATGAAAAAAAGATCCCCGCGAGCTTTGCCATGGCAATATCCACGGGGCGAACTGGTGTTATCAGCATGATTTCCAGGGTTTCGCGATCACGTTCACCGGCAAAACCATCACTGCCAAGGATGACCGCGATCAATAGAGCAAGGCCGATGATGATCGCCCCCATCATATAAACCGCCTGGGCATTGTCTAAAAGGCTCAGTTCCGTATTGCTCACAAGCAGGAGTGAAAAAACACTTAAAATTCCGCAACCGACCAGGTAAACCGCGGCCCCGCGGGACGAAAAGAAGTCCTCTGTGAACTCCTTATAAATCAAAGGTATGACGCAGCTCATGGTTGTTTTTCCCCTCCCGTGCAGGCCAGATACATCGACTCAAGCCCGCTGTTAATCTGCATCGCTTCCGCAACCTGTCCCATGATCGATCCTTCATATTGAATTTTTGTCTTATGAAGAATTGCAATGCGGTTACATAGCCGTTCCACATCGTCCAACAGGTGTGTGGAAATAACGATTGTCATTTTCTTTTCCCGGTTTAAACGGAGCAAAAGATCGTGAATATCCCTTCTGCCCCTGGGATCGAGGCCATTGGTCGGCTCGTCCAAAAAAAGGATTTCAGGCTCATTAAGCAAGGCGCGGGCAATCCCTAACCGTTGTTTCATGCCCCGTGAAAAGGTCCGGATAAGACGTTGGTCGGCCGGGTCAAGTCCCACCTGTTGAAGATGCATGCGGCAGTCCTCGGCACTGAGATTCAACCCATATAACCGGCCGAAAAACCGCAGGTATTCGCTTGCGCGCATCCATCCGTAAAACCCGTGGGATTCAGGCAGGATATTAATGCGTTGCCTTAAAAGATTTCCTTTTAGGGAAGGATCTTGTCCAAGCACGGATACTTCGCCCCGGTCCGGATGCAGGATGCCGCACAATATCCGTAAGGTAGTGGTTTTGCCCGAGCCGTTGGGTCCAAGAAACCCGTAAATGTCGGATTCGTAAACGGTCATGTGTGTGCCATCCAGCACTTTTTCCCCGTTGAATGATTTATCTAACGATTTGATCTCAATAGTGTTCATGGCTTCCTTTCTGGAAATCCGCCGGAGGCGCCGTAAAACAGCGCTCCGGCGGCTCTTGAAGACGGCTTAATCGCTATCTGCGCCGTCATTGTTTTCCCTGCTCTCATCCCGTTTGTCGGTATCCCGGTCTTCGTGATCTTTCTCCACGGACAGCACCGCACCCGAGCCTGCGTCCACCGTGATGTCCATGATTGATTTATCCGGGGTCACAACCTCGACGTCATAGACAAGAAAGCCGTTTTCATTCTCCAGCCCCATCTTCAATAGTTTTCCGTTAACTTTTTCCATTGCCGTCATGATCGCTTGCAATGCCCCAATTTTAGAAAGATTGGGAAAATCCGCTTCGGACTGATCAGTCACCCGGATTGTCCCGGACCGGACATCCTGGTCCCCGATATCGGCGAAACTTATCGCGGCAAAGCTTGCAGCAAAAACGATTGCGGTCATCATGCTAATGACGATCCATTTCTTTTTCATAACATTACCTCCTGTAATCAGATTCGTTTGGCGCCTTTCCGGGTATCGGAAAGTCGCTTGTGATCAGGGCATGCAACTGCATGACCTGTTTTCCAGCGTATATGCCGAAATTCGCTGATATGGTGATTGACCTTTCCCCGTCCCGGATTCCATAAGGGGGGAGAAAACGGGACCTGAGGGGCGGGGAGAGGTCAAACGATTATCCGCCTTGAAACGAAATGGTTGCGATTTCCAAAACGACGATGATCAGTACGATTAAAAAGTCACTGGAAAAGCGTTCGGCGGTTATCCGGCGAAACAAATGGGCGGATTTTTTACCCCATATTTTCGCCAGAGGAGGAATAGCAATCAGCGCGAACAGGGGATATGCCGGCAGAAAGTCCTGCGGGGTGATCAATGGCCGGAAGCTCAAGATCCAAGACAGGTAAAAGCAGAGACAAAAATAGAGAACCAAGCGGGTTCTGCCGGTATCGCTGGTTGAAATATCCGTAAAACGTTTTGCGCCCCAGTAGATAAAGATGAGTAATAAAATGAAAAACAGTACGACTATCGGCAGGGGCCATTGTCCCGTGCCAAAGACCATGTTATGTCCAATCACGTCGTAAATAAACGGACCGAATCCGCCGGGAATCGGCATGACTCGGATGGCGCAGGCGACGGGAATCAAACTAAACCCGGCAAGAAAAAGGATATAAAACGCCTTGACGTCACGCGGACTTTTTTTTGCCATGAAATTTGCGGCGAAATATGCCGCTCCCAGGGCAGCCGGCAGGAAAATGGTCTTCATTGAAACCGCAAGCGTTATACCCAAAAACAGACCCGAGGAAAAAACGCGTTTTTTTGTCATCCGACCCGTGAAAAGGAGCATAAGCGAAAGCATCCATGTTGTCATCCAGAGGCCGGCCCGGTGATCGTATAATTTACGGCCGATCACATAGGTGGCCGCAAGGGTGATCATGGAAAGGGGGATCATGGAAAGGCGCATGTTCAGCAGCAGAGATGGCTGTTCGCCGAACAGTTTGTATAGCGGAACGGATAAAAGATGAAAAAGCGGGGCGGGGTTGTCAAAAACATCCCGGTACTGGAAAAGATCGCCGGCCCATCCCCTTATCACGTGCAGATGCCGGAGTTCATCGGAATCAACGTGGTATACAAAGGCAAAAATAAGATGCATCGCCACCCACGTCAAATAGAGAAGCGATATGATCGTCGGCTCGTCAAAAACAGGCCGAAGCAACGCTGTCCGGCTGCGTTCGGGTTTGAGAAAAATGTCGTACCCGGCCATTTTTGTATTTTTCCCTGTACAAAGGTTTACCGGTTTTCGCGGCGGGCATGCAATTTTTTATGCCCCGCGGCGGGCGGTTGTCAGACTGTTGAATTTTTATAGTGGGTGAAAATTGCCGGAACCTTTCCGGTTCCTTACAAATTGGCAAGATGGTTTTTTTAGATGGCACCGGCCCTATTTGTTCTGTTTTGATATGGCGTTACATTGATGAAAAGATTTGTGCCGGAATGGCTGTTTTCCCGGACGGAAAACAGGTAAGTCTCTAATTTTATTAACGCCGCGTTCCAGGAAAGAAGACGGCATCGCCGAATGATTTTGCAAATGGTTTAAACAAGGGTTGCGCGAGATTCCCGACGCCCTCTTTCGTTCACGCACCATTAAACAAATCGATAAGATACATGGACGGATCGGGCGATTGAAAGAGATACGTCACGGGATAGGGCGGCATTATCATATTGAAGTCATGCCGGATGAAACGGATACCAAGGCGTGGGCAGTTCAATGGGAAAAACCTCAGTGCGGAAACCAGGTAACTCAGCAAGGTGTTTCCGCCCTGCGGAACAGTGTCGCTGAATAGGATAAAGAAAGACGCTATCAGACCAATTTGATGCTTACTGATTTGGAAGTGGTATTACGTTATATTAAGCCTTTAATATCAGTGTGTTCCGGGTCTGGGATGCATATCAGGCCGGTCGCGCGGCCGGGCAATAAGATTCTATAAATTGAGGGTGACGGATTTGTTTCCCCCCGCGTGAATCCGGTGAATTTTTCCATCGGGAAACACCAGTCGCAGGGTGCAGGGACGCGTGCCCAGGTTGTCAAGCGTCAGCCGTCCTTTGGCATGGGGTTCGATCCAGGCGGTAGTCCCGCGCATACGGCGCACAGTCACACCCTGGGTATGCAAAGTATAGGAACTTGCTTTTTACGCTGAAATGTATGACATGATTTCGCCTGTGTGTCAAGCTTCAAGAAATACATGATATTGTGGTCGGGGCCAATGGGGGGAGAAAGAAAAAGAGC
>Ga0114934_10002338_pt1 | contig 12128 bp, 9 predicted proteins | sample 4SBtaG_2_FD_99695 | JGI IMG/M metagenome (GOLD analysis project Ga0114934, IMG submission 99695) | Deep subsurface microbial communities from Kolumbo volcano to uncover new lineages of life (NeLLi) - 4SBTROV10_white metaG | ecosystem: Environmental > Aquatic > Marine > Volcanic ...
AAGACCGAATCATTACCATTGAAACTAAAATAGCGTACCAAGAAGATCTTTTGCAAAAACTTGACGACATCGTATCGATGCAGCAAAAAAAATTGGATCAACTCGAAAAAACCTGCCGATCAATGGTGAAAGGTATTGAAAGGTTAAATGAGGCCGATGGCAACAAATCGATTACCGACCAACGACCTCCACATTACTAACCAATTGTCGTTATTGGTTAAGCTCCGATTCCAAGTGCCTTGTGATGGCGTCATTACATCTTATTGTATCAATAAAAAAAGAAATTAATCATCAAACACAAAAATCATCAAAGAGGGGCGGTTTCTTTTGAAATTAACCAGATAGACTCTTTAGCACAAGGCGTATTCAAGGATGACAGGCAAGTCACGTTTATTGCTAAAACCCTTCCAGGTGAAACCGGTACCGCGAAGCTGATCAAAGCAAAAAAAGGAGTCCGCTTCGCCCGGATTGATTCTCTGGAAAAAACTGCTAGGAATCGGATTGAGCCAAAATGCGTACATTTTGGCCAATGTCCGGGGTGTCATTATCTGCATACCGGCTACGAGGATGAAATTAACTATAAGCGATCGACGCTGGATAAATTTTTCAAGAAATTTAGCTACGATAACGAACGGGTTACAGTAGTGAAGGCGCCAAAAAGGTTGGGCTACCGGAATCGGATTCAACTCCATTATCGTGGGAAAACCATTGGATTGATCGATGGGTTGAGCAATGAAATTATTGAAATACCAGCCTGTAAAGTTATACGGGATGAGTTGCGTCCAGCGATTGAAGACTTATATAGCGATAGGAGTTGGAGCGCCGAACACCCTGGTAGTGGCCACTGTGAATTGTATTACAATCGTGGTGATCTGAGTGTGCAGTGGGATAAACCCTATGCTTATGGTGGTTTTTCACAAGTGTTCGATGCAATGAACACCGCATTACGGAATACTGTTTTCGATTATTTACAGAGGATGGAATTTACTTCGGTTCTCGAATTGTTTGTTGGTGACGGCAATCTTTCGCGATTACCAGTACATGAAAATAAAGTGCAATGCGTCAGGGTTGATAACTCCCCGATAAATAAAGATGAAAATTTTATTAGAATGGACCTGTTTGCGCCATCTGCATTGTGCGATTTTCAGGCAAAATGCAAGCAGCGCCACTTTGATGTACTGTTGCTCGATCCACCACGAAAGGGATTTACAGCTTTGTATCAATGGGTAAAGACATTCAAGCCTAAAAAGTTGATCTACGTGAGTTGTAACCTAGCGACATTGGTTAGAGATCTGTCGAGTTTGGAAGGGAAATTTGTGATTGAAGATTTAGTTTTAATCGACCTTTTTCCCTCGACCCATCATTTTGAGACAGTGGTGTTAATATCGATTAGGAGATATAAATAGAAAACACAGTTGTTCTACATCTCTGTTTGTTGTGCCGGTTTATTTCAATAGTGGGTCGTCTTTGGGCAGTAGGCGGGATATCCATAGCGCCAACTTGTGCCTCATATTAGGTCCGTTTTCCTGGCCCTCCGCTAGCGGTTGTATGAGTTTATCTTGTACGAGTAGACGATAAATACATTCCACTTTATCCTTCGATGAGTCAGTTGCCTTAAAGTCGGCGTAGCCGCGATTTTTTGCAAAGCGTTCAGCGACTTCTAAAGCCTTCTTGACGAGCTGGGTCTCGTTTTTGATCTTAGCCATTGGATGTTTAGCCAGATAGGTAATTTATGGGGAATATTTGCCAAAATCAGCCGTTGATGACATATTTCATAATTTCAACGACCTGTTCCGGGGTTTGCGCAACCGCCAACGCCGCAGCATCCACTTCCTTTAAGGCGTGGGTCAATTCAGGATCGTGTAGTGTAATGATCGACTTACCTAAAGCTGCTGCGTAACCAGCGTCGAAAGCAGCGTTCCATTGACGATATTTGTCACCGAATCGTACTACAACGACATCAGCTTGTTCTATCAGTGTCCGCGTTCTTATGGAATTAATTTTTGATGCTTTATGATCTTTCCAGAAGGGCGACTCTTCTTTCCCCAAAATATTGTCACCACAATCATCACTTGCGCTGTGTTCGGTTACCGGTGAAAAAAGAGTGACGTGCAAATCAGCTTGATTGAGACCTTTTTCAATCTTCCGTCGCCAATCGCTATGGATTTCCCCTGATAAGTATATGTTCCAGTACATAAATTCCCTACTCAATGTGAATTGTGGACAGCGTGCAGTATACCAGAAGCCAATTATCTGGTTTACCATTCCTGGTAACGCAATGACTCCTACCCGTAAAGGTAGGCTAAATAAATTCAATCTGATTAATCTGAGGTAGATCAATCAGTTTTTTGAGAATCTTGTAGATATTTATCCTTTAATTTTTGGTAGTGTTCGGCTGAATATTTCAAAAAAGACAATTCTTTATCGGTTAACGGCCGTATTTTTTTAACCGGAGAGCCCACATATAAATTGCGTTGTTCCAAGTGTTTTCCGGGAGGGACAAGTGCTCCTGCACCAATGATCACCTCATCTTCCACGACCACACCGTCCATTAATACAGCACCTATTCCGATCAAGCAAAAATTACCGACTGTACACGCATGGACGACGGCCCGATGACCTATTGTTACACCTTGACCGATTAATAGTGGGAAACCACCCGGAGAATAAGGACCATCGTGGGTGCCATGTAAAACAGAACAGTCTTGCACATTGGTTCCCAATCCAATTGCTATGGAGCATACATCACCACGTATAATCGTGCCGGGCCATACTGATACATTGTCATCTAGTGTCACATCACCAATGACTTCAGCACTGTCATCTATGAAAACCGAATTCCCAATTTCGGGGAATTTGTCCTGAAAACTTCGAATTGTCATTTACCTACCTGTTAAAGAGTTGTTAGTTGCGTCCGACCCTACCGGATGCTGCGTTATATTTAATGCAATTGTTGGTATACCTAGTCCCGAAGGTTTGTTCTTGGAGCCTTCCTCTCGCAATTCTTCGCGGTATACAGGCACCCCTAGCGCGTATTTGTGCATGGGAGAAAACGAGCCATATGCCCGATTAATAGATACGATATAATCAAAGGCAGACAATACGCGTTTTAATCAAACATATTATGACCAATCCGTTAATTCAAGAACAGTTGTTGCCCCCTTTTTCCCAGATAAAGCCTGATCATATTGTTCCTGCGATCTCACAATTGCTGGCGACTGGTCGCAACACCACTGAGAAGTTACTTGTTTCAACTTCTTGTTATGGCTGGAAAAATCTAATAAACCCCTTGGAAGATCTCCAAGATCAGCTGAGTAAAACCTGGTCTCCGATAAGCCATATGAATTCCGTGGTTAGCACGGATGCTTTGCGCGATGCTTATAACCAGTGTTTGCCATTGTTGAGCGATTATTGGACCGAAATTGGTCAAAATGCGAGGCTTTACGAAGCATACAAAGCTATAGCGGAGGGTGAAGAGTATGCTACTCTGGATACCGCCCAGCAGAAAATCATTGATAATGCCCTTCGCGATTTTCGTCTTTCCGGTGTCGATCTCGATACGGATAGGCAAAAACGATTCAAAGAAATAGAACAACAACTTTCAACGCTTTCGAGTCAGTTTTCAGATAATTTGCTCGATGCTACCAATGCATGGACGAAATTGGTTAAAGATGAAAAAGAGGTGTCGGGTTTACCCGAATCCTCCCTTATTTTGGCGGAGCAGGCGGCTGAAAAAGAGCAAAAACGAGGTTGGTTGTTCAATTTGGAAATTCCCTGTTATATGGCTGTCATGACTTACGCCGATAACCGTGATCTGAGGAAGGAGATGTACGAAGCGTATTTCACTCGGGCTTCTGATCAGGGGCCCGATGCAGGGAAATGGGACAATTCAGATATCATGGAGCAAATTCTCCAGCTTCGTCATGAAAAAGCCCAGCTGTTGGGGTTTCAAAATTACGCTGAGCTTTCTTTGGCGGTTAAGATGGCAAATACTCCAGACCAGGTCGTCTCTTTCTTAAACGATCTTGCTGAACGATCGCTTCCCTATGCGCGCAAAGATCTGGATGAACTTCGTTACTTTGCCGAAAAACAATACGGGCTAAAAACACTAGAGGCGTGGGACCTTGGGTATTTTTCGGAAAAACTGCGTCAATTCAGGTTCGATCTATCGCAGGAAGAGGTCAAGGCTTATTTTCCAATAACTCGGGTACTTCCGGGATTGTTTTCAGTAGTAGAAAGGCTATATGGTCTCCGTATCGTTGAAAGGCACGATGTCGAAATCTGGCATCCAGATGTTAGATTTTTTGAGATCAGCGATCAGAATGGCGAACTGCGTGGTCGCTTTTATTTAGACCTCTTCGCTCGTCCAAAAAAGCGAGGAGGTGCCTGGATGGATGAGTGCAGAACCCGCAAGAAAACAGGGGGTACTGTGCAAAACCCGGTGGCTTATCTCGTCTGTAATTTTACCCCACCCGTCGGCAGTGATCCTGCTCTACTCAGGCATGATGAGGTCATTACCCTATTTCACGAATTCGGACATGGATTACACCACATGTTGACTCGCGTGGACTATCTTGGTGTTTCTGGCATCAACGGAGTGCAATGGGACGCTGTGGAGCTACCGAGTCAATTCATGGAAAACTGGTGTTGGGAAAAAGAAGCCTTGGCGCTTATTTCAGGGCACTACCAGACTCACGAACCGTTACCCGATAATATGCTTAAAAAAATGCTGGCGGCAAAAAACTTTCAATCGGGTATGCAAATGGTTCGGCAGCTTGAATTTTCGCTGTTTGATTTTCGCATCCACCTTGAATATGATCCCGAACAAGGTGGCCGAATATATGAGATTATTGGCCAAGTCCGTGACCAGGTCGCAGTTTTGATACCGCCTTCGTTCAATCGTTTTGCCCACGGGTTTGCACACATCTTTGCGGGTGGGTATGGGGCTGGTTATTACAGCTACAAATGGGCCGAAGTACTCTCAAGCGATGCTTTCTCAATGTTTGAAGAAAATGGAATTTTTGACGCGGACACTGGCCAATCTTTTCTGAGCAATATCCTCGAAAAAGGAGGGAGCCAGGACGCGGGAGAACTATTTGTCAATTTCAGAGGAAGAGAACCGAAAATCGACGCACTATTACGCCACAGCGGAATCGCTAGCTAGCTTCTTTGTTCTGTTGTTTGGTTTATTAGTGTGCAATGGGTGAACCACTCTTGGACCACGGCTTTTTGGCATTATCCGAGAATTTAGAGTGACCTTATGAAATATAAAGACCTTAGGGATTTCATCGCGCAGCTAGAAACAAAAGGCGAGCTCAAACGGGTCAGTATTGAAGTTGATCCCTATCTAGAAGTCACCGAAATTTGTGATCGGACCTTAAAGCAGGGAGGGCCAGCGATCCTATTCGAAAATCCGAAAGGATCGGAAATCCCTTTGCTTGCTAATCTTTTCGGCACGCCACGCCGTGTCGCTATGGGTATGGGCGAAGACTCGGTTTCAGCGCTGCGGGAAGTCGGAAAACTGCTGGCATATTTGAAAGAGCCTGATCCTCCAAAAGGTATGAAGGACGCTTGGCAAAAACTCCCCATATTTAAACAAGTACTCTTCATGGCGCCAAAAGTCGTCAAATCGGCACCCTGTCAGGAGGTAGTCCTCGAGGGTGAGCAAATCGATTTAGGCCAATATCCTATCCAGACGTGTTGGCCAGAAGATGCGGCGCCGCTGATTACTTGGGCGCTGGTGATTACTAAGGGGCCACACAAAGAGCGTCAAAACTTGGGCATTTATCGGCAGCAGGTTATCGCGAAAAATAAGGTTATCATGCGCTGGTTAGCCCATCGTGGAGGTGCGCTGGACTTCAAAGATTGGCAGGAGACCCACCCAGGTGAACCATTCCCCATTGCAGTTGCTTTGGGCGCTGATCCCGCAACGATTCTTGGTGCTGTTACCCCAGTTCCCGATGCGCTTTCAGAATATGCTTTTGCTGGATTATTACGGGGCAGTAAAACCGAATTGGTCCGGTGCTTAACAAGTGATTTACAAGCACCGGCATCGGCTGAAATTATCTTGGAAGGTTTTATCTATCCTAACGATATTGCCCGAGAAGGGCCTTTCGGTGACCATACCGGGTACTACAACGAAGTCGAAGAATTTCCAGTATTTACCATAGAACGAATTACTCAGCGTGAAAAACCTATTTATCACAGTACCTATACAGGACGTCCACCCGACGAACCTGCAATTCTTGGTGTAGCGTTAAACGAAGTATTCATTCCGATTCTGCAAAAACAATTTCCAGAGATTACTGATTTCTACCTTCCTCCTGAGGGGTGTTCCTATCGACTTGCGATTGTCAGTATGAAAAAGCGATTTCCGGGGCATGCCAAACCGATTATGTTTGGAGTTTGGTCTTTTTTGCGCCAATTTATGTACACTAAATTTGTCATTGTTACCGATGATGATGTTGACGTGCGCAATTGGAAGGACGTCGTTTGGGCAATGACAACTCGAATGGACCCAGCCCGAGATATCACACTGGTGGAAAATACACCGATTGATTATTTGGACTTTGCCTCACCAGTTTCTGGCCTAGGGTCTAAAATTGGTTTGGACGCCACAAGTAAATGGCCTGGCGAGACGGCCCGCGAATGGGGAAAGCCCATCAATATGTCCGCGGAAGTTAAATCCAAAATCGATCAAATTTGGGACTCGCTTGCGCTTTGAGGGCACAATAGTTTAACCTTAAATTCCCGAATTTCAATTCGAGAACTACGGGTTATTTCTGTAGATTTCTTTATTAATTTTGGAGGGTTTAGGGTGAAGAGGATTGTAATCGCTTTTTTCATTCTTATCGGTTGTTCGTTCATACAATATGCTGCATTTGCGGATTGTCCCACACATCTCAATGTGGAGGTGCGCAAACTGCGCTCCGATGAGACCATAAATCTTTGTGAAGCGTTCTCAGGTAAACCTATGCTAGTTGTCAATACTGCCAGCCATTGTGGGTTTACACCGCAGTTTAAAGGCTTGGAAGCGTTGCATAAGAAATACGAGGATAAGGGTTTGGTGGTGCTTGGTTTTCCAAGCGACTCTTTTGGGCAGGAGGCCGATAATGAAGAAAAGACCGCCCAGGTGTGTTATCTCGATTACGGTGTAACGTTTACCATGTTCTCGCCTGTTACTGTAAAGGGCTCAAAGGCCCATCCACTTTTCAAAGAATTGGCAAAACAAACAAAAGCCCCGACTTGGAACTTTAATAAATACGTACTGGACTCCGAAGGGCATGTCGTGGAACATTTTAGTAACTTTATAGCACCTGACTCTGAAGAATTGCGCGCTGCGATTGATAGCGTGTTGTAGTAGAAACGCAGTTTAGATTAGTTTCAATCGATTTCCTGCCGGGACAATAACGCCTTAAATAGCCAGAGTTGACCTAATTTTTCTGTGCAGTTCTATACCGACAGAATCCACTAAAGTCTCGACCAAGAAACAATAATTAAGTCGGCCCTTTTTTCGCGTGATTGAGGCACGTACAAGAGTGTCGCTACCTCGAGATAGATTTTGGACACGTCTAGATATTCTTAATTCGCGTCGTGACTATCATCCCGTCGAAAAGTCCGTTGTATATCTTATATCCGGATTCGTGTCATCTCGATTCTGTGTCCGCAGAATATTGTGAATTGGATTACATCAGGCTAGTAAAACCCTGGCTATGCTTCATGATTGAGTGAATGAAGTAACAATACCTTACAAATCTTGACCTCCCGTTCGTCAGTTTGAAATGGCACCCAAAAAAGTTTTTTTGTCCTATAACAGTTTGGACCGAGATGAAGTTTCGAATATATATAATGTACTAAAAGATCATGGATTTAATCCATGGATGGATGAATCGGATCTCGAGTCGGGTTCGAGATTCCAGCGAGAACTAGAACGCCATATTGAAACATCTGATGTGTTCTTGTGTTTGATTGGGAACCATAACCAGGGTAAGTGGCAAGTTAAAGAATGGGATTATGCGATTCATAGAAAGGAAGCGGGTCGATCACCCAAGCATGCTATCCCGATAATACTGCTATCAGTCCAAGGTAATCCTAGGATTGACGGTTTTTTGAATTTATACAATTGCGTTGATCTTCGTGCGAATCCTTATAAATTCGCAGATATTTTGATTAATGCGATAAATAGACTAACCCCAGAATCAGAATTATCCACACCTGCGTCTGTGGAAATTGCTAAATCTCAACCCCTAACTTCGTATTTGGAGAATCTCTGGCGCCAATGTATTGAGTTGAATACTACAAATTTCGAGTATGCGGTTCGGCAGCAAGCAGGAAGATTGAGTTTATCCGCTGTATATACATCACTCGATGTAATCGAAGCACAGGAACATCAGAGAGTTTACGAATGTGATAAACCAACTGACAGCGAATCCCATCAAGGAATTTCTGTCATGCAAAGTATCCTCGAGCATCCCTTTTTGGTGCTGACAGGCGATCCGGGTAGTGGAAAAAGCACGATAGTAGATTTTTTGACGGTCTGTTTGGTTGGCCAGTTTTTGGGTAAAAAAGAGGCCAATATTGCGTTGTTCGATGTCATCGATTTTCCACCTATGGTGCCAATCCGAATTATTCTTCGACACTTTGCTCCACACGGATTGGCGAAGGACAGAGATTTATGGACGTACATTATAGAACATTGCGCCAGGCTGCCGATGGGAAATAGTGAGTTTCAGGATTGTCGCTCCGAACTGGAACAGGCACTGAATAAAAGTGATGGCTGTTTGCTACTACTGGATGGTATTGATGAGGTGCCCGATTCGAGTGGGTGGCGACAGCGCTTAAAAAAGCGTATAGAGGAATTTCGACTTCGCTTTCCACTGGCACGGATTTTAGTTACCAGCCGACCCTACGCGTATCAAACCCGTGAAGAAAGATTCAACGGTTTTGAAGAAAGGCGTGTTGCCCCATTTAATCTACCTCAGATGCAGGAATTTGTGCATAAATGGTACGGCGAGCTCGGTATCAAACAGGCGCGTCTCGGTTCGGATACGGCAGCAAAATATGCCGAGCGTCTGAAGGCTGCGTTAGAAAGCAACCCACGGCTGGCTGAGTTGGGGCAGAATCCTTTGCTAATGAGTTTGATGGGTTGGCTGCATCGAGTTGGGGAAGGTGGTGCGCTGCCGGAGAAACGCCAAAAACTCTACGAGTTTTGTGTCGAACATCTGATTGATGTTTGGCAGAGGGATAAGCCACTTTTCGATGACTTTGGTGAACCGCGCGGTACCCAATTTGATATTCGTCAGGAACTCGGCATTAGTAAGGCCGCGCTGCGCCAAGCGCTTGAAAAGCTCGCATACAATGCTCATCATGACCAGCCTGAATTAGTCGATGCCCATGATATCCCAGTAGAAGATTTGGTTGTTGCCTTGCTGGAAGTTACCAAAGCCGATGGGCTTGAACCCGATACGGATAAGATCAAGAAATTTATTACTAATCGGGCAGGGATACTGATTGAAACCGATCAGGAACGAATTTATCGCTTCCCCCATAGGACCTTCCAAGAATATCTGGCTGCCTGCCATCTATCGAATAATCAGTTCCCACACCGCTTACGGGAACTGGTGCGTGAAGACGATGAGCGTTGGCGCGAAGCTTTGCTGTTGTCCGCAAGTTATGTGGAAATAGGCAGCAGTATTTGGCAGTTGGTCGAGGTATTCTGCAATTACCTTTGGCCGGTACAACCGCAGAACCCTGAGTGGTATTTAGTATTACGTGCGGCACAGGCAGTGATCGAAACGGGTAAGCATGAGAATGTCGATCAGTATCAAAAGCAGATCTTTGAGATTTTAAAAACTCGTCTGGTTGCATTGTTGGAAACCCAGTATGCGTTGTCGGATAAACCCCGAGATAGAGCGGAAGTGGGCCGAGCACTGTCAATCTTGGGTGACATAAGACAAGGTATTGTCGAGATGGTCGAATCGGATGGAATAAGCGTTCCAAGCCACGCTTGGGTGCCGGTTCAAGGCACATTGAACGTTGGATTGGTCGAAGGTTTTAAGCTTGGGCAGGGAACAAAGCGGGATCCTCTGGCAAAAGAGGGTGAAGTTTGGCCCAGTTGTGGGCCAGGCATTGAGATCCAACCATTTTATATGTCTGCGTACCCGGTGACATGTGCCCAATTTACCTGTTTTGTGAATGCGGGTGGGGAGGGTTATCTAAATGACCAGTTTTGGACCGAAGCAGGATTAAAGGACCGGGGTGACAACAAATTTCCTTCTTTATGGAACAACCCGGATTGGCACATAGCCAACCATCCAGTCGTCGGTGTTACTTGGTACGAAGCTGTAGCTTATTGCAACTGGTTAACAGATTGTTTTGGAAAATTTTTGGGCGAGCGTAAATGGGTGGTTAGGCTTCCAAGTGAAGCCGAATGGGAATGGGCCGCCCGTGGACCAGAAGCGCGATTTTGGCCCTGGGGTGATGAATGGAACAACGGTGCCTGTAATTCTAATGAGCGAAGTTTGGATCGAACCATTGCGACGGGAAGTGACCCCACCAACCGGAATTGGTTGGAGGAATCTACCCCAAGTGAATTACCTGTGATCCCTGATGCTTTATGTCAAAACAGGAATGTTACCGCTGTGTTTGATTTGGTCGGAAACGTTTGGGAATGGTGTTCTACTAAATGGGCCGAATCATATACTATTGACACAGTTACGGGGAACCATTGGTCACAGGATTATCTGGAAGGAGAAGATCTTAGAGCTTTGCGTGGTGGTGGATATTGGAATGATAAACCGCAAGTTCGTAGTGGTGCACGTGGTGGGGGCGACCCCGGGGGTGGGGGTAGCGACGGAGGGGGGTTTCGGTGTTGCTTGTCAGTGTCTTCTGGTTTGTACTAGTTTAGACTTGCAGGATTTGAATTTACTCATCGAGACGATTAGGTGTATAAGTTTAAACTTTTCCTGACACGGGCACTCATTGGAAGATTTATCACAGTGCTAACTGATAGTTAAATTAAAGCGAAACAGTAAAGCCTTGTGTTAAGGGGGTACTGGAATTCTTGTGGACTCGTCGGTAGGATCTATCGGAGTATTTTCCATAACCTATCAATAAAGGCTAATTGAGACATTGACCTGTTCGATTGAGCCGCGGGGTACTTAGATCTTCATCCATCATTATTAGGTAAATTTTTTCGCACCAAAAGATTCGGTAAATAGGTCGCTAGAACTAATGTCATAGCAAGTAAACCGAAGACCCAGCGAATGTCATCATTGACCCTTCGTTTGGTGGCAAACTCATCCACAAACAAGGCTTGCTTAAAGTGCTCGATAGTTTCTAAATGGTAATAGTGCAGTCCAGTCAATGTCGCCAGATTTTGCAAGTGGGTTTGATCGACTGTGGATAGGTAATATCCGGTGTCTGATCCCGATTCATCGGGGGTGTGGTGCAAAATAGAGATCTCTTCCTTTTTCCAATAACCCATTAGGGTATTCTCCTGATCCAATTTTGGAATCGGCGTGGGGATATGGCCGCCGACCCCTATAATCATTCCTTTGATTTTTTTTGAAAGTCGATGGAAAGGAGCTGGCCTAAAATCTTGTACCGTTGATTCACCATCGGTCATGAATACAATATGAGGTTTTTCGGGGAGTCGAGATAGGGTTCGAAGACTATTGTATAGTCCCCGCCGTATATTACTTTGAGCCGCCCAAGTCATTCGCCAATCTATATGGGCGATGACATCGTCTAGAATGGAAAAATTTTTACAGACCTCGATAGGATTAAACAGGAGTAAAATTTCTTTGTTTGAGAAAATTCCCAGTCCAATCTGAGAGCCACAGGGAATATCCTGTAACGTATTTCTTAGCGTTTTTTTTGCAAAGGATAGGCGGTCCGACGGCATGCCATCGACCTTATAATCGTGAGTATTCATACTTTGGGTAATATCGAATATGACTACATAGTTGTAGGTATTTTGTTCTAATTCGATGGTTGGGTCATAAAAAGTTACCAAGGTTGCTATAGCTGCAAACAATAACATCCAAGCCGATGGATTTGATATCCCTCTTTTTAGAACTAAAAACATTGGTTTTCAAACGGGGTAGTGTATTAAGTTTCAATTAACA
>Ga0114934_10002339_pt1 | contig 12123 bp, 11 predicted proteins | sample 4SBtaG_2_FD_99695 | JGI IMG/M metagenome (GOLD analysis project Ga0114934, IMG submission 99695) | Deep subsurface microbial communities from Kolumbo volcano to uncover new lineages of life (NeLLi) - 4SBTROV10_white metaG | ecosystem: Environmental > Aquatic > Marine > Volcanic ...
AATCGCCTAGAAGAACAAGGTGTGATTCCTCGTCCATTGGCTGGCTATGGACTGTCTGACTATTTACGAATCTCTGTGGGTACAGAAGAAGAGAATAATGTTCTGTTACATGCCTTGGAAACGACATTGGCGCAGGTGAAGTCATGAGTATTGCTATAAAGCACCTTGTGGTGATTGGTACAGGTTTGATTGGTGGCTCAGTGGCATTGGCTCTGAAACGTGCAGGTTGTGTTGAGCGTGTGACAGGTGTTGGCCGTAGTGTTGAAAACCTTGAAGAAGCAGTGCGCCTTGGTGTGATTGATGATTTTAATCATGATATTGCTACAGCCGTTGTTGATGCAGATATGGTTCTTATTGCAGTACCTGTTGCGGCGTGTGATCAGGTGTTTGCTGCGTTAGCGGAATCTTTATCTGAGACTGCAATCATTACAGATGCGGGAAGTACCAAGCAATCTGTCATGATATCGGCAGAGAAGCATTTGAAGTATGTTTCACGGTTTGTGCCAGCGCACCCGATTGCAGGCACGGAACATTCGGGTGTAGGTGCAGCATTTGCAGAGTTATTTGAAGATAAAAAATGTATTTTAACACCGAATGAACAAACTGATGCTAAGGCTTTGGCACAAGTACAAAGCATGTGGCAGGCAGTTGGAGCGCGCGTGAAAATCATGTCAGCGGTTGAACATGATGATGTTTTGGCGGCAGTGAGCCATTTACCGCATTTGGCAGCATTTGCGATTGTGAATGCGGTAGGGAAAAGTGATGATGCCTTTCGTTTTGCAGCGGGTGGATTTCGTGATTTTACACGTATTGCCTCATCATCGCCTGAAATGTGGCGCGATATTGCTTTGTGTAATCAGCAAAGCATCGTGGATAAGATTGATGCTTTGCAAGAAGAATTGACTATCTTGCGTGATGCCTTAAATGCGCATGATGGTGGCGTATTGTTGGATAAATTTGCATCGGCGAAACAGGCACGGGACACTTGGATGTCCAAATATGGAGACAAGTTATGAATGTGGGCGGAACATTGATTGCAGGCCCTGCAAAAATAGGTTTAAGCGGAAAAGTAAGCGTACCTGGCGATAAATCCATGTCGCATCGGGCTGTGATGCTGGCGGCTTTGGCAGATGGAACGACTGAAATTCATGGTTTTTTGCCAGGTGAGGATTGTTTAGCAACAGCAGAGATGTTTGTTCAGATGGGTGTGACCATTGATTGGCTCAATGATGAAAAGACTTCTTTGCGTGTGCATGGTGTTGGTTTGCATGGTTTGAAAAAGCCTGCAACGATACTCGATGCTGGAAATTCAGGTACCTGTGTACGTTTGATGATGGGGGTGTTTGCAGGGCAAGATTTTGATGTGACGGTTACAGGTGATGCATCGTTGCAAGTGCGTCCTATGAAACGTGTGGCTGATCCTATTCGTGCGATGGGCGCAACGGTGAATGGTGAAGGTGATTTGTTGCCATTAACCATTCAAGGCGGAAAACTAAAAGCAATTCACCATGTTTCTAAGGTTGCCAGTGCGCAGGTGAAATCATGTGTGTTGTTGGCTGCATTGTACGCAGATGGTGAAACGACTGTATCTGAGCCGCGCCCAACACGGGACCATACTGAGCGTATGTTGCCACTATTTGGGCAGCCTGTAACTGTGGATGATAATGGGCTTATTCATTTGAACCCGACAGGCAAGCTGACTGCACCGAGCGTGCCTGTATATATTCCTGCTGATCCATCCTCGGCGGCATTTTTTGCTGTTGCTGCATCTTTAGTAAAAGATTCGGATATTACCTTAGGGCGCATTGGTATGAATCCATTGCGCAATGGTTGGAAGCGTATTTTAGCGGATATGCATGGTGCAATGGAGTTGCAGAATGAAGCACAGGTGGGCGAAGAGTCGGTGGCTGATATTCATGTAACATATAGAGGTTTGAATGGTGTGCAGGTGAACTCTGCTGATGTGCCAGATGCCATTGATGAGTTTCCTGTGTTATTTGCAGCGGCAAGTCTTGCCAATGGCACATTTGCATTGACTGAAGCAGAAGAGTTGCGTGTCAAAGAATCTGATCGTATTGCAGTGATGGCTGCGGCTTTGCAGGCGGCAGGCGTAAATTTTGTAGAGAAGGCTGATGGTGCAACCATTGTGGGTGGTTTGTTGCAAGGGGGCTGCATCGTTGATGCGCGTGGTGACCATAGGATTGCCATGGCGATGGCGGTGGCTGCACAATGTGCAGCGGCTGAAATTACCATTAAAAATGCAGTCGCGATTGCGACATCATTCCCTGACTTTGTGCCTTTGGCGCAATCGTTGGGTATGAATGTTCGTTGGAGTGATCAGTAAGTGGCTGGTTTATATTGGAAACCGATTGAGGGGTTGCAAGTTGCGATGGATGGACCTTCAGGTTCAGGTAAAGGCACAGTGGCAAGGCTTGTGGGTGAAGAGTTGGGTTTACCTGTATTGGATACAGGACTGTTGTATCGCTTTGCGGGTTGGCAAACTGCTGAGACAGATGTGGATATGATGGATGAGCAGACAGTGTTACAGGTCTTGCAGGCAGTGTTACCAAAGATGGATTGGCGTGCGGAAGGTATCTTTTTTGAAAGCAAAGATTGCACTTCCCTGCTACGTGGTGAGGATGTCGGCAGCTTGGCTTCGCAGGTGGCGCATTACCCTAAAGTGCGGGGATTGTTGCTTGATGTGCAACGTGATATAGCGTTGTCAGGATGTGTGATGGATGGTCGTGATATTGGTACGGTTGTGTTGCCCGATGCGCAGGCGAAGTTTTTTTTAACTGCCAGTCAGCGTGAGCGGGCACGGCGACGTTGGGCGCAGTTGCATGTGAAGGATAAGGAATTATCCATTGAGCAGGTGGCAGACGAATTGATGGCACGAGATGAGCGTGACGCAGGGCGTGATTGTGCACCGCTTGAGCGGGCGAAAGAGGCGATTCAAATTGATTCCACAATCATGCGTGTAGATGAGGTGGTGGATCGTATTTTGGCTGTTTTGGAGCGGCGTGATTTGATTCATGCTATCTGATGGGCGTTATTTGAGTTTTGAGAAATTTGTAGAATTTATTAATAGGTGGAAATAAGAGCCATGGTAGAAGAACGAGTTGTGGAAGAAGCTGCAGAGAAAAATGTGGAAGAGACTGTTGAGAATGCGATGATTTCAGAAGAAGACAATTTTGCAGCAATGTTTGAAGCATCGCTGCAAGATGAGCATAGCCTGAAAAAAGGCGAAAGCATTCGTGGTACTGTTGTCGCAGTCAATAATGAAAATGTCATTATGGATATAGGTACCAAAAATGAAGGAAGCATTGCAGTGACTGAGTTTGCATCCTTGGCAATAGATGTTCCTGCTGTTGGCGATGAAATTGAGGCTGTTGTTGTGTCTGCTGGCGGTTCTGTGCGTTTGTCTGTATTGGAAGGAAAACGCCGCGAACTATGGGCTTCTGTCGATGCTGCTGTAGCAGAAAACAAGACTGTGAAAGTAACCGTTACTTCAGAAGTAAAGGGTGGGTTTCGTGTGGATTTGGGCGGTTTGCAAGCATTTATGCCACGCTCCGAAGTGGATACCCATGCAGGCATGGGCGCGGAACAATTATTGGGCAATAGTTATGATGTGGCGATTTTAGAAGCGACGCATTATCCGGCCAATATTGTGGTATCTCGCAAACAGCCTTTGGCTGCTGTAGCTGCAGAAAAGCAGGCTGAATTTTTTAAAGAAGTAAGCCTCGGCGATAAAGTAACAGGTGAAGTCAAACGCTTGGCTGACTTTGGTGCCTTTGTTGACTTGGGTGGCGTGGATGCTTTATTGCATGTCTCGGACATGGCATGGCGACGGATTAATCATCCATCAGAAATGCTAAGTATTGGTCAGACTGTGACGGCAGAAGTGGTAAAATTGAATGCTGAAACAGGCAAAATTTCGATTTCCACCAAGAATTTACAGCAAGACCCATGGGAACATGTTGCGAACACCTATGAAGCTGGCATGCGTTTAACAGGGACTGTGCGCAAATTATTGGATTTTGGTGCGGTTGTGGAGTTGGAAGCAGGTGTTGAAGGTTTGATTCATCGCTCTGAAATGAGTTGGACGCGTCAGGATGTAAAACCAACAGAAGTATTGGCGGAAGGTGATGTGGTTGATGTTGCTGTATTGGAAATTGATACAGAGCAACGCCGTATCCGTTTGAGTTTGAAAGAGATCGCAGAAAATCCATGGCAGGCATGGATGACAGAGCATCCAGAAGGCTCCAAAGTAACAGGTAAAGTTCGCAATATTACAGATTTTGGTTTCTTTGTTGGTTTGGCAGAAGGTTTGGATGGTTTGGTGCATATTGGCAATTTATCGTGGACTGAAAGTGGTGAAGATGTGATAAAAACCTTCACCAAAGGTCAGGATGTTGAGTGTGTCGTATTGGGTGTGGATGTTGCCAAACAGCGTATTGGCTTGGGAATCAAACAGTTATCTGATGATCCATTTGAAATTTTTATTGCAGGTGTAAAACGTGGTGTGGCAGTGAAAGGTAAAGTGGTTGAGCTTGGCACTGGAGCAGTATGGGTTGAATTGGCAGAGCATGTTCGTGCACGCTTGGCATTGCGCGAAGTGCCAAGAGATTTGCCTGCGTTGAAAGAAGGTGATGAGGTTGAAGCTAAGGTGATTGATGTGAATCGCAAACGTCGTCAGGTTGATTTATCTATTCGACAGCTCTTGAATGATGAAGAGCGTGAGGCGGTGCGTCAGTATAGCCAATCCGTTAGTTCTGAAGAGACTCCATCTGCATTAGCATTGGAATTACAGCGTAAATTGTTGGGCAAAGGCTAATCATTACTTGCTGAATAGGTGTTGGATGGGCTAAAGTAAGATATTGTAGTGCAAACTTGAGTTTTTATGGTGCTTTGCTGAGTAGTGACTCAAGTTTAAGTGTGGGAGGTGATATGACCAAATCTGAATTGGTAGACATCGTTGCGGAAGCGCACGGTCAAATTACACGGCGTGAGGCTGAAGTTGTAGTAAATGAAGTCATTCATGCTATTTCAGGAGCTCTAAGTGAGGGTGAGCGTGTAGAATTACGGGGTTTTGGAAGTTTTACAGTGAAAAAACGGGATCCACGTGTAGGGCGCAATCCTAAAACAGGCGAGTCTGTACATGTGCCAGCTAAGGTAGTGCCGCATTTTAAACCAGGTAAAGAACTACGCGAACGGGTTGATGCCACAAGTTAAACGTATGACTACCATGTCTGTATTTCATTCGAGTCGAAAACATTGGCTTAATATTGCTGTTATTGCTTTGTTAACAGCATTCTTTATTACTTTTGCATTGTCGAATTTAGCATTGGTTCATGTGGCTTTACTGGGCGTGAGAAGTCAGCCTGTAGCACTTTATATACCAGTTTTCATCGCTTTCTTATTGGGTTTCTCGGGCGGTATGCTGTCATTAAGTTTTTCTCGACGTAAGCACAAACAAGAAATCTTGCAATTACGAGAAGAAAATAGTTTATTGCATCAAGAAGTAGAAAACCTTCGCAATATTCCTTTGCAGGATGATGTTTAATATCCTTTTTTATTTTCAGATAGTCGAACGATGACTGCAATACTGTTTGTATTATTCGTGGCAGGGCTGTTGTTTGTCTGGGTGTTGTTTTGGCGGCAATGGCAACACGATGATGAAGATGAGTCTGCAATTGTTGAGCATGATGAACGTGTTTCGCCATTGTTGCGTGGGATTAATTATCTATTAGCGGATGAGCCTGATCTTGCATTGCAAGAAATGGTGCAGGTAGCAAAGCTTAGGTCTGAAGCTGCTGATGTGTATATGGCGCTGGGTGAAATGTTTCGATCGCATGGAGAAATTGGACGTGCAGTACGTATTCACCAAAATATTCTAGCGCGTCCTGATGTATCTTCTGAGCTTTATTTGCAGGCACACTTTGCCTTAGCCAAAGATTTTCAAACAGGTGGTTTGTTGGATCGTGCACTGTACCATTATCAAAAAGTATTGGATGTGCGTTCTGATCATTTGGATGCGTTAATGGCATCATTACGCATACGCGAACAGAGCAGTGAATGGTTGAAAGCCGAAGAGTTATTATCACGAATCGAGCGATTGCAAGGAGATGAGGATGGTTTGCATCGTGCATATTTGTGGGGTGCGTTAGCGCAAGATGCTATGCAGAATAATGATTACCAAGTTGCACAGGAATATATAAATAATGCTTTGAGTTTAACAAAAAAGTGTGGGCATGCTTATATATTACTGGTGAACTTGGCACTTAAAAATAATGATACCGAACAGCTTCAGCACACGCTGGCTGCAATGCAAGCTGAGACACCAGATTATTTACATTTATTGATACCATTATTATTACAAAATAATGCTTGTAGTGATGAACTTATGCGCTACTGGAAGGAGCAGCATGACCATGAGTTGGCATTGTCTTGGATGGAAGGGCTTGCTAAAAAAGATGTATCTGCAGCGACTAGCTTGCGAGAAAAAATGTCCTTTGCTCCAACAGGTTTGCGCGAATCACTTCGTTTGGCAGCAATGGGTATGAATAGTGATGATTTTTTTGTAAGTCAGGCAAAGAAATGGCGTATGAGCATGAAACATTATGGCTGCACGCAGTGCGGTGTGCAGACGGTGGATATGCGTTGGCAGTGTCCGCAATGCCATCAGTGGGGAAGTATGTCTGCAATTACGGAAGATGATAAATGAACGAAAGGGGTATTGGCATATGAGTGAGAAAGATGTGAGGCAGCGTTTGATGGTAGCATTGGATATGCCAGATGCAGCGCAAGCATTACATATGCGCGACCAACTTGCCGAGCATGTAGGGTGGTTTAAAGTAGGTTTAAGGCTATTTGTAGCAGAAGGAGCGCCTTTGGTGAAAGAGCTGTTAGCATCACATAAAGTATTTTTAGATTTAAAGTTTCACGATATTCCCAATACAGTGGCGCAGGCGATTGAAAGTGCAGGGGCTTTGGGTGTGCAGATGGTGAATGTGCATGCAGCAGGTGGTTCTGAGATGTTAAAACGAGCTGTAGATGCTGCGTCAGCATTTCCTGATATGCAATTGATAGCTGTGACGGTCTTAACCAGTGATAATATGCCTGCTGAACAAGCTAAGACTGTGGCTGTTGAGCGTGCTTTATTGGCACGCGATGCTGGGCTGCATGGTGTGGTATGTAGTGTGCATGAAGTTGCAAGTATTAAAAAGGCTTGTGGTAATCACTTTGTAACGGTCACACCAGGAATTCGTTGGGGTAGTCAAGATACCCAAGATCAAAAACGCGTAGCTGATCCCGCTTTGGCGGTGCAACAAGGGACTGACTATTTGGTGGTGGGAAGGCCGATTATACAAGCCGCAGTACCTGCAGATGCCGCGGATGAGGCAGTAAGCATGATGTCAGCAACGATTGATTGAAGTGTCATTTTTTGTGATGTAGCCCTTGGCACATTTGGAGGTATAGCAAGGGCTTATTTAGTCCGCATGATTCATAAATATTGTCGCGCCCTTGGTTGCCTCTTTATTCGCAAAAAAATATTTCACCAATTGTTCGTAAGCACAGCTACGAACGCGCTCTTCAAAATCCGCTGCAAACAAAGCTTCTGCGCAATCATCACGACGATTTATGAACCATGCGGGTTAGAGTTGCAGTGATTCAATAGGAATTAGAGAGTACTGGTCTTTTTGAGAAAGAACTCCATTTTCATATCACCTAATTCAATAATGGCGCTATCTTCAAGGGTTGTAGGTTGGGCTGTAATACTTACACCATTTACCTTGGCTTTGGCTAAACCTTCCAAGTGTGTGATGTGGTAACCCGTAGGGCGACGCGTAATCACGGCGGATTGTTTGCCCACAGTGAAACCCTTGGCTTTAATGCGGCAAGACTCACCTTTTCCAAGGCTGGTCAATGATGATGTTAAATCAAAGCTTTTACCTGCTTGTGGACCAGTAATAATTTGTACAGCAGCCAGAGGCATGGTTGCTGCCGTTGGTTTACTATTGTTTAACAAAGCATCTTTTGCTTGTGGCGTAATGATCATGGTTTTATCCATATCATCATCTTCTTCTGGCTCACTTTGTACGGCGACAGGAGAATCTTCTACCTGAACATATGTTAGCGTATGTTTGCCAATTAGAATTGAATCACCATGTTTTAAGATATGTTTGGTAATCTGCTTGTTATCAACCAGTGTACCATTGGTGCTTCCAAGATCTTCAAGTATGACCTTGCTGCCAATCTTTAGAACGCGCGCATGATGACCACTCACTGCTAAGTTATCAATATGAATGGCATTTTCAGGTTTGCGACCAATGGATGTTTCTTCCGCTACTAGCGGGTATTCTGAGATAATCGAATCTTTAAATCGAAGAATGAGTTTGCTGCTCATAGGTTTGTATCCTCCATTATCATTACGAATCCTTAACCGCGTTTAAACAGGCGCGATAAAAGTCCCTGCTTACGATGAAATTGTTTCGGTGTCTTCATAAGAATAACCGAAATATTATCTGGTCCACCTGCATCATTGGCCAACTGAACCAAAGCTGTTGCCGAACTTTTAAGGTTTTTATAGTTGTCGATCAAGGTTAGGCGAATCGCCTCGTCGGGAACAACATCAGTCAAACCATCGGAGCACATTAAATAAAGGTCACCATCTTGTACAATATCTTCAACAATATCAGGTTCAACGCCTGGCTCAACCCCTAAAGCACGGGTGACTAAGTTTTTGATGGCAGAGTTGCGCGCATCATCTTCAGTTAACAGACCTCGACGGACTTGCTCTTGAATCAGGGAATGATCCTCTGTGACATGGGTTAAGTTATCACCACGTAAACGGTACATGCGTGAATCGCCAACATGGGCGGCAGTGACGCGATCAGTATAAAATATTGCCGCAACAATGGTTGTTCCCATGCCTGCACATTCCCGTTTTTGTTGAGCGGTCTCAAAAATAGCATCATTGGCAGTTGCAATGACTTCTTGTGCAAGCATTGATTCGCCTGTGAAGCCTGTATCCTCATCAAGTTTAGCCTCAGGCATGCTGGGAAGCCGAGCTTGTAGGCAGCGCGTTGTCACATCCACAGCCATGGCACTGGCAACTTCACCAGCATTATGACCGCCCATGCCATCAGCGAGCACAGCAAAACCAAGGTCGGGTGTTATACCAACATAATCCTCATTGTGGTCGCGTTTAATGCCCACATCTGTAAGTGCATGCATTTCTAATACGCTCATTATTTGACTCCCTTTGCAGCCATCTCATGGAGGCATTGGATAATTTCTTTGATTACGGCTGCACCGTTAGGAATACGCATTTCAGAATCTTTGGCTAACATATGATCCAATAATTTAGCAGTACGTTCGGTTATATTACTATTATGTTCGCGGATATCGGGGTGAGGTTCATTGGCAATTTGAAACATCAGTGTTGCCATGGAATCGCCACGAAATGGGCGAACGCCACATAACATTTCATACATCATCACACCCAATGAAAATAAGTCTGAACGTCCATCAACATGTTTGCCCGATAATTGCTCAGGTGACATATAGGAAGGGGTTCCTAGCACAACACCTGTTTTGGTTTTGCTGGATGCTGTAATACGGGCAATTCCAAAGTCGGTCACCTTTATACTTTTATCCTTTAATAACATGATATTAGCAGGTTTTATATCACGATGTACAACATTTTGTGATTGAGCATAATCCAAAGCTTCAGCCACTTTACCGCAAATCTTCATGGTTGCAGAGGCTGGGAATAACTTACCTTTCTTTGTGTAGGGGGAAAGGTCTGCGCCATCCAAAAATTCCATGGCAATATAAGCGAGGTCGTGTTCATCACCTGCATCAAATATGGTAACAATGTTGGGGTGGTTGAGCATGCCCGCAGTCTCTGCCTCACGGAAGAAACGCGTTTTAACTTCTTCCATTTCATCTGCTTCGAATTCTTGCGCTAAAGCCATGGTTTTGATCGCAACTACACGATTAATCTTAGGATCTTTACCAAGGTAGACTGTTCCCATAGCACCTTTACCAATTTCACGGACTATTTCATAACGTCCAAGAGTTGGTTTTGCACCGCCAGTAATCAGCAAATTGGAAATACCACCTGCTGTTGATGCGCCAAAAATCATGGTGTCACCAGCAGTCTTCATGCGTTCCATACGCACTTTGACATCTTTATAAGATGGTTCGTGTTCATGGATGTATTCGTATATGGTGGATGCTTTATTAAATTGGCGTTTGCGTTCAAAATCCAAAGCAAGATTATAAATACATTGTAAAATATCATCGTTAATCGGGCATTTGCGAAATTTATCGAAAGCCATGTCGAGCATGCCTTGGCTTTGGAATGACAAACCAAGCATTTTGTTTGTTTCTGCTGAATCCGAAGCACTTTGCCCTTGATTTTGGGCAGATAAAAAACGCTGATTGAGAAGTATAAAAATATGACCCGTAACGAGCAGCATAGCAGCACTCATGGTTTGAATCCATAATGTAGCGGTGCTTAAAAATAGAAAACTAATTGCCAACAGTGTGATAAATAAGATTGTTGATATGATAGCGCCTATGCTCATATTAACGCGAGGAAGCATTACCATAAGATAAATGCCGATAAGTATGAGAAGCGCAACTTCAACAAGTTTAGCCCAAGCTGGGCGACTATAAACCGATTCATCTAAGATGCTTTGCAAGACATGAGCCTGGAATTCGATACCTGACATATTGTCGTTTATGGGTGTGTTATATGTGCTAGTAATATTTTGATCAGCCAAACCTATTAAAACAATTTTACCCTCAAATACGGACTTCGGAACACGGTTTGAAATAACATCATAGAATGAATAGTGCTGAAAGGCAGGCATGTCATCATTGCCATGAAATGATGGGTATATGCGCATTTGTTTGTTTGAAATAATGTCCCGCGTGCCCAACTCAAGATTTGAGCCTAAGTTCATATGAATGTCGGAGATTGTCATATTGAGATCCCGTGCAGCTATTAGCAGTGCAAGAGAAGGTAAAAAAATGTTTTTATATTCAATCATCAATGGTGCAGAACGGGATATACCATCTGAATCTAGGCTGCTATTAAAAAAGCCAATGCCCGCAGCAGAGGATGCGAGATCAAGGAAAGGATACTCAAGTTCTCTGGCATGAACAGGGTTGAACGGCACATCTTTGCTTGATGTATTTTTTAGAGCGACGGCTTTTAGAAATGCAGGGATAGGTGTGTTTGCAGATGCTGACCTAGCGTTGCTATTAAATTGCATGGACATATAGACATTGCCAGTTTTTTTAACAGCAGAGGAGAGTAAATAATCACCATCCATCGCCCGTATTTGAGCCTCGATTTTTTTATTTTCTGCAGCATTACTATTTTTGCGTAAGAGTGCTGCCATTTGCATGCTGTTGGTGGATTTTCGTTTTTCAACAAAGGGAACGCCCAATCCAATCACGCGCGCATTATCATCGGACAACTTATTGATAATATTTGCAAATTCAGATCTTGACCATGGCCAGCCACCCATCCGTTGTATAGAGGTATTGTCAATGTCAATGATGACAATATGCTCGCTAGCAGGCAGGCGATTAGCATCCACTGCCATGTCATAAACCTTGAAATCTAAGGATTTTAAAGGGTTAAAGCTTGTGCTATAAGCAAGACCAAAAAGCAATGTTAGTAGCAGCCCAATAAACCAGTTGGATTTCCAAAAAGCTTGATTATTCAATGAGATTGCCCCCCCTTTCTCATGCACTATAGCATTTTAATAGCGTAAGTGCCAAACATAACATAGTTTGTACGTATTGTCAGGTAGACTCAAGCTTTGATATGATGTTGTTAAGAAAGATTATTTATTGACATCATGAGTATCGATTCGTACCGTTCGCGCCGTTCTTATTCCCCGATAGTTCAGTTGGTAGAACGGTGGACTGTTAATCCATATGTCGCAGGTTCGAGTCCTGCTCGGGGAGCCAGTTAAAAGCTAGCAATAGCAACAAATATTAAGCCTTCGAGAAATCGGAGGCTTTTTATTTTGTGGAATATGGGAGGATGATGGGAGCGTTCGTTTCAAACTCCTCTTTTAAAAACCCTCTTAATCGTCT
>Ga0114934_10002340_pt1 | contig 12121 bp, 12 predicted proteins | sample 4SBtaG_2_FD_99695 | JGI IMG/M metagenome (GOLD analysis project Ga0114934, IMG submission 99695) | Deep subsurface microbial communities from Kolumbo volcano to uncover new lineages of life (NeLLi) - 4SBTROV10_white metaG | ecosystem: Environmental > Aquatic > Marine > Volcanic ...
CATGATTATCGTAAAATTGATCATCCGAATTCAAAATTCCAATTACATCACCTGTAGCCAGTTTAATTCCTTTATTCATGGCATCATAAATACCCCCATCAGGTTCAGAAACTATTTTTGAAACCCGGTTGGGCATGGATTTGATAATTTCCAACGTATTATCGTTTGATGCACCATCGATAATAATATGCTCAATATCAGAATACAATTGATTTTTAACCGAGTAGATACAATCAGAGATTGTTGCAGAACTATTAAATGTCGCAGTAATAATCGATACTTTCATTGGATGAAATTAAAATATGATAACGTTATTTATAAACTACGGTCTCCAACTAAAAAATGTAGTAAAATAAACGTTTAAATAAAACACCAAAAGCCCATAAAAAATAATAATTAAGCGAGGAAGTTTTCGGCCTTTTATTGTATAAATTAGATTTGGGATGATAATAATTTCACTTACCATCAATGTACGACTAATACGAACAGCAATATTGGGAAACTGACTCAAGGCTATATATATAAATATTCCTATAGCATAGCATTTCAACAGAATATAAATATACTTGTTATGTTGTTTAATCTGTTTTGCAAAGTATGTAAAATAAATTAAAATTACCATTCTGGTAAAAATAAACATCCCAAATATATTGGTCGCCAATCTTATCGCCCTCGCTTTATTAACGTATGTCGCCATTTTTAGATTAATTATTCTAAAAGGTGTCAGATTTTCAAGAAAAGTCGACATGTGAATCGAACTAAAATGTATTAAATATGCTATAGGTATTAGACCGATGTACCAAATTTTATTGTATTTATTTGGTTTTAAAAACCATAAAAACAAAAATATTATTGATGAATAATGAAACAGCGTAGCTAATCCAATTAAAATTAGAAACTGTCTGAATTCTCGCTTATAAAGAGGGACTATTGACAATAAAATAATTGCTGTAGCAACTCCTGCCCTTATTTGTATCATTTCATGTAAAATAAAATAATTACTCACATAAATTACAAGAGAATAAAAATACAAATCAGGACTTGAAAGATTCTTGATTGAAAAAAGCTTAAGAGTTACACCCAACAATGCATAAATTAGAAAAAAGATAAGTGGATTTCCCTTATCAATTAAGTTAGATAATTTTACTATGTAATGAAAAGAAACTTCAATAAAATATGAAAAATAACCAGCTGTTTCTCTTTTATATAAACCTAGATAGGTTAAATAATCAGGCATGTTCTGCCCATCACGAAAACCCGCAACGCAGATTAGTATAATTCCCATCAAAAAAAATAACCTTGCTGATCTTTGAGGGGATACTATTTGATCACTAATTAGTGCAAAAATTGACGCAAGTACAAGAGCACTAAGGGTAATATTTACCATACTAATAAAAACATAAAATTGATCTTATTAAACCACCCGATCATAAGCATCAATATACGAGCCAGGTGTATGATTTAAAATATAGCTTCCTAAATGTTTAGAATATTCGTCCAATCGTAAGTGACTTTTAAAAACTGTTGCTTGCGAAAGGAGAAATTCACTGAGCGTCCTGTTCTCACCTGTTTTATCAGAACCGCTATAAAAATGGGATAATCCCACGCTTATTTTATTATCATTCCCAACTGATAGATATTTTAGCCATGATTGTTCTACTCCATATAAATGAATAATCTTATAGTTTAGATTAATAGCCAAGAATATGGCTGAATTTATAACGGTTTGCGAAGCTGGCATCCCAAGGTTATGCTTAAATAGCCAATTCTCTGCAAATTTGAAACCTGAAATTGGGGTCACGTTAAATTGGAAAAATAGCAAATTATTGTTATCTATTTCTTTAAAAAGTTTCGAATTTTTGAAATCAAAACCATATGGAATTAGAACAACCATAGGCCAAGATATTTCATTAAAGTTTTTAACTAATAAATTCATATTTTCACTTAAATCTTCTATGTTATTTGCAAATAAAAGTGGATCTTGCAGAAGATAAAATGAGGGTTTTAACCGATTAAAATATTCTGTATTGCAAAAAAAATTTACAGCAAAAATATTTCTATGTTTCAATGTACATAAGTTGTATATTAACACAGGATTCAGAGACGGACCATTACCCATTACAATACATTCATCATAAACAAGCACATGATCTCTTAATTTCTTAATTTTTTTATTAGAGGAAAAAGAACTAAAGAAAAGAACGCTTAAAAATGAAATTATAGTTTTTAATAATTTACTAATAAATGCATAGAACTGTTTAAATATCTCCTTCATCTCATAATTTTTTTAGATAGATGGTTTAGCCATCAATTTGAGGATTAGCAAGCTTATTTTATATATAAAAATAATACTTTACCGAAATTTTATATGCTTAAATATTACACTATATATCATCTGTTTTTTTTTGGCAGCTTCCAAAAATTATCAATTCTTTGAAAACTTGATAAATAAACAAATAGCCTTGAAAGATTCATGAAATTATTAGGGCCGAATAAAGAAAGCAATAGTTTCATAAAAATAAAAACAATATTTAACTTTTCAGAATTGTTTGTGAGGTTATTATATCCTAGTTGTATATACCTTTTATTTCTTTTTTGAAATAAATGATTTTTCTTTGCAAAATCAGCAACGACACCGCTACTATCAAATGGGTCATGTCCAACAGGCAATTTATTCATTATAAAAGCATAAGCTCTTCTCAATGTCGGCGAAATATAACGTCCATCAGACATGTAATCAAATGTATATGCCGTTTCGCTGGTTATACTGGTTAAATCTTTCAATTTACTGGCATATAGTAAACCTAATTCTGCAATAATCGAATCTGTATTTTGTCCTTTATTAAAGTTTCTGTACGATAATTTTTCTGGAGATTTTTTATTAAATGAACTAAAATGGAAAAAAACAAGCGGAAATTCATTATTGATTATATATTTTCCTTCATTGGTGACCGAGACACTCCTTTCTTCTAAATTCCAGAACGCCACATTTAAACCAGAATTATATGATACATGGATAAATGGGAAAAAACATAATGCAATACTTACCCATTTTTGATCAGTAAAAATACCAAACTGTGCATCATCAAAACCATCAGCTACACACCTTTCTGACCACCAGTTTAAAAATTCTTTGCTCTCATTAGAATTATTTGCAGCAAAAAACCCTAAATTATAAGGACCAAATCTCATCAACCTCGCATCGTCTATCAAACCGTTTATTTTTGGAATAAAATAATGAGGAGTAATTATTATTGAATACTTATCCAGTTGGTCAATTATTTGTCTTAAAGAATTAAAAACCATTACATCCGGATCAAAAAAAAGTACTTTACTACTGTGTTTCAGAAGTTTTAATGCTAAAAATGGTTTTAATGCAGTTGTTAATTCAATAACAGTGTATTTAAATGCCAAATTTTTAAAATTGGGTATTTTTTCATCCTCAATCCAATGAATATTACAATATTCCAGATTAACATTTAATCTTCTTTTTTTATCGAAAACAAAAACATCTGTTTTTATTCCGTTATGCAAAAAAACTGATTCGGCAAGAACCATTACCTTATTCAGATAGGCAACATTACATACCGTGAATATAGAAACATTTGTATTTTCTGACATATATAATATATTATTTATTATTAACATGACTGTTTAAGCCAACGTGTCTTTGATTTGAAAAAAATTTAAAACTTTCATAATTAAATACAACTACCTGTAGAAAATACCCAAAGGCTAAGCTGACAATACATCCAATAAAACCAAATAGTTTTGTAACAAATATGGCTAATGCAATATTAATTATTGATGCAACAACTGTAATGATTGAAATTTTCAAGGTTTTTCCATTAATGATTAATATGTTGAATCCAATTGATTTGAATGAGTAAAATAAAATTCCAATACAATAAATTAACAAAGCTAATAAACTGTAGTCATCTATTTCTTTATAAGACAAGAATTTATAAAAAACACCCATCGCAAAAACTAAGAGGAAAATTGGTATCACATTTAATAGAATATACTTAAAGTAATTAAAAATTGCCATTTTTGGGTTTTCTGAAAAACCTTTGTAAAAACGAGAAATATGACCATTATTTAAGGCATTTATAGCCATAGATGCAACACTTGATAATTGTGTAAAAATATTTAATATGCCGAGTTGACCAAGTGTTAAGAATGGCGAAATTAACACATTAAACCCATAACTAAATCCAACACCCCCAATTGTATTCAATGATAATGGAAGTGAAAATTTAATTATTTTAATTATGTCAAATTTAGCTGGAATTATAGTAAAAAAATTATCCTTTTCAGTTATAAGAATATAAATTAAAACAACAATACTTTGAAGTAAAAATAAATAAGGTAAAGAAATTAAAAATGAATCATTTTTGAACGTTAAAGCTATAATAAATATGAACAAGAATTGAATGACCTTATTAGTAATAAATAATATACCATATCTCTTGTTCGATTCTTTTCCGATATAATACGCTAAAACGACTCTTTGAAGGGCGATTAATGCTGATGCAATTATGATAACCAATGTTGCATAAAATGAAATCTTGAAGTATAAAAATTTTGTAATGTAATATGAAATAAAGCCCAGCACTGGTATTAAAATTAATGTTAATATTAACCAACTAATAAAACTTATTGCTAAGATACTTTTGCCATATTCTTTTTCTACAGTGAATTTGATAATTGTTGAATCTAATCCAAATGTAAAAATCGCAGCACCTAAGTTGAATAACGAAAAAAATAAAGCAAAATATCCATAACTATCTGATGTTAAAAAGAATGGAAGTGTAAGATTCAATAAAAAAGTAAATGTATTACCAGTAATATTGAAGAATAAAAATTCAATTCCTCTTTTGCGTGTATTAAAAATAATTTGAAATTTATTTTTTAACTCTTTATACAATTTCATTGTAATACATTTATTTCAGTTTTTATTCAAATTATTCATTCAATGTGGTTAATCCACTAATAATTTAAAAAATTAATAATTCTCCTTTTTCCCATTCTCTTACTGAAATAGTCTCAATAATTTCCTTCAAATAATTTGGATGCATCCCATTACCATGTCGAATTGAACGTATATTTTCCTTTGTAAACTTTTCACCAGCCTTAATATCTTCAACAATATAAAGAGACCGACCGAAGTCACACCCTTTAACCTGCTTAGGACGTAGCAAATAGTCCACCACACCAATAACTTTTTCGGCTTTTCTTACTGCTTTTTACAATTGCAATAAATTCTGCTTCACTCATAGAAAAAGAAGCATCAGGACCTCCAGTGGAGCGATCCAAAATAAAATGCTTTTCAATAATTCTGGCTCAAGGGAATGGCTACTATGGGAGCGGTGCTGCCCAGGGCACAGATCTGTCAACCCTGTTATTGCCCCAAACCGTTCGGGCATATCCTTGTCCATGATTATATTTGATTCCTCGATGGGTGCCGGATAACTTTATGTACTTTTTAATACAGCTATTTGTTTATTACCATCTTACGGGAGGCATTAATGGCACGCTTTATATCTTCATTGGTGGCGAATCCTGTGGTAATAATTACTGGTTTACCTTTCGAAGCCACATATTCTATCAGCGGCATATCTGTAATTTCAAAGGAAGCAATTTTATACGCCAGGGTATTTAAGTTTTCCAATAAATCCACTGCCGTCTATTCAAAAGGCGATAAAAAACATATCAAACCTTCTTCATGCACCACCCGAAACAATTCCTCATGCCATTCCCAGCGAGTATAAACACTTTGATACAATGAATAATAGTTTCGCCTATTCCAAATGAAGGCTGATTTTATGATAAAATCATCCTTGTTACAATCAATGGTCAATTTATCAACAGTATGTCTTTGCAATTTATTGCATATGCACCGACTCGTTTAGCCGCCTTAATATTAACTAAAGCAACTTGCAAACTCTATATGATAGGCAGAAAGTTCTGCTATTATGAAGGCTCCTGCATTGGAATCTTTTGATAAATATGTGATATTTTCATTTATCAAATTAATTGAAGCATTGGTTGAAAAACATACTTCCATTGGGATTTGGAAGTTTCACCACAGAAAACGAAGAGATAATTACTAATGGTATTATCAATTCACACCAATTTTGTAACAATTCTTTAATCTACAATCTTGTAGACTCTTCATTTTTTAAAATTCCATTAAGAATAAGTTTATCAATTATTGGTATCAATTCCTTTATTGACATTTTACTTTTCTCTGAAATTGATATTAAATCATTATAACCATCAGCAAGATTCAAAACCCACATCATTCCCTCTACGAAATTCCTTGTTTCCTTTTGCGACCCTAAAGTTGGATACAAACCACGTTTTCCAAGCTGTGGTTCACAATTTGGAATAGTATTTAAATATTTTTCGTTTCGCTCCAGCACTTCAATTATCTCCAAATATTTCAGCACAGAATTTTCCATTGCTTCAAATGATATAAAATCTTTATTATCGCCCGATGTATGATATTCTGGATATTTACCATACATTGTTCTCATAAGAGACCCTACTGGCAAATTAAATCCTGGAGAGCAATATTGCCTCTCATCACTTCCACTTGGAAAAAAATCAATAAGATTAAATTCTTTTTCTGTTTGTTTTAGAATCAGCTCTACTACTCTATCTGGTAACGCATTTCCTATTCGACTTTTTTTGTATGTAAAGGGGCCATTATCACCAATACATGTTATTACAAAACCGGCCTGTAGAAATTTTTTCCAGTGATTTCCTTTCTTAGATAAGCTATAAATACTACCTATGGTTTCTGGTACAAATAAAAATCGATATGTATATTTTAAGTTATTATAGTCTTTCAATTTTTTGTAAATAAAAGATGAAACCAATGGACCCGACAACTCATTATTTGCTAAAGATGGATGGCAAATGTATGTTGAAAATAATATTTCCTTTTCCGATTTACCTTTAATTATTGCTTCACCTATTGTCATTGAGCCATTTTCGTCAATATTAGAATCAATAAAAATCTCATATTTATCATTTTTATCAAGTTCCAAAAATTGATTGTATGAAATACAAAAACCCCATCTTCTTTTGTAATAAGATGTTAAATACGGAATCAGGTCTGGTTGTTCAGGTAATGTATATAAATGTGATTTTAACTCCTCATAGCTCAGGTTACCTTGAAAAGGTTCTGAATATCCAAGAATGTGCAAATTATTTTTTGAAAAGTCAACAATTTTTTCCCCTTTGCTATTTTTAATCCAGGCTTCATTTATGTTCCATTCAGGCGGAACACTCCAATCATAACATTGCGTACCACAGGGCACCTCGGTTATATTTAACTCAATTATTTCAGATAGAATCTTTAGAGTTTCTCTGTTGCCATTTCCTGTTAGACTTCGAGTTATCGGCCAAAGTTTGTCAAAATATTTTTCAAGTTCTTTTTTCATAATAGACTTCTTTATTTTTCAAAATCTGTAATTAAAAATGGCCTACCGAGCTTATTTAATAAAGGCTTTATCCATATTTTACTTTCATTATTTAAAAAATATAAAGGGTCCCGCTTAATTCTCTCCATCCAAAATTCAACCAATTCATCAATTCGAATAATTTTAATTTTTGTTGCTTGATCACTAAAATATTGAATTAAATTATTCTTATTTAAATCATTTTCCAATCTTACCCAATCATATTCCAAAATCCTACCCATAGGTCTAACGTGTAATTTTAAGATCACTCTTTTACTAATTCCATTGGAAACAACCTCTCCCTCAAAAAATTTATCATATCTGTAATACAATAATTTTGAAATGCGTTCAACATAATGTATTAATGTAGTAGAGGAAAAAGCTGCTCCATAATATAGTATCAAGGAATTTGTTTTGTGTAAAAAACCAAAAATCGAGTTCTCATCGAAAGGATCAATCTCATTTTGATAACGTATTTCTGGAAAAAAACCAATCCCGGATACCGAAAAAATAGGAACTGGGGTTTGCCATTGAGCATAACTCTTCCGGAAATACTCATTAATAACACCAACCTTTGAAGGCGTATTTGCAACATCAAATATTCTTGTTTTTGGGAAATCATAATTAAAAGTTGGCATATAAATATCTTTACCAAATCCAATTAGCAACTTACAATGGGCATCAAGCAATCCTTCATCAGGAGCCAATTGCAATTTAAATCCACGAAGCAAATCAGAATGCACTAAAATTTTGCCTGCATTAGAGTTTTCAATGGCATATTTAATGTGATTGTATAAAGCATTCATATTTAGTGATTCAATAGTTTATTTAAAACTTTTTCAATATCACTTAATGATCTCATTTCAGCAATATCTTCTGGTTCAATCGATACATTAAATTCAGCTTCAATCTCCACTATTAGATTAAGATGGTTTAGAGAATCCCATTTCTCACAACTACTAGTTGAAATTTCATCAGATATATCCGAAAGACCAAAAGTCCGTTTTATTAGATATTTTATTTTTTCTTTCATGTCAAATTTCAATTATTTTATAATATGGTTTTATTTCATATTTATTATGTTTCGTCAAATCCATAATGTAATTCTTAGCTCCGGGAATAATACTCGAATCATCACTTGCTATTTCAAAACCCAATTTCTCATAAAAGTTTCTGACTTGCTCATTTTTTGCAGTAGGCAAATATGATGCAGATATAGTTTTGTATCCTTCATGTTTTAACTTGTTAAGTACAGAATAAACAAATGCTTCTTCAATGCCCTTTCCCAGAATACGACAACTTAAAAGTAACGAATCAATTGTGGCTGATTTAGTTAGTCTATTCAATAAGATAATAATTACTCCTGTAATGCCGTTATCCCCAAACTTATCTTTTACGCTAATACAGTATATCGTATTACCCTGTTCAATGAAATTTTTAATATCTGCTTCGGTATATCTTTTAGTTGTAAGGTTAAATTGATTTGTTTTTTGAGTCATTTGAGTAACTCTAGGAATAGTAGAGGAATTCACTTTTTGTAAATGTATTTCCATTTCTAAACTTAATAAGTATTCTTTAAAATCAGTAAAACCCTTCTGAAAATTCATTCGATCTATATTGGCTCTATACTGCAATGTCTTAGACTTATCTTCTTCGGTCAAAGAGTAAATTCTAAAATAGGACTCAATCAACTCTTTTGTAAAATTTGGAATCATATAGGGCTGTGTAGGAAAATCGGGGGTTTCAATCATTGGGAAAAACTGCTTGATCAACTCTCTTTCTGTTGGATTATCATCAATAAAGACTACACTATCAAAACCAATATTTAATTCACCCACTAACTCTTTAATATTCTCAGCTTTATTATTCCAATTGATACGATAAGCAGATAGATGTTCCTTTTTTATTAAAATTTTAGGATTTTTTTCCCAAGCTTCCAGAACATCTGCTTCATTATTTTTACTACACGCAGCTAAGATAACACCTGTTTTAGTTAATTCTATAAGCGCTTTTTGAAATTCTAAAAAAGCATTTCCAGGATAATCTTCACCTATCTGTATGCCATATATACCATCTTCCCCTAAAACTCCTCCCCATAATGTATTGTCTAAATCAACAATAATACATTTTTTCCTCTTAAATTGTATTGCTTTCGTTTGACCGCTAAACCAACTTTTAAAGTCAATACTTAATTTAGGGTTTAATTGCATTTTAGAGAGGAAGTAAAACTTCCAATCAATTAAATGGCTACTTGGATATCTGGTTGTGAAATTGGAAAAATCCAATATCTTTATATTTTTATTTTGCTCTGCCAGGTCTATGATGTTTAAATTATATTCTGCAATAGCTTTTGCTACTTTATAATCACCTGTTATTAAACGAGTACTATAAAGCTCATTCAAGGTGAAAACATAAAAATCCTTGTTGTGTGCCATTTGATTGAAAACGAAAAGTAAATTTTTAAAAAAAGAAGCAATTTCTTCAACCAATACTTTTACATCTAGCTTAAAGGGAAGCATATAAAACCAAATATACGAATCTGCGTCTTCAGGTATAAAAGATATGTCGCCGTACCCTGAATAAGAAACTTCATTCTCTATGAAAAAAGGTTCTATTGTACTATTCCTAAAAATAAAATATTTCATTTTTAATTTATTTTGATTGAACAAGTTCTATTAAGCCAATATCTTTATTATATAAAAAGCAAATCTTCCTACTTTCCAGAGCAACTGCATTCACTGATTTCGACAGAGCCACAAACTTTATTTTTTTTAGGCTTTTAATAGCTTCATCAACATCATCTACTTCATAACAAAAATGATATGGAGATACTCCAACCTTTTGAATAATCTTAGCTACTGGAGATAAATCAGAAATTGGTTCTATTAATTCGATACTTGGGAAACCCTCTTTACGGATGAAACAAATATTCACATTCTGAATTGGGTCAAAAATTATTTCTGAAATTTTAAAGTCAATGTCTAAATAATATTTTGATGTCTGAGCAATTGAATGTGTCGCTACTCCAATATGATGAAATTTAAATTTTGACAACATAAGTAATTATTTTGTTGTATCTCTATATCAGAAATATATGTACCTCAAGTTTCGCAGTTTCAAAAGTACGAAAAAAAATAGTCATTTCGGAATCAAGATTTATGATGTTACTTTATGGTAAAGCCTGTAGTATCAATATTCTGGGACAAGTCATTCCAAAATAAACATTTATGCTGCTCTTTGGAAACTGTTTTTCGGTGAAATGAATAGTCGTCGTATCTTTTCAAATGCTTGTTCATCATGGATTATTTTTTCAATGATTTCCTCTTCAACCTGTTCAAAAAGCTCGGTAATAATATCCAGAATAGCAATGAGCAAGGCAACTAATCTTTCTTGTAACCTTGATTCAATCACCTCTGCTTTCGTGTTCTTAAAGAGTTTTCCCAGACTTTCATATTTGTCCATTCTGTTACGCAGTGATAGAAAAATGTATTGTATAATCACTATTGTGCTATCAGCAATTTGTGCATCAAAATCGTTGCTCTGGTTTTTACCTAACCCTAGCATCTGTTTGCTTTCCTTGAAAAATACTTCTATGGTCCAACGTATTTGATAAATTTCCTCTGTTTCATTAAAGCTAAGTTTTAAATCGGTGCTGAGGATTGTTTTCCAATTCCCTCTTTTCCCTCGCCTTGTAAAACACAAGGCAACCTTCTGCCCATTCCAGTTAACAACTGTTTTGATGTAATGCAGATGGAACCGCCTGCTCCGTTTTATCTGCTTTTTGTTAAGCTGTCTTATTTCTTTGTAAGTCATTTTCTTATTGCGATAGGTAAACAGGGTTTTGGCTTTTTGCGATAGGTAAACAGAGTTTTGGCTTTTGTAAACATGCCTAAAAATTTCAATTGGTTTTTTAATGCTCTTTTCCACTATTTCCCAACAGGTAAACCAACTGTCCGTTAATACATAATCGGCCCTTACGCAGCTTTCTACGGCATGTTTTATCATTTTTACAACGGAGGCTATTTTCGTTATGTCAAGTTCCTTTTTCCGTTCGGCCCCAAAAATGTTTTTACCCCTTTTTGCTTTGCTTTCTGTAAACACTTTTTTGATCAATTAAAGAAAAACTTATCAGTATTTTAATGAGCAACAATGAAGAAATACCTTTTTGTTTTACCTGTGAAAAGACAATATGTTACGTGCCAATCTATAAAACGTCAACAGGCTTTGTAAAAAATTCCAGCTTTTTGTGTGTGTGCGAAACTACAAAAGTCTTTTTTAATTCTGAAATGTTTTTAATATCTTTGTCTTGTAGCATTTTGTTTTATTTTGAAATATGCGTCTAAGATACTAAATATTAGTATAATATATAAACTAAATGCTACTTTTTTTATCTTTTTTTTGTAGGAATTTCAGTTATTTCATTCCTGCGAAACTTGAGTCTTTTAATCTATAAAAAGTCAAAACTTAACGGCGTCCCTTTCTCCAAATCAATTTTTGCCTTTTGCCCCAAAATCACTTTCAAATACTTTGGATGCAACCCATACCCCGGCCGGATTGACCTTACGTTTTCTTCGGTAAAAGTTTCACCTGCTTTAATATCCTTTACTACAAACAGCGAACGGGCAAATTTGCGACTGGCTTTTACCTTTTCG
>Ga0114934_10002341_pt1 | contig 12119 bp, 9 predicted proteins | sample 4SBtaG_2_FD_99695 | JGI IMG/M metagenome (GOLD analysis project Ga0114934, IMG submission 99695) | Deep subsurface microbial communities from Kolumbo volcano to uncover new lineages of life (NeLLi) - 4SBTROV10_white metaG | ecosystem: Environmental > Aquatic > Marine > Volcanic ...
ATAATTCAAATTTTTAAATAAATGGCTTAACTGCGTAAAAAAATGCCGGGCCTGCTCTCTGTCACTGAATTCATAATCATGTTCCACTATTTTTGTCAGCAGGGCAAAATTTTCATGTTGGCGAGCAAGCGGTACGGCCACATCAACAGCGTCAAACGCATCCTGTTGCAAATAAACAGTATCGACAAACTGCGCTTTAAGGTACACCACAAAATCATCCAAGGTAATGCCTTCCTCACCGGCAACCTGAATCATCTGCAACACCGCATCGCCTTGTTTCAATAATTGTATAACGCGTTGCACCATTTCAGTCCATTCCGGCTGCAAGTTTTGCGCATACCAATCATGCAACTGCTCAAGATAACGCGACCATGAAATCAGTGGGTCGACAGCGGGATAAAAATGTTTGTAAGCGCGATCCGCACTCAATCCCAAAAATGTTTTGACCGTACTCAAGGTAGCCTGAGTCACAGGCTCCTCAAAATTACCACCGGCCGGTGAAACCGTACCGATTATCGTTAATGAGCCACTGTTTTCCGGCGATATTTCGATAACACCCGCCCGCTCATAAACCGTTTTTATGGCCGAGTCCAGATACGCCGGAAAAGCCTCCTCGCCCGGGATTTCTTCCAACCGCCCGGAGGTTTCCCGCATCGCTTGTGCCCAACGCGAAGTCGAGTCGGCAATCAACAGGGTATGCAGACCCATTTGCCGGTAATATTCAGCCAACGTTATGCCGGTGTAAATTGATGCTTCACGCGCGGCAACAGGCATCGATGATGTGTTACAGATAATGATGGTACGCTCCATCAACGACCCCGATGAATTCGGATCGCTAAGCTGCGGGAAAGTATTGATCGTTTCCACTACTTCACCGGCTCTTTCGCCACAGGCCACCACGATCACGACATCAACATCGGAATTTTTAGCCAGCAAATTCTGTAAAATGGTTTTGCCGGCACCAAACGGCCCCGGAATACAACCGGTGCCACCCCGGGCAATCGGAAAAAAGGTATCAATGATACGTAATTGCGTCATTAAAGGCTGCTGTGGATAGCATCGTCTAGCCAAATTGCGTTTCAGCAAATGGCGTGGCAACGGGATTCTGACCGGCCAATCTTGCTTCAGCGTGATATTTTGCAACTCACCGTTAGCGTGCTTAATTTGTGCAACGGCTTCATCAATCGTAACATTACCTTCCTGAATCCAACATAGTTCCACGTCGCCGCGTAAATCAAACGGCAGCATTATTTTATGATTAAAGCGATTTTCCACCACGGAACCTATAACGCTACCGGCCCGTAACCGCGTGTTACTGCGAACACAAGGGGTAAATGCCCATTTTTTATTTCGATCCAAAGCGGGTACATCAACGCCTTTAGGCAAAAAATAACCATATTGGCTGGCGATAACATCCAAAGGATTCTGCAAGCCATCATAGACTTGGCCTAACAACCCTGGCCCGAGTTCAACCGACAGCATTTCATGGCTTTGTACAACCGGGTCACCGACACCCACACCGCTTGTCGATTCATAAACCTGAGCATCTGCTGTATCGGCTTTAATTCGGAGGACTTCCGCTTTCAGATATGGTTGATAATCTACCTCCTGTTTACGCTGCGGCAAAATATAAACCACTTCGTTTTTCATCAAGGCAGCATGCTTTGCATCACGCATGCGAATGGAAACGATATCGTCCTGAACCGCAATGACCTCGGCTGAAAACGCTGCTTGTTTCTGCATCAGACTGCCTCCTCAACCTGACGCTGCATAATCTCAACAAAGCGTTGCCGGGCTGTTTGTCCATGCTGCTGATTCCAGCGATTCACCAGATCCCAGCGTAATACATAAACGACAACCGCTTCAAAATCAAAATAATGCCCCTGACTTTGTTGCGCATAATAGCGCCAGATCAATTTCAGCAAATATTTCTCCAATGCCAGATAAGATTCTTGTTGAATCAAGGCATCGATGTCATTGATCCATGGAAATCGATAGCGCAAGCCGAAATCCGGCAGCTGCCAGTTTCTGAGGATGTCACGGGCAAAAGGCGTCATTGCCAGCATTTGCATACTAACCTGCTGTTGCGGCTGATGATGTTTTTGACGCATGGCGGCAACCAGTGTCCGTAATTGCAATCGCCAAAGGATAATCGCTTTTAAATAACAGTTATCAATTTGTTGCAATCCCGCCTGCGCATGCTGTAGAAATTCAGCATCTGTTTCCTCAACGGACTCTGACCAATATAAAATACTTTGAATCCGGTTTAAATCGGCTGCATGTTCAGGGCTTAACCAGGCCAAACGTTTTTGCAGTTGAATCGCCGAAACAGGTGGATAACGGGTTGCCAAAAAATCAGCCGAATGTGGCGGCAGACTGGCCATTAACATGACATAGCGATTTTTGCCGCCATTCATTTAACAATACCCTGTAATAATGCCCGAAAACGCGGCTGCAAATGAGCCAATAACAAATCACTCACCGTCTGCTCAGTAAAATCAATACTGATCTCCTCATCCACCAACTGAATCACGATGCCGGACTTAAGACTCGGATCCACTTCAATCGTAACGCCTCTACGCAGCATCTGTTCGGCAAAGTCGGATGTCAAATGCGATAACGCACCTTGGCTCAATTCTTCGGGATGCTGTTTCAATTCCTCAACGCCCATCACCGTTTCAGGCAAATGAAAGACTAATTTTTGCCGCTCATCCAATGCCATTTTCTCCCGAACCGTCCCTGCCAGCGACTGCAATAATTGCTGCAGCACATTTTTATTCGCCATTTTCTGATTCACGGTGCGGGCAACTTCCTGACTGAAACTGTTTAGCAACGTATCGCGTAATTTTATTACCGCATCGCGCGCCGCCAGTTTCAAGGCATCTTCACCGGCTTTCCGAATCGCCTCTGCATCTTCATGTGTTTGTTTTAGAATTTCCTCACTTTCACGCTCGGCTTGTTGCACAAGCCAGTCTGCACGTGCCTGAGCCTCGTCGATAATTTTTTTAGCTTCAGCCTGGCCTGCTTCAACACCTTCATTTCTGAGTCGTTCAATCAATTGCTCAACGCCAGAGGAAACCAGTGTTTTATGTGTTTTTTTCATACCGCGCCCTGTGGAATGCCTGCACTGACAACCAATGCAAAAATAAAGGCAAAAACCGCAAACCCCTCAACAATCGCCGCCGGCGCAATCGAAACACCGAAAATTTCCGGTTTCGCCTTTGCGGCGCTAATTGCCGAGGCACAACACCGACCTTGATAAATCGCACTGATCATCAACGCCAGACCCGATAATAAACCAATGGCAAAAATAGCCGGTGCATTATCGGGATTGATGGCACGTTGCAAGGTAAACATGATCACAATGCCGTAAATAACCTGAGAAGAAGGCATCGCAGAAACTCCCACTAATCGACCATGCCCTGTTTCTGAATCAAGAAGTGCACCGATTGCCGCTTGCCCTGCGGTTGCACAACCGATGGTACTGCCAATAGCCCCTAATGCCATCGGCGCATACAGACCGCTCCAACCCAACAATACAATAATAAAATCAACCATGGCTTACTTCCTCCCGACAAGCAAAAACTTTAAACGGATAGCCTTCATCTGACAGGCTCCAATGAAAAAACTCAATAAAATTAAGACGTAAACCATGCACTACACCGCTCATTAAACATAACACCAAATTCAGCAGGTGCCCTGCCAATAGAATCAACAAGCTCAAAAACAACCCTATCCCAGGCATAGCGTGGTAAACGCTACCGGCCAGATGATTAAATGTCAACGCTAAAGAAGCACTTGCGAGACCGAGTGCAAACAGGCGTAAATAACTCAAGGCATCACCAAAAATCTGCGATACCGCAGCCATGTTTTTTACGCCCTCCACTAGGCGCCAGAATAAATCTTGTGGACGGGAAAGTGAGCGCGAACTGCTGAAACATAAAACCAATGCTAATCCTGTCACAATACCGATTCGACTTACGGTCATCATTGTGCCGACCTGTCCAAACTCAAGCCATGCCAGAAACCCTGCCGCCGCCAACACGGCCCAGCCTATAGATGCCAACGAACATGCCGTTTTTCGATATTGCCAGGCTTTAATCAAATTAGCCAGTATCAGGTGCGCAACACCCACGGCAATCGACAATCGCATCATTTGATCAAAATCAGTTAAATCGACTATCGCGGCTTTCGCTAATATTGATTCAGGTGGCAATGGAATCGCGAAATAACTGCCGGTCAGCATGCCCCAAAGCAATGAGAACAGCACGATAACCAGCGCGAGAATGCGCATTCTTCGTCCCTTTTCAGTTTGAGCTGCGCGTTTCCATTTCAGCAGTAAAATCACCCCCAGCACACTGGCATAGCCAGCATCGGACAAAATCATGGCAAAAAATGTGGCAAACGAGAAAAACACGATACCGGAGGGATCCCATTCGCGGTATCCCGGTATTTGATAAAATCGAATCAAGTCTTCACCGGCGGCTATCCATTCCGGATTTTTCAATAAGGTTGGCGGCGTGTCCTGCGGCACTGGTGCTTCAAATAAAAGCGCCAGTCGCTGCATTTGAGCAAAGCGCATCATTTCGGCTTCGGCATTGATGGGCAGCCATGCCTGAATAATAAACAAATCCTGCGTATCCAGCGCCATCAATATCGCTTGTTTAAGATCAAGCTGATCTTGATATTTGAGCAGGCTAAAAGAAATTAACGTCATCCAACGCGTTAAGGATTCACGCTGTGCCTGCAAGTCTTCAAGTTCCAGCGTGATGCGTAAAGCCTGTTTTCGAAGCGTGGATAAAGGCACAGAACCGGTGTGGGATCGCGCAACGGGCATCGCATTACGGGCCGGCTCTTTGGTCGACAAAACCACCACATAGCAATGAATATTGTCCACATGGACGACTTGCCAAACCAAGTTCTTGGTTATTTTTTTCAGCAAATGCCGTGGCACACGATAAAACCATAAGCGAATACCCTTCAAAGCTTCTAATGGCGGCAATTTAAAATCACCCCAGGGTTCAAGATGCTTGATCTTAAGCTGAATCTCTTCTAATTGTTCCGATAATTGTCTTACTTTTTCTTTAATATCCAGTATTTGAGTTATGGTCTTATCCAGATCGAAATCATCCATATCATCGATTTGCGGCCGTTTTCGAGGACATTGATTCAGGTATTTCAACGCCGTCAATACATCACGATTCTGTTGCCGCAATTCGCCCTGACTTTTAGCCGCTTGTGGATTCAAAGCAATCAAATGTGCCTGTCCTAATTGCTGCAATTTTTTCAGCACCGCCTGTTTCTCTTTTCCAAGACCTGTAATGGTGACTTTTTTCAAACGAACGATGGCCATTAACCCGCTCTTTTTTGCTTAGTGATTTTTGAACGAATAACCGCAGCGCGCTCATTATCTGACAAATAAATTCGTATTTTTCGAATATTCTCCAGCGTCTGTGGAATCAGAACCTTATCGAATAAATTCACCCGTTGCGTAACCTTTCTGAGTGCTTGTTGCAGAATATCCAGGCGCTGCTGTTCGATCGATAATTGAATGTTCAGCCTCAGCGCCTGCTGCATTTTACGGATATAGCCATCCACCCAATGCGGCCTGCAAAAATAAGAATACTGCACAGCTTCAAATTCAACCGTTTCCAACACCGGCAAGCGAATACCGACACTATTTTTCTCAGTGGTTTCGATACGCCGAATTTTAACCAGGCTTTCCACTTCAATCCGCGAATCAGCCAACATGGGCAGTTCGGTTTCAACCCAGTCCAGACATAATTCCAGCTGCTTTTGGGTATCAGACAAGCGCACCTGAGCCTTGGCACGTTCTTGTAATAATTGTTGTCGTTTTAAATCCAATGAAGGCAAAAACTGCCGATACCGCTTCAACAAGCGTATTTGCTGATGCAAGGCCGCTTTGTTAAAGGTTAATCGACGCATATCAGCCCCCCGCTTCCATGGCTTGATCCGTATTCCGGCCCGGGAAATATTTATCAATCAATGCTTGTTTCATCAGCAGCTCTTCGGCTTCAAAACACTCGGCCAATGTTTGCCAGCATAAATCCAGTGCATCCTCCAATGGAATCGAAACCGTAATAACCATAAATCGTTGTCGAAATAATTGGCCAAATTTTAACAATCGCAGATCAAAGTCCGACAAATCAAAGGCCATTGCCTGTTTTTGTTCAGCCTCAACCGCCGAAGAATAAAAGCGGATCATCGTGTTCATAATCTGGCTGTGATCTTCCCGTGTCACCTTGCCGATAACATGCTGTTTCAAGCGCGACAAGGAACCGAAAGGATCGATCATATTGTCATGCAAATAAAACTGTCCTTCGGTGATATAGCCGGTATTATCCGGCACTGGGTGGGTCACATCATTGCCAGGCATGGTGGTGACTGTCAAAATCGTCACCGAGCCAGCCCCTTGATAATCACAGGCTTTTTCATAACGCCTGGCCAGTTGCGAATACAAATCACCCATATAACCCCGGTTCGAGGGCACATGCTCCATAGCGATACCGACTTCTTTCATGGCATCGGCATAGGCGGTCATATCGGTCATTAAAACCAAGACTCTTTTGCCCTCTTCCACCGCAAAACGCTCGGCCACAGTCAACGCCATATCCGGCACCAGCAGGCGCTCGACAATCGGATCGGAAGCCAAGTTAGTGAACATGACAGTACGGGCAAATACCCCGGCCTGCTCAAACTGATGGCGAAAAAAATGAAAATCATCATAAATCAACCCTAAGCCCGCAAAAACCACAATATCGGCATCCGCTTGAATTGCAATACGGGCCAAAAAAGGGTTGTATGGTTCGCCGGAAATGGAAAATATGGGAATTTTCTGACTTTCAACCAGACAATTGAAAACGTCGATCATCGGTATATTGGTCCGAATCATATTTGATGCCAACAGCCGCTTAACCGGATTCACTGTCACGGATTCAATCGATACTTTAGGGTCGGGAGCCAGCGATGAACCACCATCCATCGGCTCACCGACCCCATTAAAAATCCGCCCTAAAATATTAACCGAATAGGTCACCTGCATGGAATGACCTAAAAACAGGATGGAAGCCTGAGTTGAAAGCCCTTGGGTTCCGGAAAAAACCTGTAGAGAGACTTCATCGTCAGTAATCTTGATCACTTGCGCCAATGAAAAATAGTCGCCCTCATCCTCCACCCGTGCTAGATCGCCAAAACAAGGCGCAATATCCTTTAATTGAGCGATATTGGCAATTTTCACTTTCATGATATTACCAATAATCGCTTCAATGCGCTGATGCCGGATCATGTTGTGAATCATGCGTCCTCCGCCTGGATGATTAGCCCAACTATTTCATGACTGTTCTCACCTTATTCTCCACCTGTTGATTATGTTCTTCAAGATAATGTTGACTTTGCATCTCAATTAACCGGGACACCGTCCGCTGAAATTCGAAAACACCCTCACCTGCGGTATAAATTTCGGCGGCTTTAACCTCACAGCTGCAAATCAATAAGCACTTGTTTTCATACAAAATATCGATTAATACACTCAACCGCCGCGCCGCGTCAAAGTCATCGGCCGAAAGTTTTGGCATAGCCTCTAAAATGACTGTATCAAACTGCCCGACAAGCGCTAAAAAATCACCACTGCCTAAAGATTCACGGCATAATTGCGAAAAAGTTGCCCATAAAACCCGCCGTCGCCAGGCTTCAACCTGAATCTTTCGGCCCGATATTTGTACGATGTGCGCCTCAACCGCACCCCCATCGCTTAATTGATGATAATATTGCTGGAGACAGACTTTGCTATCCGGCCTTAGTGGATAAATAAAACGCGACTGTTCTGAAGCGACGCCTTGCAGTCGATAATCCTGTTTCGCCGTTAATTCCACCACATCAACCTTGGCCAACAACTTATTTGCAAAACGCAAAAACTGTTCGCGTAACAGCCCCCCTTGATATAAGTCAGCGGGATGTCGATTGGATGTCATCACGATACAAACGCCTTGATCAAACAGACTTTGAAACAAACGTTCCATAATCATAGCGTCGGCAATATCGGTGACATGAAACTCATCAAAACACAATAAACGCGCAGACTGGCTAATCTCTTCTGCCATGGCCCACATCACGTTGCCCTGTTGCGTCCAGTTATGAACAAACTGATGAACTTCCTGCATAAAGGTATGAAAATGAATCCGCCGTTTACGGGAAATCGGACAGGCGTGATAAAACATATCCATCAACATGGATTTGCCCCGCCCTACCTCGCCATAGACATATAAATGCCGGACACTCTGAGATGATTGCCACCCGAGCAAGCGCTTTCTCCACACGGACTCTGTGACGAACTGATCGAGAATGCTTTGCAGATGCTGAACAACATTAACCTGCGCCGGGTCAAAAACCAGTCCTTGATCTTCAACCTGTTGTTCATAATATTGGACTAAATTGACCGGGTGTGACTTTACAGCAGGAGGTTTTGACATTTTTGTGGGAATAGATGAGATGTCAGGACAATATTCAGCATATCCTCTCAATAACGCCTTCTACCCTTGGGATAAAACCAGGATGAGGGGCGTTCTAAATAGTTACCGTTCAACGTAAACTTTATGACTTCAGTATTTAAGCGATTTTATGATCGAGTTGACGATTGATTGCTGCAATTCGCCCTCCATTTTCCACCCGGTTACGGCCTTTTTTCTTGGCCTCATACAATGCCATATCCGCTTGTTTTATTAACGCCTCAGCAATGTCTGACGAGGGACAGGAAAATGCGCTATCGGGTTGATAAGACGCCGAACCAATCGAAATGGTAACCGGTATATCATCACCATTATAATTTAATTGTAACTGACTGACAGCCGAACGGATGCGCTCGGAAATCTCATCGGCCTTTTCCTTATCGATATTGGATAACAAAGCGACAAATTCTTCCCCGCCATAACGCGCTAAGACATCATTGCTACGTAATTGTTTCTTAATAGCTCCAGCGACTTCGGTCAACACATAGTCACCGGCCTGATGCCCAAAAACATCATTCACCTTTTTGAAAAAATCAATATCCAGAAACAAACAGGTTAAGGGTTGATTATTGCGGTTACTGCGTTCCAATTCTTCATCGATACGCTGCTCCCAGAAAAAACGATTATTGACACCGGTCAACGTATCAATCAACGTGGTACGACGCATGGTTTCAAAATTTAGATTATTTTCCAGACAAATGCTGATAACCGAAATCATATGTTCGATAAAATCTGTTGCCATACTCATCGAGAACCGATCTGGCTTTAAACTGCCCAGATTAAGCGAACCTAATATCCTGCCGCGGCGATTGAGTGGCAAAACAGCCACAGATTCCGGCTTTTCCTGTTCCAGAAAAAAATGATCGCATAATTCTGGCACATAAGCCCCCAAATAAGGACGCACCATGACACCTAAGCGATCATAAAAGAAATCTTTCTCGCTCAGTAGAATCAGGCCTTGCCGGTTTTGATAATCGTAACGATCTTCGACCAGATAACGACTAATTTCATTATTTTCATCAATCAGACAGAAGCTGACATAATCTAACTCAAAAAAGTTCTGAGTATACGTTAAAACATACTCGACCATTTCGGCCAATGTATTCAGACCCAGCAAGCCCATCTCAAATTTTTGGAAGCGTTTTAAAGCGGCACTGTTCTGTTGAACTCGCGCCAACATGCCATCTAAATGACTTTCGAGCAACACCAGCCCCATTGATAAATCTTTTTCCAAAAGTAGATTCTCGTATAATCTTGAAGAAGTTTTCATAATTCTAGCAGCTCAATAAAGAAAAACCATGTCGTTCGATAATTAAATTACTGCTCTTTTCTGAACTCGAACTTAAACCCTGAGAACAAATTTATAAAATACGAACTCGATCACATAATGCTGACCTCTACACAAACAGAACTGCTTCAACAAGCGGATATTCAACCTGAATTTTTAACTGAAAATAAATTGCAGCACCTCATCCAACAGCCAGAGACTGTTTCAGAGCTCAATGATGGAGAACTCCTGGAACTATTAGCCATTTGTAATGCGCTGTACCGAGGCGGCGAACCCATTGTCAGTGATGCGGTTTATGATTTTCTGTTTCTGGCTGAACTCAAAAAACGCCATCCTGATCATCCTTATTTACACCAGGTTGAAGCAGAACCAGAATTTGCGGGTAAAACGGTCAAACTTCCGGTTACCATGCTTTCAACCGATAAAGCCTATGATTTCGAGGAAATCAACCGTTGGGCCAAACGGATAGAAAAAGCGGCGACACAAATTGGCAAGGATTTTGATCAGCTTATTTTCCGTGTCACACCTAAACTGGATGGCTACGCCGCCTATGATGATGGAAAAAAACTCTACACCCGCGGCGATGGCCGCTATGGCCAGGATATCAGCCGTGTCTTTGACCGCGGTCTAGCTATCGCTAACAATGGGCAACGCGGCTTAGGCGCTGGCGAAATCGTCGTCAACAAACACTATTTCAATCAGCATTTAGCTAAAATTTACGATAACAGCCGTAATTTTCAGGCCAGTATTATTAAAGAAAAAGAACTGGATCCGCATGCGCTCAAAGCCATTGAGGATAAAGCGGCGGTATTTTACCCTTTTGCCCAGTTACCGGCCTGGGAAGGCCCATGGCAAACATTGGCCGAGCATTTCGACGACATTGTCAACGATGTCTGGCATAGTGTCGACTTTGATGTCGATGGCGTCATTTTTGAAGTCACCGATACCGAAATAAAACATATTATGGGCGCAACCCGTCATCATCACCGCTGGCAAATTGCCTATAAAGCCAATACCGAGACTGCCGAAGTCAAAGTACTGAACGTGATTCCGCAAACCTCACGTTCAGGCCGTATCACGCCGGTGGCTGAATTGGAGCCGGTACGATTGAGTGGCGCACTGATATCTCGCGCCACCGCTCACCATTACAAAATGGTTCAGGAAAAAGGCATCGGACCGGGCGCTATTATCCGGCTGACCCGTTCAGGCGAGGTGATTCCTAAAATTGAAGCCGTTATCAAACCGGTGACGCCTGAAATTCCAAGTCATTGCCCCAGCTGCGGCACCGAACTGGTCTGGGATAACGATTATCTGGTCTGCACTAATAATCTGGAATGTCCGGCCCAGATCACGCATACGATGGAACATTTTTTTAAAATATTAAAAAATAACGATGGCTTTGGCCCGGCCACCATCAAAAAACTGTATGAACATGGCATAAAAAATGTTTATGACATCTATCCGTTAAATGCCGAACAATTTGAGGCGATGGGATTTGGCCCCAAACAATCCCGGAATCTGGTCGATGAATTAGTCCGCAGCCGATTCGAGCCGGTTGAAGACTGGCGTTTCCTGGCGGCTTTTGGCGTATTTCGGATGGGGCTCGGCAATTGTGAAAAATTACTGGCGCATTACCCGTTAGAATCCATTTTTGAGTTAACCGAAGGGGATATCGTTGCGGTCGAAGGCTTTGCAGAAAAAACCGCTCAGATTGTTATTAAAGGCTTTAAAAGAATCCGCCCGTTGTTTGAAAAATTATATGCTTTAGGCTTTCACATTGAATCAACCACACACGATACCCGGCAGACTCAAAATCACCCGCTGGCCGGAAAAACCGTGGTCTTCACAGGAACCATGCAACATGGCAGCCGTGACACGATGAAAAAGGAAGCGAAAAGTTTTGGCGCAAAAGTCGCCAGTAGCGTAACCGGAAAAACCGATTATCTGATTATCGGTGAAAAAGTGGGACAAACAAAGCTGGATGCCGCCCGTGAAAAAGGGGTGACGATCATGACAGAACAGGAGTATCTGGATTTAATCAATCACTGATGTTATGCAAACCACCTTTTCTCGTTACCAAACTCTGTTTGGGAACGCTTGGTTTAGAAGCTCCGCTTCGCGTCGTTTGCTTTATCATGGCACAGCCGGAGCTGTAAGGGAAGGGCATATATTCCCCCCAGAATTTGCGAACAAGATGATCCACTATTCCCGTGACAAGGCCGCCGCCAAGGAAATAATTGGGTCTTGCCATTAGTGCGCACAACACATAAAACCGCGTAACCATCAGTCAATCAGTCGTATCATCA